>Ga0078894_10004331_pt1 | contig 10850 bp, 13 predicted proteins | sample LauGreSu1BDMLBSD_2_FD_67506 | JGI IMG/M metagenome (GOLD analysis project Ga0078894, IMG submission 67506) | Freshwater lake microbial communities from Lake Michigan, USA - Su13.BD.MLB.SD (version 4) (version 4) | ecosystem: Environmental > Aquatic > Freshwater > Lake | place: Lake Michigan... | reverse complement strand
TAATGAAAATCAAGTTGTTTTTTCATATACTCTTTGCCACCTGGCAAACCAAGAATACCAGTGCTTCGTATAATTAATTCATCAAGATTTCTTTTTAGAAAAATTCTTTGTTCTTGCGTAGAAGTTCTAAAGTGTTCTGTAAACAAATGAGCAAGCGTTTTATCCTTAAAAGCTAAGTTAGCTTGCTGCCGAACTGTTTCAAGAGTTTTAACTACATTGTCATCATCAACAAATACACCCTTAAATCCTGGATGCAAAGAAAATTGATACTCTAGTTTTCTTCTTGCTCTATCAAGAGTGCCACCTTTAGCAGCAGTTGCTTCAATTACTTTTTCAACTTCTGAAAGATTTCTATTATCTAAATCTTTAAGAAACTTAGAAGTTTCAATTTCGTCTAGTTCTTCCCAACGAGGTTTTCCAAGAAAAGTATTTTTAATTTTTTCTTTTGCTCGTAAACTAAGCTCTCTACCTGGACGAGCAACTGAAGCAGTCTCTCTTGAAAATGCAACACCAGATACTCTACCTTGAACTAACTTTGAAAAGTTTTGTGAATCTGGATTTGTAAATTGAGCCTTAAAAGAATCATAGTCAGTAACGCCAGCTTTAGCCCAGAAATCAATATCCTGATCTGTTCCATGATCTTTGTATTTATTAGAAATTTCTTGCTTAAGCCTACCAGCAGTAACAGCATCTTTAGAATCCATTGCTTTAGCATACTCACCAATTTTTTCACCGTAACCCTTAAAGTAACGAGCAACGGCAGGATTAGCAAAATACTCAATAGAATCTCTACTTGAAAGAAGTGCTTTAGTTAATTTATTAGCTTTACCTAAATTACTTGCACCAGCAGTTAAGTATGTTAGTGGATCAGCAAAAATTTGAAATGCAAAGTCAATGGAACCAGATCCAAACTTAAACCAATCTGGATGCTCTTCTGCTTCTATGCCAAATGATTTATTTACCCAACGTGCAACATTGCGACCAGGAGACAAACGTGCGCGATCAAATTCATCCATAACGTTTGCAATTTTATCTGGCTCATTAAATACTTGATTGACTGCTTCAAGAATAGCTCCATCGTTTGGACCCCAAGCGTCAATAATTTGACCAGGGGTTTTTCCAGCAAGTAAATGCATTGCAGCAAAACTTAATTCTTTACCATGCTTATTAACTAATTTATCTAATTCTTTATTGTCGTAAGCAAAGTCACCATCAAAAGAAGCTTCAAAATTTGTACGAGTCCAAAAGTTTTCTCGGTTAATTGCAGCCTCTTGAGCCATTGTAAATGGAGCGTTGTAAAGTCTTGTGTATTGTTCTGCAGCAGCAAATAAAAATCTAAATGGAGACTTGAATACATCTCCAACACTTAAGCCGTTATCAATGCCAAGTAATTTTCTTTTTACTGGATCTTCAACAAGCATATCACTGGATACTTTTTGACCATAATCAACTTTGTAGTATCCTTGTAAAGTTGCTTGCCAATCTGGATCTAACTTAGCAAACTCTGCAGCAGCTTTTTTGTTATCCATTCTCATTAACTTTTCGTGGGTTGATTTAATTGATGCCCAACCTTCGATTAAGTTACGTTCTTCACGAGTAAGATTTGTACGTGCTCCAGCAGCATAAAGTCCAGGACTTGCTTCAGCAACAACTGGGCTTAAAGATCTTTTAACTGCAGCAGTAGGATCTGCTACAGTTTCACCAAAAGCATTTTGCCTAGCAAAGTTATTTGGTAAAGCAAAATTGTTGTTTTGCTCAGATGGTCCAATAGTCACTATACAATGCCTCTGGAACTAAGGTCTTGCAAAATCATTTCAACTTCTCCAGTTGGATCATTTTGTGCAAGACGACTTAATATTTGTGTAGCACTAAAACTACGTGCAGGAAGATTAAGAGCTTCTGGTCCAGGACCAGCACCTAGTGGATTACCTGTAGTAACTGGTTCATTAGGTCGTTCAGTTGGAGCAAACAAAGAAGTAATTGGAGGAGCACTTGGAACTGATTGAGCTTTAGCCATAGGAGCAGCTGACATTAGTTCTTGAGTAGCTTTGCGATCACCATAAACATTTGGATCACTAGCAACCATATCAGTACGTTGTGACAAAGCACCTGGACCCGATACAGGCTTAGCTTGAGACTTAGTACGAACTGGTCGTTTACCACCTTGCTGAGCCATAATTAATCCTCTTCTTCTTCATCAACAAAATCATTTTCTAATGCATGTTGGATTAATCCAGTTACATGCCATATTGGTGCTTTATCGTCAAATATTGTGCTTGCCCACCATTGACCATCACCATCAAAAAATTCTGCAGTAACAAAATATGTAGTGCAAAACGCACCATCTTGATGAAATGTTTTACCATACTCATCAAGTAGGTCTTTGAATTTATTTCTAAATAAAGCTAAACGTTCTTCGTCTGTCATGCCCCGCCACCAAGACGAGCTAGGATACTAGCAACATCTGGTGGTGGTCCTGCTGGCTGACCCTCTGGTCCCGCTGCAGGTGCTGGAGCACCTTGTTGCATTCCCTCAGGAGCTTCAGGTTGTTCTGGCATTCCTTCAGCTTCTTCTACTTCGCCTTCTTCTTTCTTAAAGATTCCATTACTGCATCTTCAATTGCAGTACCCTTCTTCTTCATGTCAATTACCGTAGCAATCTTTTCAATGATTTCTGAAGGGTCTGCCCCATTAGCAGCCATTTGTGGAATGGCTTGCGTTAATGCTCCTATAGAACCAGCAAGAGCATCACGCATTCGCTCAACATCAATACGATCTTTTTCCAGTCCAACGTTCATACTCCAGGGAAGTTCACTCATTACAAATTCACGGGATAGCAATCCAGCCTGCAAAGCTTGCAACGAAAAGATAAGCGCACGTGATGGATCAAGTCCAGCCATAACTCCGTAGCGAACTTGAATGCTGTAATCGCTCTTAATATCTTTAGATGGTTTGTAGCTAAGTTCATATGGAGCACCTTGATAAACACAAGCCATGTTCTTTTCTTCATCAAACAAAGTCTGATCAATGTGGAAACAAAGCTCCATAACCTTTTGGAATGTTTCAGCAAGGATTTGTTGTCCAGCCTTTACTTGCGAATCAAAGCCACCAAGAAGTGCTTGAACTCCAGAACCTGTAATAATAGACGCATCAATGTTACCTGATCTTCCCTCTGGGTAACGAGCACCCATACGCATTTCTTGTTCAAGTAGTTGTTGTTCTGTAAATGCACCAGTAGGTAGTTCAAGAGCTACACGACGTACACCAGCAGGATTGTTGGTACGAATAACTGAATCTGGACCAAAGGCAAATTCAGATACGTCATTAGGTAGAACCAATGGAGCTTGTACAGATTTTTCTGCAGCTTCCATAGCCAACATGCTAAAGCGAGCACGAGCAATCTGTGCCCAAAGTACATCATCAAACTGACCACGTGGGTCGTCTAGATCAAGTCCAGGACGACGGGCAACTACAACGGATAGTTTGCCGATTGGGTTCTTAGCTTTACGAAGAACTAGATTGCCACGTTGTGGTAGAAACAGGACCACTTGATCGGCATCTTCGTAACGCATTAGTTCCATGTTGTTGTCAAGGTCAGCCATATCGCGACCAAGATCACCAATAATTGCACGTTCGTATTCGGGGAAGTCAACAATTAACTCACGTATAGTCTTAATGTACTTTTTAGTAAAAGATACACAGCGACCAAAACGATCAAACTCTGGGTAAGAACCCATTGGATTTTCAATGCGGATATGTGGCATCATTGCATCAAAGTTAGCATCAACAAAGATTGGCAAGAAACCGTAGGTTAAGTACCAGTCAGCACCTGTATACATCTGGGTCTGAAGATTAGAAAACTCAACGTAGTTATTAGCAATAATGGTTCGCTTGTCAGCAAACTTCTTTGCCTTATCCGAATTGATATTTGCGGTTGAGCAGTTAAAAGATGGAAGTGGGGCAAGAACTTCGGCAATGTCGCGAGCAGCAACATCAACAAAGTTGGCAATCATCGGACGTGACATACCTTCAGGGAACATGTCTGGGTACACGGATTCCATGTTTCCACGACGAACAGCAGTAATGTCTGCCATTCGGTAGTCACGCTCGGCGTACCTGCGCGTAAGAGCCAATACCTTATTGGTAACTTGCTCAGTTGATAATGCCATTTAGTTTCCTAGTATAGACCTGACAATGTTTCCATTGCCATTTCATCAAGGTTTACTACACCTTGCATGGCAACGTTTCTTCTTGTTGCCCACTTGTTGTTAGCGTGAGCCGTTCTAAAGTTACTTTGCTGAATTAATTCTTTTGCTCTAATCTCACAGAACCATAGTGCCATAACACAGTCGGTTGGTCCTTTGGTATCAGCCTTCCAGGTAATTAACTGGTTGACCAAAGCCTTAACGTGCTCATTAGAATTATCGGGAAGCTCAATAAGGTTATCTCTATTGAACTTACCGTCTCGCATACTGCCAAACAATGAGGACATTGCAGCTACACCGAAGTTAACGTCCCACTTATTTTTGCTAGTAAAGTGTTCGCGAAGCGCAGTACCACGGCTAGCAAGCCACATTCGTAGCTGATCATCAAGCGAAAAAGCTTTCTGATAAGCATTGATTTCAATGCGTAGCTCTTGTGGTTGGTAGATTTCTACCCACTCTTTGATTAAGCTATCAATCTTTTGTGGAGTAGATTCAGCCATGTTGTACACATCAAGCACGTATCGCTTGTTGGTCTCTCGATTGACTGCATAGACAACCATAGCCGTTTTGCCAGACATGGCAGGATCTAGCCCCATAATAACAAACCAAGAACCTTGAGAACTTGGGTGTCCAGGAGCATTAAAGTTAAGTCTACCAGCTTTTCTCATTCGGTTAATTGAACCGTTCACAACTGGAAGTGGGAATATCGCATCTTCCTCAACATCTTGTTGCTGGTAGACAAGTGCCCACGTGGAGGGACTGACCTCGCTACGACGTTCAAACAGTCGCTTACCATCCCACTTTACAAAGTGCCCGTTTTCATCGGGGGTAAGTAATTCTGGATCATCAAACTCGTCAGCCCCATCCAGCGGTCTATCAGACCTAGCCCAAAGGGTTTGCCACTTTTCAGGCTTATCGTCAAACTTAAGAACAGCTGGCATGGCTAGGTAAGTGAAAGGCGACTTACCACCAGTCCAGTGTTCAGGATTTCTAATTTCTTTATATAGATCTACAGAAGAAACTCTAGTCCCTGCAATCAGCAAAGTCCCAGTCGAACCCACACGGGTAACGACCATCTTCTGCAACCAGTTGAGTTGCTTCTCCCATTCGTGCGCGTTTGTCGTTGAGACAATATCGTCCATGATGATTAGATCCGCACGAGTACCGTAAATCTGCTGCCCAATACCAAGAGCTTGAACCGTCGGGTCCTTCTCGCCTGAGTCGCGTTCGAGATAAATTCTGTCTGCAGTCCATTGGTCTGCCGTCTCCTTATAGCCCCCTGGAGGACCATAGACCTGTTGCATCTTAAGCCACGGCTCTTCAGTCATGCGCTGCTTGATAGAGTACAAGAACTCCTTGGCGCGTGTCTGGGTCTGGGAAATGACTACAATCCTGATATTAGGATTTAGAGCAATTTTGTACATGGCATAGTTAACCGTCATGGTGGTTGACTTAGCATGTTCAGGTGGCACGTTGATCAAAAGCCTACGGCGGTTAGCTGGCTCATAGATCATCGAAGGGTGTTGCCACGTCGGGTCTCGACCCTCAAGAACGTCAATCCAGTTTTGCTGATGAGGGAATACCTCGGTGTTCAAGAACTCTCGCGAGAACGTGGCAAAATCAATATTATGTTTATTTTCACCTAGTGAGGCAGCGATGGCATCTGACCCAAAAGCGGAGGCTTCCTCGACCTGCGCCGCGAATTCCCCATCTAGGAGCCAAGATCTAAGGGCGGTCTTTTTCTTCCCCACAGCAGCAAGGGCGGAATCCATATCGATGCCCTGCTTAAGAAATGAAATAAACTTTCTTTGATCTTCAATTTGCCGAAGTCTGGTATGGTGTTGATCTCCAGCTTTAGCAGCCATAATAAACCTAATTATCCTAATAATACTATTAGTATTAATAATAGTAATAGTAAGCAACCCCTCCAAAGGGGGTTGCAATTAACAGGCAAGCCATAAGGCAGGCTTGCTAATATAATAACCTACACTATTACTAACCCTGTTACAGAACACTTGTAACGCTCTGTTATCTAATTGTTACCTAAATCACATGGATTGTTATAAACAAAACAAATAAATAATACTAGGGGCAAACAACTAACAATAAATTAAATTAGACTCTACAGTACTACACCACTACGCGGTTATAAACCCTAGGTCAAGTCTAAGCCATACAATACCAGCACAGTCTTAGAGTTCTTCAGTCTAGAGCAGTACAGATTGGAGCAGAGATAGTCCCCCTACTACTAGACTGACTACCCCTTCCCTATTAAATAAACTATTACATCGTATTAAATCACTTGTTTGTTTGGTTGACTGTCTGGTGACATACTTTCCCCCCTGTGTTGGCTTTTACTTTACTTTCTTCTTTTGCATTTTTTTCCCACTTGACTCGCTTGTGGGTTGGTTACCTGAGGAGGTAGTTATGCATTTCTATCTATATGAATCATTGGTCGGTTTGAGCAAGGTCTCATTCCTAACCGAGAAGCAGGCTCGTTGGAACGCAATCCAGCAGAAGGAGCGCAACCCAGAGTTAGGCTTCGTAACCGTTGTCGCGTTCGACCGTGAGTTGACCGACAAGGAACGCGCATCCTACGAACCAGAAGTCGTGAGTGCCTGGTAGTAGACGAAGCAGGAGGGTCGGGGCTGGCAACAGCCTCGGCTCTCCTTTTCGGGTTAGGTTCAGGTTGAAGACATCAGCCTACTAAGTATAGCAATCAAACAATCAGGAGGAACAATGCTAGAAACAATCAATGGGTTCGACTTATTACTTATAATTATTATTACTATCGCTGGCTTTAAGATTTACAACCTCAACCGAGAGTGTGAGTCTTATGTAGCTCAGATCATGCAAGTCTCTTGGGAATTACAACAAGAGATACAGGCTCACAAGACTACCATCAGGAACGCAGATAAATGTATTTACTGTGTAGGTATCGAAGACTTTATAACAGGTGACGAGTGCATCTGTCCACCATTCTAGATGCTTTGGTGACGACCACCTGCTCCGCGGGGTGGTCGTTGCTATGGTTTCTAGACGGAAATCAGCCAGTCACAGAACAGGAGTAAACAATGACTGATGCAGTGTACGAAGACGACGAGAAGTTAGCAAGTATTCTCGACGTGCTAAAAGCAAGTGAACTATTCGGTGAGATAATCAGTGTACGATCTATCCTTGAGCAAGATGAAGCAGATGTAATTGAAGATGATTGGGTAGATGTTCAGACCAAGTATGGACACGACACTGAAGACTATGTATGGGATCATATCGCACAGAATGTAGATGGCTGGACGATTACACCAGTAGCATCTACTATCTCTCTAGAAACTGAGCCAGTATCAGGACATGACTGGATCTCACCAGTCACTAACACTGGTCGTAAGATCTATGTAGTAACTGGAGTGCGAGCACTATGTGGACTCAAAGAAGCAGACTGTATGGACGCACACTGTAGCCACATACCAGTGATTGAACTAGAAGATGAGATTCGCTATGAGTTCAAGCAAGACTGGAACTCTATAGCTGACCGACCATCAGAGAATTTCTTTATGGGATTACCAGGTCTTAGATACATAGAAGATGATCAGATGTATTACACTCGCCTTAATTCAGTATGTCCTCATTGTTTTATTTATACTCCAAACAGAATGACTGAATGCCAGAACTGCGACAGAGTATTGGTATCTGTATGAAATCGCCACGCCCCCACTCTGTGGGGGGCGTTGGCTCCCAACAAGGTAAAGGATGACAATGGAAAATACATTGACAGTGACAGGTAAGTTGAAGAACATCAAGGAGTTCGATCAGTACGGCTTGATGATTGTAGGTCAGTTAACCCAAAAGGTTGGCAATGAACGAGCAAAGTTCACCATTCCAGTAGCTTGCTTTGATGAGAGCATCGCAGCAACACTACGAGGATTGCGTGAAATGCAAGACGGACAAGGCTTTACACCAGTAGTGAATATCGTAGGTGAATTAGACACCAAGTTTGATACTCGCTTTGGAGTAGAGAATACAGATCGTCGTGCTCCTTTAACTCGGATCTTAATCAAGTCAGTAGAACTAGCAGATATCTAAATACAAACTAAAGGAAGAGTCAGAGTAAATTACTCTGGCTCTTTCTTTATGTTAGAGATGGTAGGTAGACAAGTGGTTACTAAGTGTAATCATGTTTACAGTCCTGAGTGTGACAGTTGTGGAGAGGACAACACATACAGATGGATTGTTTGTGCAAGGTACAAAAAAGACTGTCCTGATTTTGCTTGCATTAAATGCGGTGAGATAGAGACACTAACAGAAAAGAGAAGCAAGTGAGTACAACAAAAGAAATTGACTTAGGCGCACTAAGTCCAGAACATTTGAACATTGTTCAAGATGTATATAAAATTATGGCTTTCTTACTAGATGAAGATGCTAAGTATGATCAGCTAAATACTGAAGAACTTGAGCTAATCCACCTAGCAACAAGCAACATTAAGGTACGTGACGGTGTACTTAAATACTTTAGTGATGCACCATTTAACATTCGCGTAGACATTATGAAATCATTTACAATCATTAGCCAGGCTATGGTTGACAATGAAGAAATGGAAGCAGAAACAATTGGTTATACATCAATGTTACTAGCTGCATTTATGCTATGTCATGCAGGTATGTTAGAAGACTTTGATGAAGATCGTGATGTTGAGTACGAACTAAAGTTAGTAGATGATTTGCTACATGAAGCAGAGATTCTAGGCTGCACAGCAAGTTTACTATCACTACTACAACTAGCACGTAGACACGACGTACCACCACGTATCTTCTACTCATCACTACAAGCAGTTACATTCCATCACACAACAGATCCAGTTGGACATCTTAATGGGTAGAAGAATACACGTAATAACAAAAGGTCCTAAAGAAATAAAGCGAGAGAAAAAGCAAGCTCTCAAATTAAGGCAGGCAAAATGATTACAACTAGTAGTGGTACGCAGTACTACACACAGCAAGAAGTTACTAACAAGATCAATGAAGTCATGGAAGATGGCTATCGTATTACCAATGCTATCTATGAAAAAGCAAAAGAAATGGATTGGTGTAGTGAGTATGATGATTGGGCTGAAGATACCAATAAAGATCTTAAGTTCTTTGAGATCCCATTAATGCGTAGAGAGTATGCAGTTACATACACATTGACACGTTATCAAGAAGTAGAAGTAACAGTACAAGTAACTGCACGTAATGAAGATGATGCAGAAGACCAAGCAGATGAAGCATATTGTTTAAGTGAATTAATTGAAAAAGCAGATGATGATGAGTGGATAACCAAGAACGAAGAGATTGAAAAAGTAGAAGCACAGGAGATATAGGTGAGCATTAAAGACGAGCCGTGGTTTAACGACCCGTTTAATTGGTATGAAGAGCAAGGACGCCCAGAAATTGTAGGTATAAAAGTAACAGATAATGTTGCACTTGATTTTCTTCAAGCACTATACCAAATCTATAAACGATTAGAACATAATGATAATAAAAAAGCAATGGAAGATGCTAAGCAGTTAGCAATACTCTTACTAGCTAGTGCATTTGATTATGCTGAAGAAGCAATAGATGAATTAATTATACACGAAGTAGCAAGTACAGATATAGACGCTGCATTTGCAGAGATGATAGAGGAACAAAATGACTAGACGTAATCCATATACAGTAATCGGTACGCACTGTGAGTATGAAGTTAATTCAGCTCACGATCTAATGAAGCAAGCTGGACTTGACTGGAAGGTTACATTAGAAAATGTATATACAACTGGAGATACTGGAGTATTAGAAGTACCAGATAGATATGCAACAGTTAAGTGGAATGAAGGAAAAATTCAACCACTAGCAATAGTAGGTTCAAGATACAAAGTATTACAGAATGATGAGATCTTTTCATGCCTTGACGACATCGTTAACAACAGCGATGCACGTTATGGTGCAGCAGGTGAACTCAAGAATGGTAACGTAGTATGGGCAACCATTGAACTACCAGCTAACATCACAGTTGGTGATGATCCACACAATGCATATGTAATTGCACGTACATCACACGATGGTAGTATGCCATTCCAAATGACACCAGTTGTTAACCGATTAAACTGTACTAATCAAATCAATGCAGCCATGATGAGTGGCAAAGCTAAGGGTATTTACTATCGTGTTAAGCACAGCCCTAACAGCAGCATCAATCCAGATGACATCCGAAAAGCATTCAAGATTATGAATGAAGATGTTCAGAAGTACGCAACAGTATCATCATACCTACGTTCAATTGAATTTAGTAATGAAGAGTTTAAGAACTTTGTTAAGCGAGTGTATCCACTGCCTAGCAAGATTGAGTTCTCACCATATGAAATGCTCAGTGCAGGTGAACGTACGTCTAAGACAAGGGCAGAGCGAAGCAGAGCCAGTGCATTAAACGTATGGATTGGTGAGACAGACACGCAACACAACATTAAGAACACTAAGTTCGGTGCATTCCAAGCAATCGTGGAAGCAACCGATCACTTCAGTAAGAGTTACACCAAGCAAGCAAGCAAGATGATTCTTGGCACGGACATAGCCGTTAAGTCACGTGCCCTACAACTATTAGGAGTAAGCAATGGGTCTTGATATGTACCTAAAT
>Ga0078894_10004327_pt1 | contig 10853 bp, 15 predicted proteins | sample LauGreSu1BDMLBSD_2_FD_67506 | JGI IMG/M metagenome (GOLD analysis project Ga0078894, IMG submission 67506) | Freshwater lake microbial communities from Lake Michigan, USA - Su13.BD.MLB.SD (version 4) (version 4) | ecosystem: Environmental > Aquatic > Freshwater > Lake | place: Lake Michigan... | reverse complement strand
CTTACATAAAATTTGACTAATGATATACACTTCAGACTATGTAGGTAAGTGGTATTGGTTAAAGTATGATGACAAAATTTTACTTGTTGAAAATATGTCATCTGAACTTGAAAGAGCTACCAATGCACAAAAATTAATACAAGGTGACAGTGGTACTCATGTTATTTCAAACAACGGAAAAACATGGAATACCACAATGTCAGCTCCTGCTTTATTAGAAGTTGTCACACCTAAGCAAACTATCAATAGTCAAAAAGTAACAAGAGTTGCAGCACCATTCAGTTCTTACTATATGGATGCTTTTGATTTGCTAATTAATGACTTTGGTTTACTTAGACGATTTCTTTTTAATGGAGGAGCAAGCTTATCTCCAAAACACTTGCTTACTTCTGCGTCAATTAACATCGAAAACGATGTTAAAATTCAACTCTCATACAATTCATCGTATACTCAAAAATTCCAAGAAATTAGATATATAAATGCTGATCCTCCTGTAAGCTTAGATTTCTTAGCAAGAGCAGCAAAAAATTATGATTGTAGATTTAATGTTACTGCTAATGATGCAGCTTTAACATATAAAATATTAAGTGGATCTATCAATATAACTGTTTCACATTCAAAAATGTTTCTTGTTAATCTTGAGTCTGAATATCCAGTTTATTCTCCGCAAGGATATCAAATTTCGGGAAGTTTCAAAATACCAGCAAATAACTGGAATGATTTACTTAACGTTTTTGAAAATAATGATGTTACTCTAAGTAATTTCTCAATAGTAATAGGAACTAGATATTTAAGATTAGGACAAGCTTCAATGCAATCTAGTATCAAGTTTAACAATGAAGCTTTTAGAACAGCAGAAATTAACTTTGTTGGATATGCGAGAATATAATGCCTTACTTAGCTCCTGATGTTTTTTCCAACTATTATTACATTTCCATGGGAGGAAAGAGATATATTCTTGATTCATGGACTGAAGTAACACAACAAGATGTAAATGACATTAGTATGATTCAAGGTGATATTGGAAACAGAGTTATAGATATAAGCAATCCATTACATCAAGTTACGATTAATGGTCCGTTATTAATTCTCAGAGATTTAGATAATCAACTTAACCCAAATGCTAGAACAGAAATACCACCAGCTAATCTGAATGATATTTTTGACTTAGTAAAAAACAATATTGGATCTGCAACAGATATTCTTGTTTCAAACAATAGACCGTTCTATATATTAGACAGTTCTTCATTAAATATTGATCAAGAAGACGTAAGCATGACAGCTACATTAACTAGTACACAAACTAATGGTTTTGATACAAATATCATAACTCCAGTATCTGCTTCTAAGATAGCACAAGACAGTAGAGTATTAGGAAGAACTGTAAGATTTTGGGATTTTAGATTAAGATTATTTGGTGATTTCTTTCCTGTAACAAGAGCTACTATAAATTTCAAAGTTGTTAGTGAAAAAGTTTTCAACATAGGAAACAATGTTGCTTACGGAAATACTTATCCTGATTTTATTGTAACTGGACATGCTATCAATGGAGAAGTCACTATCTCTATCCTTCCAAGTCAATACGAAACATTCAAACTTTATCAAGCTCCTGGATCATTTAATGTCTTCCAGAATGAAATGTTTTTACAGCTCATAGATGGATACAGAGGATTAAGAACATTTAATTTTGGTGAGTATTTAACATTACCAAGAATTTCATTTGACATGGGTAGTAATAAAATGATTACTGCTGTTATTAGCTTCAATATGTTCCTTAGAAGACATGTCTCAGTTGTATAAACTGATTAATGAATGAAGAAATTGTTCGCTTTACTATTCCTGGAAATCCCGTAACTAAAAAAACCCATCAAAGAATTATGAGGGTTGGTGGATATCCTAGAATTTTCCCATCAAAACAGTATGAAGAGTACGAGAAGTACTGTAAGCCATTTTGTTTAGATATATGGAAAAATCAAGGTAATTCTCCCATAAAACAAGGTGTTGCTATCAAGATCAAGGTTTGGTTATCAAGGTGGATAATACCAGACCATGTTGGGATACTTCAATCTATCGGTGACATCTTACAAAAATGGGAAGTTGTTGATGATGATAAATATATTCATTGGACAGACTACCATCCTGAAACTGGAGAAAGAGAACACTGGTTTCATGGTGTAGATAAAGAAAATCCAAGAATTGAAATCACCATTTACAGATACAAACATCTTTATGAAGACTACTGTGATGACAAAGAAAAGAAGGAAGCTGAGAAAGAAGAGAGAAAAAGAATCAAACAATTAAAAAATACAGGTAGTTAGTTATGATCATTATAGTTAATTTCGAAGTCAATGAAGACTTTTCGAAAACACCACTGGTAGAGCATTTGAAGCAAACATTGTGCTTGAGTAATTTTTTTGATGCTCTGCCAGAACTTTGGAAACTTGATGACATATATACAGACAGTGTTTGTGATTATTTAAGAATAAGAAAAACCCAGTTGATGTATGAGAAATTATGGGGAATATCTGTAGACTTTTCAAACACTGTTGGTCTTATAACTAAAGAACAATTTTATCCTGTTATTAAATACTAAAAGCAGACTTTCGTCTGCTTTTAGTATTTTGAGTTAGGAGTTAATTAAGCGGAAGGGACAACATAGTGAGGCTCTGTGTCTGTGATGCTAAACTCACCAGCAACACCAAGTGGCTCGATAAGCTCACGCATACGCTCCTGAAGTGCATTGGTATTCTCAGTAAGTGCTTCATTCAAAACACCCAAGCGCTCTTGTGCTGCTTGAAGTTGTTGAGCATACTGTTGAGCTACCATAACAAACTCAAGAACTTCTGACTTGTTTGCCTTAAGCTCAAGAATAGATTGACGCATAGAAACGAGCTCAAGATACTCGTCATGGGAAATAGTTGGATTGTCTGTAATGTCAACTTCTGTTGCAACTTCCTCAACTTCAGCTACAACATCGTTTACAACTTCGTTTACTTCTTCACTCATTTTATTTTGGTTAACCTCAGATCATATAGATCATACTTATGATACCTAAAAGAATAAATTTGTCAACTTATTCTTTTAGATGATAGTATGTATTCGTATCTTTTTATACACCAAAGGAACAAAATGCAAACTATTTTTATCAGCCCATCTGATTTAGCTTTTTTATATCTTGAAAGTCCATGGGGATTTCATCAAAAATATCGATCAGGTATTAAGAGACCACCACTAATCTTACCAAAGATCTTTAATGTTATTGATGCTTCTATCAAGCTTAAATATCTTGATGAAAATATGTCAAGAGTTTGTTCTGATTTACCCAATGGAATTTTATGTTCTGCTGATGAATGGGTTAAGAGTAAACCTATTGTTAATGATAAACACCCTGATTTCGAAGTTATTATTAGGGGAAAAATTGACGGCACTCTCAAGAATGTAGATGGAACATATACTGTTATTGACTTTAAAACAACTGAAATTAATGAAGAACATCTACAAAAATACATTATGCAGCTTTCATGCTATACATATTGTGTCAAGTACCCAAATTCAAGTAGAGATTATAAACTTCCGGCATCTGACAAGGTTGGTTTGTTTGTTTTTGAACCAAAAGAGTTTTCTATAGATTACAATTCAAAAGCAAGCTTACGTGGAAAAATAGTTTACAAAGAATACGACTATGATGAAGAAAAGTTTGTAGACTATATTAGAGATACTATCATTCCGTTGTTAGCTGGAGATGAACCTAAACCAAAGGAAGATGATCCACTTTATGTCTATCTGAAACAATTTGGATTTGAGTATACTGAAGAGTAAAAATAAGGAGCTTTTGCTCCTTATTTTATTTAAAGGTTGCAGTTAGTATTTTGTAAAAAATTATAATATGTTTTACAATAATAGATCTTTTAGATTAGCTAACATGCCAAATGTTCAAATAGCATTTAGCAATTCTGCAAATCCAGATGAATTTGCGGGAAATGTTTACAAAGTTATGATGACAAGAAATGACAATTCTGTTGCAAATGCTATTGATGCAATGGCTAATTCAAATTCTTTATATCAAGGTGTAAATATCAAACAAGTTCCTGAATTGCAAGCGCTATATAAAAGAGTTCTAAGTCATAATGGTCCTATTTCTCAACAGGATTTAGCAAATAGTTTAAATAGTTTATTTCCAAATGCTGTTCCAGGTGCTGAACAACAACAATATGTAGATGCTAACAATAAAAGACAATCTGAGTTATTGATTAATAATGAATTAAATGAGATTATGAAAAAAGCACTTAGACCTTATGATCCTAGCATTGAGTTACACTTAACAAATGGAGAAATCTGGCCAATTATCAGACAAAATACCAATTTCATTGAATATGTAGATAATGAAGCTCAAAAAAGCATAAATTATCAAAAACTTGTTGAAGTTTTTAATCAAAAGTATTATTCTTCAATGGAACCTAAAGAAACATTAGAGCAAAAAAGAAATTCAAGTTCAATTCAAGAATTTGTGCAAAAAATAATTCAATTTGCAAATGAAAGAAGAATTAATAGATTGGATATAGCATTGCAACAATATGGAGGTCAAGGTGGCACGATTAATGGTGTAAATATCTTGACTATACCTGCAATACAACAATTGCAAAGTGAAATTCCAACAAACTTAGATGCTAATACATTAATAACTAGACTTACACAAATGACAGCAGAAGGGCAACAATCTGCTCAGAATACACAACAACAACAACCTCAACAACCTCAACAACAACAATCTGTATCTCAAATGTATGGTTCTCAAGATTTAAGAAATTATCAAAGTACTATGGATATGCAAATTAATTCTCTCAATACAGAAAACGCTTACAGAATGGCACAGTCATATATTGCAACATTCCAAATGTACGACCAATATTTAAGACAAAATAATATTACTGACCCCAATTATTCTAGATATCAAGCATCATATAAAGCTGCTAAAAAAGTACAACCAAGACAATCCAAACAACCAAATACAGGCAGATCAGCATAGGAGTTAACAATGCCAGCACCAGTAGATAAGTTACATGATGAATTAATGAATGACCCTGATTTTTATCCAGAAAAATCAGATAAACAAAAAGATGCTATTGCTTGGGCAATAGCATGGTCAAAACACAAGAAGACAAAAGCATTTAATCTTCAAGAATATAGAACAGCACAAAAAGCAGACAAATAGTCTGCTTTTTGTTTATAATATCTACATGGCAACACTAGATATTATTATGCTCTCTAATACTATAAACCATGAAATTTATAATATGACAAAGCATGCTCTCAAAACTCTCAAAGAATCAATTGGAAGAAAAGATTTTAAAGTTATTCTTGTTGAAACAAATAAAGATTTAGATCTTACTTACGATGATGCAGATGTAGTACTAAAACCTGGAATACCTTTCAACTACAATACTTACTTAAATTTAGCAGCTGAACATTGCGTTGGAGATTACACTTGTATTGTAAATAATGATGTTAACTTCCATAAAGACTGGTGGTACAAGATGGAAAAAGCTATGGATAAACACAATCTTGACACAGCTTCTCCAAGATCTCCAACTCTTCAAAATGGTATTGTTCCCCATGCAGAAATCAAACACAGATTTACTCCTGAAACTACAGTAAGAGTTGGATTTGAACTTATTATTAATTTCTGTGGTTGGTGTTGGGTAATGAAGAAAGAAGTTAAAGATTGGATATTTCCTCTTGATGAACAGTTCTCATTCTTCTTCCAAGACAACGATATTATTATGAGATTAAAAGAAAAAGGATGCAAGCATGGTTTAGTTGCTGCATCCAAGGTAGATCATTTTGGACAAAAATCACATGGAACTTTTAAATCTCAAGAAGAGTGGCAAAAGAATACATTTGCATTAGAGAAAAATTTCAGAGAAAAATGGGGACACAAATTTTAGTGTCCCCATTGGTTTTTATGATCTTTTATATAACTTCACTTCGTTAAGAACTTGTTCAGCTAATCTTACTGTAGTATTGTACTTTTCAAAATGATCTTGCATTTCAGAAAGTAAATAATCATAGTTCTTATCCAACCACTTTGGATCATTCTTCTCAAAGAACATTGCTTTTGTCAACAATGCTTTAGGAAACTTCATCATAGTAAATCTTGGAGCATGTTGGATATCTTGAAACAATGGGATACAGCTATTTCCCATAATCTCATAATGTCTCAAACAATCCCAACCAGCTTTCTTAGTAGTAATAGCATACTTACTAAACTGATAATCTTGATAATACTCAGCTTCTGTCTTAAAAACGTAAGTACTCCTATCTCTTGGATCGCTATGAGCAACTCTACGTTCCTTCTTCATTCCCTTGTTAAACTTCTTAGTTGGGAATGCAAACTGAATAGGAAGTACAAATCTTAAGAGATCTCCAAGATTTTGACTAGGATCTGGATTTAGTTCTCTCTTGAAATAAAGAGCACCATCACGTAAACGCTCATGGAAATTAGTGCTATCTTCTCCATCAATATAGAGAATTTTATTCTTGTCATAACTTTCAAGCACTAAATCAATATAATCTTGATTACGCCAAATGCTTCCGTAAATAACAAGATCGAAGTAGTTATTCTTAATCTTCTTATGAATATCTTCTCTATCGCAATTATCTGATTCTAAATATCGAGTAATAGTAAACCCATTACCATAATCAGCTTTTGCATCACTTTCTGGATAATCAGAATATAAGTGAAATCTCTTGTTTACATCAACAACATCATCACCAAAAAGCTCTTTTAAACCAATAAGAAGACAGTCATTTTGATAATCAGTCAAAAATGGAAACTGTGCTGATTTTTGATTTGAAGCAATATATAAAATTTTCATATGCTTATTATACACTCACTTATCTGTAACAGTTTTTATCATAAAAGATAAATCTGTTTCATAATCGATACAAAGATCGCACAATCTTTCTAAAGCTTTCAAGTTAGAAGAAATAAGAAGATTTATGCTATCTGGGACTATTCTATCATGAGCTGAAGAAATTCTATTCCTCAATGCTACTGGATTTATTTTACCTTCTTTCTTTAAATCCAAGATAAAAAGCAAAGGCATAATTACATCTTCAGAAAATTCCAAAACATTAGTACTTGCTCTTATATCACAAGCAAAAAGTTGGATTGAATAATTAACTGTGCCTTTCTCATAAATAATATACTCAATACAATATTCACTTTCGAAATTAATATAATATTCAAAAGAACTTTCATCAAATAATCTAATCCAATCTTTGATAGATCTACGATTGCTTAATTCAATCCAATCACTAATCATAATTGTCTGAAGTGAGCTGTAATTATTAAAAACTTCTAACTGAGCTTTCCATAAGATATGTTCATCTTTAGTAGCTTCATTCGAGATTGGTTCAAAAACTAATAGTCTATAGTCCACAATTATATTTTACATAGAAAAGGAATACTTGAATAAAAACAGTAAAAAAATAAAAAGAGAGGATTTGATATGATTGAATTAGAAATGATGAAGTTTTGTGATTTTTTAGATCAACAAAAAGAATATAAATTAGCAGATACAATTCTTGGTAAATTCCAAAAGACTGCTATGGTGAAAACTTATCATTCAAACAATATAAGTTTTGATAAAATATTGGACTTGTCATGTAAATATATCGAAGCAAATCCAAATTCTTTGTTTGTGAAAACAGCTGGTCCTCCTGATCAAGGTCCAAGCTATAATGACATTTATAAGTTCCTAAGAAGAATAGGATTTACTGATAATGATTTCAAAAGAGACATATCTATAGAAATTGTTAAACAAAAATATAGAATGTACACTCGAGATTTGAAATATCCCCCAACTGCTACTGATACTAAACTTTACGATACAGTTTTAAGAACTGGCATTGATAAACCAAATGGTGTACGCGTAATAACACCAGACCTTCGAATAAAATTAAATGCAATTGCAGGTTTAGGTAATATTACACCAGGCAGTACCACGCAGTCTGGAAGTAAAGAACCACCAGCGTCAAGCAGTGGTTCAAGTTCTAAATCTACTCCATCTGATACACAATCAAATGTTGGCTCAGGAAGAAAAAAAGGGCCCGGTCCTGTTGGAGCTGCAGCAGAATCTGGTGCAGCATCAGAACAAGCAAAAAGGAAGTTATTATATAATTTTTTTATTAAATTAAAAGATCTATTTCCCAAATTTAGTTCACAACTAGGGGGAATAGCTAATTCAATATCAAGTTGGGGTGGTCCATTAGTTGCTGCTTGTTTTTTGATACCTAGCGCTACTTATTGGGTTAATTCTATAGTTACTCAGCATTGGGAAGCATTAGACTCACCTACAGAAGCAGCTTCATTTGGGTCATTTCTGTCAGCTTTAGGAGGAACAATTGCCGCAGTACTAGGGTTGATTTCTGCTGCACCAACAGCTGGTGAAGGACTTGTAGCTGGTGGTGGTTTAGCTGCGGTACTTTATACTATATCTGGGTTGTTGTCAATGGGAAGTTTTGTATCTAGTTTCTTTGACAATGACGACCCTACAGACAAGCTTCCTAAAGATAAACCATCCAATAAACCAACAGCTAAGCCAGCAACTAAACCAGTAAACAAACCAACTACTCCATCTAAACCTCAACCAACTCAACCACCTAGACCATTAAAGCCAGCTAATCCTGAAAAAGAATATGGTGGTGATTGGTAATTAATCAATAAGTTTCTGATAAGTTTCAAAAAACTCTTGTGAAGCTATACGATATACTTCATTATAATATGGGGAAGGGGAGACAATATAATCTCCAGTTTTCAAGGACATTAATCTTCCCCATTTAGCTACAAACTCTAAGTCAGATCCATAGTATCTACAAGCTATTATTTTGCCTTGAGGAATAAATACAGCTCCCAAATCATAGTAGTAGAAAAACTTATATCTACTAAAAAGCATATCACATGGAACTATATATTCTTCTTGACATTCAGTTTGCAAATTTTTAACTACAAAATCCCCTTCTTTGGCATAATTTGTAGTTTCTAATCCATCTGTAGTCCAAGTCTCTATGTATTGATTTAAAGTGGCAGGATAAGCATAAATTAGGCAAGTCTTGTAATACTCTTGTCCATTGTCTCTTATTTCAGGAAAAAAATAAGAATATGCTTCTTCTTGTGTCATATTAATACAAAAGCTATTCTTCTGAAAGACTTTTTAAATCATTAGATAAATCACTCAAATTGTCAAGTTGAGATTTAATATCCTTAAGTTTCTCGAATAAATCTTCATTTAAGTTTTCTGGATTTTCTGTAATATAATAAGGTTCAGATCCTACTGTTGCTGGGGAAAACTTTGGATTTATTCTTGTAACAACTAAACTATTAACTATATTTTTGATTTTGTAAGAAAGATCATCTAACTCATTTCCATGCTCAACAAGTTGATTTGTTATTTCACTACTATCTTGTTTTGAAGTTTGAAATGAATCTCTTCTAACATCCATTTCTTGCGTGGATATATCATTATCTTTCATCCATCTTTGTTGTGCTGGAGTTGGAGGTGTGTAGATAGTTACATTTACATTTCCACCAGTAACATTTACTCTCATAGCGCCTGTAAGTTCAGATAAAATATGCCTATCTGATCTATCTGTTAAGGATGATGGATCTATACCAAGTTTATGAACTAAAAACTTATCAAACATAACGTGAGATCTTAAGTTTGGAGTTTGAGTTCCATCTGGTAATACATAGAATGCATCAATACCAGATCTATCTTGAAAATATGTAGAAGTTTCTGAAGAAGGATCAGCCATACTTGATCCAGTTAATTTAGTTGACAAATTTCTTACAGTATCATTAATTGCTTCTATCATAGCTTCTTCTGAGCCATACTTTTCAATTAACTTACTTTTGATAGTATCTGCATCATCAGTAGCAGGATCAACATATGAACCTGATATTAATTCGCTCTGAATAATATCTTCTGCTGTTTGCTTGGAAATAGCAACTTTAATTCTTGAGTACCACATGCTTTATATATACTACATTAAAAGTAAAAAACCCTGATTACTCAGGGTCTTTTTCGTTGAAATCAAATTTCTGTTGTCCAGTTCTCATATCATTTAAAGTTTTACTATTATCAAATCCGTAAAGAAAAATATTTCTCAGTGAATTTAATTCTTTTTTTGACAAATCAAGCTTTAAAAATTTGACCAAAGTATCAAATCGTTCTTCAAGTTCATCAGGAGTAGATATAGCATTATGAAGAGCAAACATACCACTATCCATACCTAAAGAATATGCTTCAGGACCAAAGCCAAATTTATCGTAAAGTAAGCCTCTATATGAGCTGTTATATTTAAAATAGTTTTCAAATATAGTGTTTGTGATATGAAAGAATAACAATAATTTATTGTCTATTTCTAAGGAATCAAAATACTCTTTAGCCTTTTGCTTATATTGTTCCAAAGCTTCTTCTTCAATTTCCAAAAATTCTTTATATTCATCAGAATTTAAATATTCAGTGTATGAATTATAAATTTTGCCGTTTACTTCAAATGATTTACTCATTGGATTACCTGTGCTTTCTCTAATTGAATCTTCTTTGCGCTGTCTAATTTCTTCCCAAGTCATATTAATCTTTTACAGGACTAATATGAATGCACTGGGCTTCTTCTTTTCTTAATGCAATATGACTTTCTCTACAGTTCACAACCATCATATCTGTATGTTGTTTGTTTAGAATTTTGATTTCGCAACCAGGATTAAAACCTAATTCAGAAAGTCTTGTTCTGACAGTTCCGCAAATTGATTCAATCTTATAAGTTTCACCAGCAGAACCATCAAATAA
>Ga0078894_10004324_pt1 | contig 10859 bp, 10 predicted proteins | sample LauGreSu1BDMLBSD_2_FD_67506 | JGI IMG/M metagenome (GOLD analysis project Ga0078894, IMG submission 67506) | Freshwater lake microbial communities from Lake Michigan, USA - Su13.BD.MLB.SD (version 4) (version 4) | ecosystem: Environmental > Aquatic > Freshwater > Lake | place: Lake Michigan... | reverse complement strand
GATGATGCAATTGCTTGGGCGGTAACTGGGGGAGCGAAATTATTATTGATTGCACCTTGTTGCCAACATGATCTGCAGATCCAGATGAGTAGCGTTCCAGAACCTTGGAATCTACTCACTAAACATGGATTGATGAAAGAACGTCTGGGCGATTTAATGACAGATGCGCTTCGTGCGCAAATTCTTAAATTGCTTGGATATCGAACTGAAGTAATTGAATTTATTGGTGGCGAACATACTCCAAGAAACATCATGATTCGGGCGCTTTTAACTAACGCGAAAGCCGACCCGAAAGATGTCGAAAGCTATAAGACGATGTTGAGTGATTGGCAGATCGATCCTGCTCTGGCCAGCAGACTTAAAGTTTTGCCGTGATTATTTAATTACAGTGTTATACATGCGAGATAACGAAAACTCGTGATGCAGGCCCTTTTCAGCTTTCGTTAACTTACCGTTTGCAACTTCTAGGATTAAATCAAAGAGTTCGCCGCCAACTTCTGCCAAAGTTTTTAAACCATCAGCAATTGTTCCGGCATTTAAATCAATTAGATCGGGGATTGCAGTTGCCATGGTGGTATTTGTGGCGACTTTAATTGTTGGCATGATTGCAGAACCAGTAGGAGTTCCGCGACCGGTTGTGAAAACAACAATATTTATGCCACCCGCCGCAAATCCAGTTAATTGTTCAGTGTCATGCCCGGGGGTATCCATAAAGTAAAGACCAGATTTTGGAACTTGATCTGCGTATTCAAGAACACCTGAAAATTGTGCGCTTCCCGCTTTCTTTGCAGCACCAAGAGATTTCTCCTCAAGGGTAGTTAATCCGCCCTCGATATTTCCGCGGGAAGGTTGGGCACCGCGCATATCAATACCTTCATAATTAATCGAACGCTCATACCTGGCAACGGTTTCAATAATTTGTGCACCAATCTCTGGTGTTATCGCACGAGCTGCTAACAAATGCTCGGCGCCAAGAATTTCAGTTGTTTCACCCAATACTGATGCAGACCCAAGTTCGACCAATCGATCACTTGCTACACCCAGCGCTGGGTTTGCCGTAATTCCAGATAGTGCATCCGAGCCACCACATTCTTGACCAAGTGCAATTGCGCTCCATGGTGCGCTAACCCGAGATTGTGCCTTCGCCGCTTTTACGAGGGAGTTGGCAATCTTTAATCCAGCATCAGCAATTTTGCTCATCGAACCAAGTTCTGCAACATTTAATGTCTCAGCCTTGTTTATTCCTAATTTCTTAGCCAAGTCAATAATCAGCAATTCACCAGGTGTTCCGATAGTTATAAAGACAACCGCATAATTATTTGGATTCGCTGCAAAACCAGAGAAAGTCTTGATTATTCGATCAAAGTCCGCATCTACTTCGCCCGACCAATCATGACTTATTGCTACTGCGCCATCTGACTCTTCTGCAATTTTTCTAGCTGTTGCACAGAGCGCAGAGTGCAACGGCAGAATCAGAACATGGTTTCGCAATCCCCATCTCTCATCTGCTCTGGCAAATGCCGTTAATTGATTAGACACTTCGCACCTCGCGTCCAGCAATAATTTCGCCGGCCCCAAGCGCTTCAACTTTAGTTAACTCACCATTTATAACTAGATAAATCTTCTCCATGATTTCTTCACTTGTTGCATCAGCACTTAGGTCAAAATCATCCGATAACGCAAGATGCAATGGTGAATTACTTGCCATGTTGATTGTCGGAATTAGTGGGAATCCAGATGCTGGTTGATTTCCATCTGGGAACGAGAGAATCACATGGACGCCAGCTTCCATCAGGTCCGAGAAGTTCAGTCCAGAATTCTTATGTGATGCGGCAACTGTTATATCAACGCCAACATCAGTTAGGGCTGCAATTATTTCGTCTACCTTTAATTCATCATTTGAAAGATCTATTCCTAGGTGCAGCCTTGGCAGAGTGACTGGTATTGGTTGATAAAAAGCTTGTAGCGCTTTTGCTGCTGCGATTCCAGAATCCACTGTTCCTTGCACGCCACCGCTCTCTTGGGTAACTAAATAATTTGTAGATTTATTCTTCGCAAGCAATTTATCTGCCAGTTCATTACCCTGAATAGTTTCACAACCAAGTCCAACAATAAGAGTAGAAGAAACATTTGGATGATTTGCAAGTGCTGCAAAGTATTCAGTGATTCGACCGACATCATTACCGATAAAGCCGCATCCATGTTGGTGCGCAAATGTTATTGCGCCAATTTCTTTAGCAATTCGGCTTGAGACCTTCGTAGAGCAAACAACAGAGGGCAGGATTAATTGGTGATTCCGAACGCCAATTCCACGATTGCCATGGTCGAAGCCTCTCATGCTCAATTTCCTTGCTCCGTTGAGAGGCGATCGCCAAGAACATTATGAGTATGAACATGTTCACCAATTTTGATATTGCTAGTTGCATGTCCCATGCGTTCGCCATATTTGATGATGCCTTCATCTTTAGCGATAGCTTTAGTAGCTACTTTGTGGCCTCGGGGAATTCGATTTTGAATAGTGAGATTTAGGGCGTCTTGTCTGATGACTTCGCCAACTTCCATATCCACGAGGCAGACGGCAATATTGTCCATGTCGTTTAAAATCAGGATTTTGCGATTATCAGTCATGAGGATTCGAAGCATATCCCTAGCCAAATCAGATGTGTAGTATTTTCCTATGGGCCAATTAAAAGTTAAACGCCGTTTTCCTGGGGTAAAAGAGTTGGCCGGATTAATGCGATTTCGCAAACCTATTTTCAATGGTCGCAAACGCAGATTATCTCGAGCCTTAACAATTTATGACTTACGAGATATCGCAAAACGTCGGACACCGCAGGCACCATTTGATTACACCGATGGTGGCGCTGATTCTGAATCTAGTTTGACTCGGGCACGTTCTACATTTGAAAGAGTTGAATTTCAGCCAAGAATTTTGCGTGATGTTTCAGTTGTTGATACTTCGGTAAAAATGCTTGGCCAAACTATGTCCATGCCAATAGGAATTGCGCCTACTGGTTTCACTCGAATGATGCAGACCGAAGGTGAATACGCTGGTGCAACGGCTGCCCGTGATGCAGGAATTCCTTACACACTTTCAACCATGGGAACTAGATCCATTGAAGATGTTGCAAGAATTGCACCTGATGGTCGCAACTGGTTCCAGTTATATATGTGGAAAGATCGTGATCGTTCAATGGCGCTTGTTGATAGAGCAAAAGCGGCAGGCTTCGATACTTTAGTTCTAACGGTAGATGTTCCAGTAGCTGGCGCCAGACTTCGCGATGTCAGAAATGGAATGACAATTCCACCATCGCTAACTTCCAAAACAATATTAAATGCACTTCCAAGACCAGCTTGGTGGCTCAACTTCTTAACTACCGATTCTCTAAAATTTGCCTCACTTGATAGTTGGAAGGGCACCGTTGCCGAGCTTCTAGATTCGATGTTTGATCCGACGGTTACCTTTGAAGATTTAAAGTGGATTCGCAAACAATGGGATGGGAATCTCTTGGTCAAGGGAATCCAAAATATTGATGATGCCGTGCTTGCACAAAAAGCCGGCGCAGATGCAATTTCGCTTTCAAATCACGGTGGCCGACAACTTGATCGGGCACCAGTGCCATATCTATTGATTCCTGAAGCTCGTAAAGCTCTTGGCAAGAAATTCGAAATTCATGCCGATACCGGAATTATGCATGGCGCAGATGTTGTTGCTTGTATCGCAGCTGGTGCTAATTTCACTTGGATTGGTCGGGCATATCTATATGGATTAATGGCTGGCGGTAAAGAGGGCGTAGATCGCAGTTTAGAAATCCTGCGCACACAAATGGTCCGAACCATGAAATTACTTGGAGTTTGTTCACTCGAAGAATTGAATCCATCTCACATTAAGTTGATTGGTAAATAACCATGAAAGCTGCCGTGATAACTGGAATTGGCAAAGTTGCTATTGAGAATGTTCCAGATCCATCACCGGGCGATCGCGATGTAATTGTTAAAGTTGCAAGTGTAGGAATTTGTGGGACTGACTTACATATTCTTGAGGGCGAATTCGCTCCAACTCTTCCGATTATTCCGGGACATGAAATGGCCGGAAAAGTAGTCGCAGTCGGTAAGAGCGTTAAAGAGATAAAAATTGGTGATCTTGTTGCAGTTGATCCTTCGCTGCATTGCGGTGAATGTTTTTACTGTCGCAGAGCCCGCGGGAATCTCTGTGAGAATTGGAATGCACTTGGAGTTTCCTATCCTGGTGCGGCCGCAGAATTTCTAAAGACTCCTGTAAAGAATTGCCACATCCTGCCTGCCGGTGTTGATGTTTTTGAAGCTGCACTTATCGAGCCACTTTCATGCGCGATTCGCGGGTATGACGTTCTTCCGAGAATTCCGGGTTCACATTACTTAATTTATGGATCAGGAACCATGGGCTTGATGATGGCTGAACTTGCAAAGCGCAATGGCGCTGCAAGTGTTTCTATTGTAGATATAAATGAATCAAAACTTGAGACTGCAAGAATTCTTGGAGTAGATCATGCAACTTCAGATGTTAAAACTTTAAATCAACCCCGAGGCTGGGATGTTGTAATCGATTGCACCGGAGTCGCAAAAGCTATCCAGGAGGCGCTTTCACATGTAATGCCCGGTGGAACTTTTTTGCAATTTGGCGTTGCAAATGAGAAAGCTAAAGTAGAAATTGAACCATTTTGGATTTACAACAAAGAGATAACAATTGCTGGATCTATGGCAGTCCTTCATACCTTTGATCGAGCCGTAGATCTGTTTAGTTCTAACGTGTTAAATCCCAAAGTAATGATTAGTGATCGATTTGCTCTAGACGATTACGAAGCAGCATTAACAGCATTCAAATCAGGTAAAGGTCGAAAAATCATTATCACTCCAAATGGCAATTCAATCTAAATGAAAGCGGTAGTCCTTTCTGCAGTAAATGACTTAGCAGTTGCAGAAGTTGAAAGACCAAAACCAGGCAGCAAAGAGTGTTTAGTAAAGGTCTTAGCTTGCGGGATTTGCGGAACTGATAGACATATTTATCACGGTGAATATCCATCATCGAAACCAGTTATTTTGGGTCATGAATTTGGTGGTGTCATTGAAGCGGTCGGGCCAGATTCAAAATTCAAAGTTGGCCAAGTTGTAAGTGTTGATCCAAATATTGTTTGTGGCAAATGCGAGGACTGTAGGGCTGAGCGAACTGCATTCTGTCCGGATTTAACAGCTCTTGGCGTGAACATAAATGGTGGACTTGCCGAATATGTTTTAACGCCGGATTCTCAAATTTATCCGGTCCGAAATGATTTGAATCCGTTGCACTTAGCATTTATTGAACCGCTGGCATGCTCGATTCGAGGTATGGATTTAGCTAAGTTAAAAGGTGGCGAGAAGGTTGCGATTTTAGGTGGGGGAGTAATCGGACTTCTTGTGGTTCAACTTGCAAAGCTTGCTGGTGCATCAGAAATCGTTCTCGTAACAAGACAGAAGTTTCGCCGTGATGTCGCACTAAAAATAGGAGCGACCAGAGTCATTGACCCGCAGAGTGAAGATGTAAATACAGTAATTACAAAGATGGATGTGACATTTGAATGCGCCGGTAGCGTTGAAACGTTTAAGCAGTCGCAGAACATAACCAGACGCGGCGGCTCAGTTATTGTGCTTGGTCTTACTGCTTCAGATGTCACCCTTGAAGTGAATCCATTTAACATCGTGGTTAACGAGCTTAGAATTCAAGGTTCATTCTTGAATCCGCTTACGCAAGCCCGGGCTGCCGAGTTGGTTGAAAGCGGCCAATTGAACCTTGATATCTTGATTTCGAAAGTTGTTGATTTGTCCGGCGTGAAAGTAATTTTGGATGCACCACCCGCCGAAGGCGATATTAAATATATAGCCTGTCCATAATTTAAATCCTGAGATAGGATTCTGAAATGGAAAAATTACGTTGGGGATTTATCGGTGCAGGCGGAATTGCAAAACGAGCTTTATATCCTGCAATTTCTAAATCAAATGTTGGCGAAATCTACGCTGTTGCTTCACGCGATAAGACTAAAGCGCTAACAATCTCACCAAACGGAATTGTCTACACCAGCTATGACGAACTTCTAGCTGATCCTAAAGTTGAAGCGGTTTATATCTCGCTTCCTAATTCACTTCACCTACCACTAGCAATTAAGGCAATGCGTGCCGGTAAACATGTGCTTTGCGAGAAGCCACTTGGAATGAATGCTGCAGAGGTTGCTGAAGCAATTGCGGTTTCAGAAGAGACCAAGCGAATTTTTGTTGAAGCAAGTTGGAATCGTTGGCACCCACGTAGCCAACGCATCAGAGAGATAATTGCATCTGGTGAACTTGGAAAGATAACTCGCATCAGAACTTGTTTTACTTATGATGGACTTGATGAAGGAAACATTCGCCTGGATCCAGCACTTGGTGGCGGAATTCTTTATGACCTCGGACCTTATTCAACAGTTGCACCACTTTGGGCAATGGACTTCGCTGAAATTTCAGATCTTGATGTGAAAGTTATTTGGCATAAAGGCGGCACTGATGAAACAACTCGAGTTAACTTTAAGATCGGTGGAGCAATTGCCGAGACAGTTACTTCTGACAATATTCAAGTGACACATTGGTTCATAGTCGAAGGAACAAAGGGCGAACTTCGCACTGGCGGAAACGACTCCTTTAATTCCCACAATAACCCGAGCACACTAGAAATTACCGTTGATGGTAAGGCTCGAATCGAACGCTTTGAGGCCTGCGATCCATATCAATTGATGTCTGATGCATTTGCTCGCGTAGTTCGCGGCGGAAATGACTGGTTGATGCCGATGGATCAATCACTGAAATTCGCTCAGTTCTTCGATTCCATCTTTGCAAAGATGGGCCGTCCTTAATTATTTAAGTAGGGCAACCTTGGATCGATATCTTTCTCGTTCCAGGTCTTTCTAATCCAACCTTGAGCTGGGTCGTCGGTTACATTCCATGAACGATCTGGATCTGGTCCGGCCATTACATTCATAAAATAAAGATCGTATCCAGGTTGGGCCATTACAGGACCGTGCCAACCATGGGGAACAAGAACAACGTCACCGCTTCTAACTTCAGTGGTTAATTCAAACTCACGTTCATCAGATGCACGTCCTTTAAAGAAGCCAACTGGATCTGCATTCTCTTGTGCCGGCAAATTTTTGCTGACGGCCGCTTCGAAGTAATAAATTTCTTCTAAGTTTGATTCAACACCAGGAATATAGGTGTCATGTTTGTGAGCAGGAGAGCCCGACCAATTTCCGGCAGGAACAATAATTTCGACAACTATAAATCGATCAGCTGCAAGTTCGGATGGATCACCAAAGTTATGAACTTGCCTTGATGCTGGACCTGCTCCTCTAGCGAAAACTGGGACGCTCTTTGCCGGAATGTATTTATCTGGGAAAGAATTCCTTGCAGGTGCTTCAGCAATAATGAAACGGCCAGAACCAGATATCTTTATTGAAGTATCAATCGAAAGGTATAGAACATCAGCAGGGCCACTGAAAACAGTTCTGCGTCCTGCTAACTTCTGGCTTTTCGTTTCATTATTCACAACATAATCGATGACAATGCCCTCGCCTTCGAGCGGCCAGATCAAACGCTCAACTTTGTCTGCTGCGATTTCAAAAGTTTTACCAGGTGAAAGTGTGGCAACTCTGGTGCCGGTGTGCTTCCATCCAGGAAGTTTTTCGTTGACGATTACATCCCAATCGCCATTGGCCAGCTCGCCCTTTTTATAGAAGTAGCGGGATTTACTCATGGGCCAATTCTCTCTTGAATCAATCTCTTATTGCGGCTATTGTTTTGGAACGGTCCAACCATATCAGGGAATCGGGTTTATCAAAATGTCCAAGATTGCAGTGACTGGATCCAATGGATTCGTCGGTGGCAACATTGCAAATATGTTGCTTGCTGCTGGGCACGAGGTAGTTGGATTAGTTCGAAGCCAACCAGAAAAACCACTGCCCTGGAAAACAACAGTTACAGATTTATCAAGCATCGCTTCAATTACTGAAGCTACAAAAGGCTGCGTGGCAATAGTTCACAGTGGTATTGCAAATGATTTCAATAAACTGCAACAGAATCGCGAATATGCATACGACTCATTCGTTGGCCTAACTCAACGAGTAACTCATTCTGCAAATAAAAATGGCGCACAAATTATTTATATATCAACTGGCTGGGTTATGGATGGCACTGGCCATATGGCTCTGGAAAGTGACACCGGAAATCCAGTTAATTTCTACGGTGTTCTAAAATCTTTAGGTGAACAAGTAATTCGAGATCTTGCTCCCGATACTGGTGTCATCGCCAGAGTAGATGGCGTTATGGGAATTCATCAGACTCTAGAAGTTGGCCCCAGAACTCAAGATGTCGGATTTGGTTACTTTGCTTCTGCCTTAGTCGCTGATTTAAAAGCGGGTAAAACCTTTACGGTATTTGGTGGCGATTTAGTAAATAAAGTTACTGCCCCTTCACTTGCCTCTGAAATTGGCGCCCAAGTTGAACGAGCCATTGAACGCAAAGTTCACGGAACTTTTCACTTAGTTGGTGATGATGCAATTTCCAGAATGGATTATGCACGACTGATTTGCGAAATTTTTGAACTCGATGCAACTTTGTTGCGTGAAGCTCCTCCTTCAGTCGAAGATCAATTTCCAGGACAAGTGCCGGTTGATACTTCACTATCGAATGTTGCAACGAAAAAAGCATTAGGTCTTGGGTCGACTTCACTTCGCGATTTATTGATTGCCTTGCGAACCGAGATTGATACCGGAAAGATAACTGCAATTACTAAGCCAGAGGTTCTTGCATGACCACAACGGCTAGGACTAAGCGTCCAACAATTAGAGATGTTGCGGCTAAAGCCGGTGTATCAAAATCCCTAGTTTCCTTAGTATTTTCTGCCCCACAAACCGTCAGTAGTTATCGAAAAGAACTTGTTTTAAAGGCTGCTGATGAACTTGGTTTCTCTCCAAACTTTCTAGCCCGCTCATTGGCAACCGAAACCGGAACATTTATCGGAATCTTGGTCGCAGATCTACACAACCCATTGTTCGCCCAAATTGTTGATCAGGTGCGCGTAGCACTTGAAGCCGAGGGCGAATACAGCTTCATGACTTCTGCCATGCTTCTTAATTCGCAAGGTGAACAAGTTATTGATTCCAGAACTGTCAGCGCTTTAATTGATCTGCGCCCTAAAAGCGTTCTCGTAGTCGGATCGATTCCGCAAGTGCATCAACTTTCTGCGCTACCAGCATCTGTTCCAATAGTTGTTGCAAGTGCATTTCCTGAAGGTTTGCCAAGAGCGACAGCTGTTCGCTGCAATGATGAAACTGGAATGCGATTGTTAATAGAACATTTGATTGAAAACGGGCATCAGAGAATTTCTCATATCTCAGTTGAATCAGGTGCTGTCGCAAAGAGCCGTAGCGATGCTTATAAATCTGTAATGACCGAAAAAGGTTTGGCCAGATTTATCCAAATACAAATAGCAACTGCGCCAACCGAAGTTGCTGGATCTCAAGCCGCAAAAAAACTTGTCGAATCAAAGCAAGCACCAACTGCAATAACTACATACAACGATCTTCTGGCGATTGGTGCGCAAGGCTCGACCGACCGAGAAATAGCTGTTGTTGGCTATGACAACACGTATTTAGCTAACCTCAGTCAAATATCTTTGACCTCTATTGATCCAGCTAACAATGAAATAGCGATTAAAGCCGCCGAACTCTTACTAAAGAAGCCTGATGAAAATTCGAATAAATCTCAGACTTTTCTCTTAGAACCTAAACTAGTCATTCGAAATTCTTCTAAATCGTTAGTGAAGGTGCCTTGAAATGCAACTAGAAGACATAATTTCGCCATTTGATGGCAGGGTTGTTGGTCAAGTTCCGGTTACAAGAGCGCCTGAAATAGAAAGCATTATTACTAAGTCAGTTAAAGCCGCAGATTTATGGCGACATACTCCAGCTCACATTCGCAGTGCAGTCTTACTTAAAGCAGCAGCACTTGCAGATGAACGCAGTGAAGAAATTGCTCAGATTATTTCAAGTGAAAATGGAAAGAGTTTGCTCGAAGCGCGAGGCGAAGCTTCGCGTTCAGGTGAAATTATTCGGCTATCCGCTTTTGAAGGTTCACAACTTTACGGTTCCACATTGCCGCTAGATGCAAATAAGGGAACTGGACTAGAGAAACTCGGTTTCACACTGCGTCAGCCAGTTGGTGTTGTTGTCGCAATCAGTCCTTTTAATTACCCAGCACTTCTGGTCTTGCACAAGATTGCACCTGCTCTTGCAGTTGGAAATTCAGTAGTTCTAAAGCCAGCGCGAGCAACACCGCTAACTGCGATTGCATTAGCGAAATGTTTCACCGATGCTGGTTTGCCTGAAGGTGTTCTACAAGTTGTTCATGGGGCAGGATCCGAGCTAGGCAACGCGCTCGTAACAGATTCGAGAGTTCGCAAAATTTCTTTCACAGGTTCAACAGCAACCGGAGCCCAAATTTCTAGCGTTGCCGGAATCAAGAAACTCTCCCTCGAACTTGGTTCTTCCTGTCCAGTAATTGTGATGGACGATGCCGATATTGATTTCGCTGCCGATGCCGTTGCACTTGGTGGTTATATAAATGCGGGACAAGTTTGTATCTCGGTCCAGCGAGTTATCGTTCATGAGAAAGTTATGGCGAACTTCTTGGATGCTCTTAAACCAAGAGTAGAAGCAATCAAGGTTGGTGACCCAAAAAGTGCGGAAACAAAAGTTGGAACTTTAATTTCAGAAACTGAAGCTATCCGCGTCGAAAAATCAATTGCGGCCGCGGTGAGC
>Ga0078894_10004322_pt1 | contig 10861 bp, 4 predicted proteins | sample LauGreSu1BDMLBSD_2_FD_67506 | JGI IMG/M metagenome (GOLD analysis project Ga0078894, IMG submission 67506) | Freshwater lake microbial communities from Lake Michigan, USA - Su13.BD.MLB.SD (version 4) (version 4) | ecosystem: Environmental > Aquatic > Freshwater > Lake | place: Lake Michigan, USA... | reverse complement strand
CCCCGTTTTTTCCTTCCCCTTTTTTTCCTTTAATAAAATTTTCAATAATATTAAATATTGCTTGGTCTAATGGTTGTTCTGGTTTTGGTTGGTTTTCTTGCGGGGAATTTCCATTGAAGTAGTTGCCAAGCACGACTAAATAACGAATAGCTTCCGTAATGCGTTGAAATAAATCATTTGACGTTAACGATTCTCGATTATAAATATTTGACGTATTGCCCAACTTTACTACAATCATTCTATGAGGAGGAGGAGGAGGAGGAGGAGGAGGAGTACCGTTAGTAACATCTATAACAACCATATCGGACTCGTTCTCGCTTAATTTAAATCCATTTAATATTAATACCTCATTTTCTTTAGTGAATTCATTAACCTTTAATTTATTTTTAAAATAATTAAGAAATCTCTCAAGTATAAGAATAAAATTTCCTTCATCATCTAAACACACCAAAATTCGATTTGAATCCATTTATAGTGACCAAAAACTTTAAATTCTCCTCTTATATAAAATACCCAACAAAAAATGTTCAAAACCAGTGTTTTCGGATATATTATTATTATTTTTATTATTGTCGTTTGCCTGAAAATTTACCAAGAATCCGACGCGTTTCAATTGAAGTGTATTGTTTCTAAAGTGGATGGGAATAAATATTGTGTGCGAGAACGTGCGAAGCTGGAACTCGCGGCTGACCTTCTTGCCACCGTCACTCAGAAAATGAAAAAGGTCGTAAAACACATGGGTGATACTTACCCCGACCGAGATAATGTGAAACGTTTAGTGAAAAATTTCCGTCCTGAAAAAATAAGCGAGACGTTGCCGACAAGTGAATACACAGCATATAGTGAGAACAAAGGTGAGAAGCTCGCGTTTTGCGTGAATACGACGAAGAAGGGAAATAAACTCATCGATGAAAATACGCTGACATTTGTCGCACTCCATGAGTTGAGTCACATTATGACGGAGAGTGTGGGACACAAAGACGAGTTCTGGAATAATTTCCGGTTCCTCATAGACGAGGCACAAAAAATCAAGGTGTATCATCCGGAGGATTATAAACTCCGGCCGAAAGAATATTGCGGAATGACGATTAATGATAATCCGCACTTCGACAACTAACGCAGTGCGTCCGGCCGCACACCGCCGTAAAGAGCGTTCCGCCGTCGCCCACGGGTCCAACAAGATTCCGACGCGTGACTGTTCTTTTCCAAACCGGTGGACGACGGCGGAACGCGTTCAGACCTCAACAACTCGTTGTAATACATAGAACAGTGTATTCGGAGAACGCCTCTCTTTTATAGCGAGAATATCCACTGGCCTCGTTATTTTGGAAATGATTTCTTCATCAACATGTTTTACGCAATACAGGTGCTTACTTACCGGTCCTTCCGCAAAAAAAGAAACAAAACTAGGCATACTTTTTTCGTCAGTCCAGCACCAAATCGCGCGATGATGTATTTCGCGGCATCGAAGCGACTGCCATTCTTCAACACTATCGTATTGATACGTCAAAGGGAACGCTGCGTCATGTTCATACGTTTCATCAACGAATGTTACGTATATATCTTCAATCGGGAATAACATACCGCCACCGCTGCCGCCGCTGCCGCTGCCGGTTGTTGAACAAGGTGTAAGAACTTGTTCGTAGATAGACGCTCCACCAATAAACCATACAACGTCATAATTCATGGCGAATTTATGAACATCCGATAATGTTTTTACGAATATAACACCGGGTTTATGCTCTTCCGTATCAAAATCGTGTGTTGCGGAAACCACAATATTGTCACGAAACGGCAAGGGTTGATAATCCGCGGGTATGCTTTCCCATGTTTTCCGCCCCATCACCACCGCACTATTATAAGGAAATACATCGGAACGTGTCATATGCGAAAAAAACCGGAGGTCGCGTTCGATTTTAGGCCACGGAAGCGTTCCTTCAAACCCAATACCTCCACCACGACAAAGAGCAACAATCATTTTGAAAACTGGAATTTGTTCAGAGTCTGACATTATACAAGTATATACAATTATGTAATGAAATATGTTTATTATGATATTAGTAAATCTAAATGTAATATCTAATAAAGTTAATCTTCTTATCATATAATAGTAACATCTGGAATGGAAAACATCGCATCAGATATTCCTATTTATAAGTTATATCACATACGTTCGCCTGATATTAGACAACCACAATCGCGGCGTGTAAAAGAAAGAGAAAGTGATGACGAGTCAGGTGGGGGTTCTTCGGAGGCATCAGCATCAGCATCAGCATCAGCATCAGCATCAGCATCAGCATCAGCATCAGCATCAGCATCAACGCTCTCTCCAGAATACAACGTAATCTACGTATTTTATGGCAATGTAGAATTCATGGCCGACGAAGGTAGAGTCGTGAATATCAATGATGTGTTTTTACAAGAGCCAGAAAATCCCCATTTTCAAAGAATATTTAGTGATTACGAGTCAATGATGATTCGTCAAAATAATGTAAAGGTCGTGTTTCTTCCCGAAAGAATTTATCCAGATGACTCAATTGAAACCATCAAAAAGAAGTTTCTCTATCTTACGCGTGACAAAGTCGCACTCTCCTACGCAGAGTTGTATTTATTTTGTAAGCAGACAAAACATATTACGACCCAGCTTGCTTACGACCAAATTACATCAAATGGAAAGCTTGAACTCACACCAATACGAGTTCATAATTACTTATTGAACATAGATAATCTTACAAAAGGTGCGGAACTTGGCGAACCAGTGGAACAACATTATAGTTATACAAATATCGCGAACCTCAAGCTAGATGATGCTCCCCGTATTGTAAATGTCGCATTAGGACAGAGCTTGAATATAATTGACACCTATGATTATCCATATCCTGCGAATCCATTTGATGCCGAAAATGCCGATTCATTTTTAGAAATACATGCGAGTGAGCTTGTAAATACGACAAATAAAATGGTGTTAATCGACTACGGGGTTTTTATCGACAATGCAATCTACTTGGTTTCAGCGGAAGATGCACTCATCTATGCAAAGGAAAGCCAACAGGGCTCGCAAAGCGGCGTGGTGAACGGGGGTGCAGCATTCGAAAAACCGATTTACGAGTCATACATGGTGTCGTTATATTATCCTTATCTCTCATCCTTCCAAGATAATACGCCGCGAACATCTCTCGAAAAAGGTTCTGCAGAGGCCGCAGGAGAGACCGATTTATCCACCATTCATTCGCATGATACACTCATGTTTCATAAAGAAAAGTTGTTTGAATCCGACAAGCGAATCATCAATGATAAATTTATGCGTCAGACCGCTAATATTAAGCTGCTATATGACATTTACGAGAGAAGGACAACTGAACACAACTACATTGATAATGGTATTCGGGGAGTTGAATTCATGATACATCCCGAAACGCCATACAATCAATCACTCGATGCCATTTTTAAACTCATCCATTGTTCCGAATCCATTCCGTATATCAAGCATAATCCAGGCAAGAAACGTGATAATATTTACAAGCTATTCATATCAGGTATTAGTCGAAGCGGGCGTAAAATACCATATCTTCCAAAGAGCGATATATTTCGGCTCATCAAGACAACCTCGCGCAATAAAAGTGTGAGCATCTATATCAATTATGTTTTTTCGAACCCAGATATACCCGACCATAAGGCGACGCATTTACAAATACCGGTTTTGTGCGAATTTTATCCGAAGGGGTCAGTCTATGTCAAATTATTCACGAAGTATTCTTTTACTACTACTGAAATCGAGCAGATTATTATCGCAACTGTAAATCCAGTTATTCGTGTAATCAAGGAACATGTCGAGCAGGGCGGGTTTCAGATGAATCTATTCACGCGATTGTATCATCCACAAATCGAAATCATTAATCTCGAGCATTTCGCGCAACTACCCATCACTCGAAATATAGAAATAAAACAGATGATTAAATGTATATCGAGTGCATTTAATGAAGTAGAAGGCAGCTTAAAGAAAGGTATTGTGCTCCGCTATAAGCGTGTAAGTAATTATAATGACATGTCCAGTCAGGACGCGTATATCATCGAAATGATGAATAAGCGGCAAAGTGACCGAGATATAATGGATGGATTGAAAGATAATTACGGTATATCCGACCAAGATGCGAGAAGTAAGCTGGCATCGTTTTTATCTTCTCTTCAAAACCAACAGATGGCTCGGTTTCGTGGAGGGGCGATTCGTATTAAAAATAATCCAGGATTTCTCACTAAAATTACGAAAGGTGCATTCAATAACATAATTACAATCGAGATTACAAATATCAATAATATACTGTATCTAACACCGTTACATGCGTATATTGATTCGATTATTCGTATATATCAAAACCCCAGCACAACAAATATTCCGTATGAAAAAATATCGGAGTTATGTGCTAATGCTGCTGCTGCTGGTAGCACCGTAAAAATGCCGTTACCACTTCCGTCGTCGTCAAGTGCTGCTGCTGCTGCTGATGCCGCCGAACCATCGACCACTGCCGAGAGATTTGCCATGGAAACAATACCACGCCCTACTGGCGATATTGTAGCAAGTGACAAAGAGGATCAAATCGACCTCATGGCGGAAATTGTCCCAATGATAAGACCGGCAGCGGCACCTGAACCAGTTTTTGGTTTTGAAATTGAAGCACCTCCCCAAGTCGCGGATGATATTGATTTATTTGATTTGTTACAGGATGATGACGAAGACGATGAAGGCGATAATGTGCCGTTCAGTGGCCAAGGAGGAGGAGGAGGAGGAACTGCCGCCGGAAAACAGAAACCCTCTTCTGCAGCTGCATCTATTTCAGACCCCGCACATGAAGAAGAAGACCTTTCCGATATAACAGGAATGGAGTTGGCGAATCCGAACCCTTTTTCAAAAAGGATACAAGAACGTGACCCGGTGATCCATCTGAATGAAGATATGGGTAAATTTAACGCATATTCGCGAAGTTGTCCATGGAATGTAAGGCGTCAACCCGTAATATTAACGAGTGAAGAAAAGGACCGTATTGACCGCGAACATCCCGGTTCATATACACACAGTATTACATATGGTTCTGTGGCAAGCAAGCCGTATCATTATATATGCCCACGATACTGGAGTTTAAAACACAATACCAGTTTGACGGAAGAAGAAGTGAAGTCGGGCAAATATGGAGCTATCATTCCTCAAAAAGCCAAAAAAATACCGGCAGGTGCGAACATATTTGAATTCACCGATGACAAATATCACGTGGATGAAAAGGGGAATTACAAGCAACACTATCCTGGATTTTTGAAGAAAGATGCTCATCCTAAAGGTTTGTGTGTTCCTTGTTGTTTCGCACAGTGGGATAAACCGGCACAGACCGCAAGGCGACAAGAATGTCAATCAAAGCAATTTGAAGCGGTAAAACTAACCACACAAAAGCCAGATGCTGTATTAAGCGACGATGTTCCATCGGTTGCAGCGTCGGCCATGTCGGCCGTGTCGGCCATGTCGGTCGGTGTTGACACTCCTCATGCCCAAGGGCTGCCACATCCCCAAATGGCTGCATTTAAGCAGGAACCTGTAAAAATAAATGAAATTAAGGATGACCGTATTCTCAGTGCAGACAAGTTTCCTCTTGAAAATGGACGCTTCGGATATTTACCAACTCAACTTCAAAAGTTTTTATTCACAGATAGCCGTAACTGTCAAGTAAGCCTTAAAAATGCGGCGATAAAAAAGGACACACCATGTCTCATTCGACGCGGTGTCGAAACCAACGAACGGCAATCATTTGTGTCAGCGATTGCATATTATTATAAGGAAAGTATGAGCACCGAAAAAACGACTGCTGCAATTGTGAGCGAACCTCTCGGCAATCCAGTAAACAAACCTCATGGCATGACCTCTCAGTCATCCGACTTACAAAACACTTTACATCCACTTACTATATCAGGTGATTCAACAAAAACAGATATTCTTAAAAAGGTAACCGATACAATACAGAAAAACGCGGTTGTTTTATCAAAAAGGGCTTCTGCTTCCGTAGTTGCCGAACCGGCCTCATCTTTCACTTTCGCACATCATATTGATAGTGCAGCGGCGGCGGCGGCGGCGGCAGCCTACAGTTCTGACGAAGAAACCCCAGTTACAATGACACCGCGGGCACCCCCCACGTCAGCAACCTCAGCAGAACCACGTGATGAGCCAATCATGCGGCCGCCGCCTCCGGAACGTGAAAGCGAATATATTCCGACGATCCGAGAGATGCGGACGCTTATTATACAATCTCTCGACGTTGATACTTTCAGAACTCTACAGAACGGGACAATCGTCGATTCATTCTATAATCCAGATAATGAACTACGCGAAGCCGACATCATGCGAAAATATTCGACCATCGAAATCTCTCGAACACTTCCCAAAGAAACGTTCGCAAGGATATGTAATGCGTATGAAAACTTCATCGCTTATCTAGATGACGACACGTCGGTTATTGACCATACTTACTTGTGGGATATTATAAGTCGCCCCAATGAGAGATTGTTCAAACATGGCAACAACATTATACTCCTTCACATACCAGATGATGATGTCACGAATAATGTTCAGGTCATCTGTCCAACCAACGCGTATTCTGGAGAAGTCTTCGATATCAATCGTAAAACCATCATAATCATGAAACGTGATAAATACTATGAACCGATATATTTATTTGAAAGCAAATCAAACGGAAAATTCAGCGTTTTGGGACGTTTTGCTCTGAAAAGTAAAACACTCATCCCAAAAATGAAACACATTATAGAAACGGTTCGTGACTTATATTTTGCGTATTGTCGCCTACACGCAAGCCAGCCACGTGAATATAGATACAAGATGAATCTACCTGCATTGGTCATTTCGAAAATCCTGAGAGAAGCCGGATTTACGATTCACGCCCAAGTCGTAAATTATAATGGAAAGGTAATCGGTTTTCAAATTTCGCAAACGATATCAAAACTAGCAAGATTAGACCCATCACATGTTACAAAGAAAGAATATAAACGCACATTTTTGAAAGGGGTCATTCCAACGGCTGTTTCGGCACCTCTCGAACAAGGCAGCGGCAGCGGCAGCGGAACCATCCCGACCGTTTTAATGAATGATGACGAACTATGGCAAATGAGTTATCATGAAACCGTTAATTTCTTGAAAGAGGTCCAGCTACATGTAAAGAAAACAACAAAAAAAGAGTTATACTGTCTTCCAAGAGTAAAGGTCGTAGAAGAAGGCCTAATTGTTGGTATCATTACAGAAACAAACCAGTTCCTCCAAGTGAATGTCGAAAATGACCCTCAAATGAACCATAATGATGACCTGCCCACCATTACAGAAGGTAATCATCTGCGGGCGGATGAAGTCATCGAAACCACCCCTACAGATAAGATGGCCGACAAGACGCGCGAGAGATATGTGCGCAATATTCGATTGGAAACGAATTTTTATAATGTATTTCGAAACACCGCCCGAAATGTCTTGAACCGACCAGAAAATAAGGCGACCAAGGATAACATCGAAAAAATAGCTGATTCATCGTTTATAATCTATACGAATAAACTGTCGCAAATTATTGCTTACATGAAGAAGTTACTTTCAAAGTATGTTTCGTTTATTCGGTATAATAATGATACATTGAAGATGGTTGGTGAAATATCCGGTTGTATTACAAGTGACGATGAAACATGTGGGAAAAAGAGTTACTGTCTGAAAGAAATGGGCGGAATGTGTAAGCTTCTACTACCCCAGCGTAACCTTATGTTTCGAGATATCGATAACGAGGTTGCGTATTTCGGCAAATTGGCAGATGAATTGATTCGATATGAACGAGTTAGGTTGTTCATGTTTGAACCAATGAAATATCCGTCATTCCAAGACATCAAATACAATCTCCGAGAGAATGAAATTATACTATTGGAAACATTCATCACGCAGGACTACTTTGAAAATATGGAGCCAGCCGACGCCAATCCGTATATACATCAGACCAATTTTTATACGGTTTCACCGAGTAATGCCGGTAGTTATGGTGTTCAGAATTATGACCCAACATATCATAAAGATTATGTTGACCGATATTTTGAATTAGAAACGGGTGTAAAGCGTGCATTGAAGGTGAAATCTTTAGTTGGAGAAGAAGCCACCGATATTCCACCGGATGTAATGCGTATTAACGAAATCAATCATGTTCTCGATTTCTGCCAAGAAGTTTCAAAGCGTAAAATAACGATTAAATTGCGGAATACATTTTTTCCAAAAATAAACACATTTGAAATTCTGTTTTCAAATCAAAGTAACGAATGTTCGTTCGACCTTATGCTAACAATACTGCGTTCGATGGCTCAAACCGCATCGAAATGTCCAAGCGGTCATTCATGTGTTCAAAAGAGTGGTGAATTCGCCTTGGTGAATGCAAGAACCGGAGTTGGATCCGATGCCGCACCAGAATCGCAACTCGAACCAGAAGTGTGTTCGAAATGCCAAACAAATATCGGTTCTGACCAATCCAATTTTGCCTGCAGACAGTGTAATTATTTCATGTGTGATAACTGTCGAACTCGGCATCTAGACCAATTCGCAAATATCACGGTAGCAGGATTGAAAGATATACTCGTGACAGAGTATGCGAAACTTGCGAGGAATGGTTTAGAAAAAAAACTCACAATGATATTGAATGGATATGGTATGAAACAATATGCAGACATCATAAATGAAGGAAGGGCGACATTAGCACAAATCATTCAAAGCGAAAATTACTTTCTTACGAATTTTGATGTATGGCTTCTTTCGGTATATTTCAAGATACCGATGGTCTTCATTTCACAGACGTTATTAAGCGAAAATGGTAAGAATTATATGGTATTATTTGGCGATGAGATGACCGAAAGCTATTTCTTTATTCAGACATTTCAAGTCATTCAGGGTGTTCCATCACGATTCGGATTGATTGAAATTAAGCTGGATGAAATGACGTCAATCTTGAAAATACCTTTGAATTATGTAGCTCCGGATTTTCAAGAAAGTATACGAACCGATGCCGATATGCGTATTTCTCTCGAAGATTATATCCGCGAATTTAAACTGTTGAATATAAAACAAAAGAAAAGAGTATTTACCATAATGGATAAACAAAATAAATAGAAGAGATATATATAATGAATCCGCAATTGTATCTAACAGCAGATTTGGTTCATCATAATTCTCAACAGCAGTTACAGAAGCTACAGCAGTTACAACAGCAACAGCAACAGCAAATAATAGTGAATGATGTATTTGAAATTCCAGACGAAACAGTCCCGGTGCCGGTGCCAGTGCCGGTGAGCGTCCCTGTGGAAAATTTAAAGACTCAACTGCCGTTGGCATTGACAAACACCGCCAACATGAATTTCATAAAGGCGATGAATCATACTGCGATGACCGATGTCATGAAACAACTCGCAACTCAAAAACAAAAAACACCATCCGTCGGAACAAAACAATCAAATGTATCGTTACAAGTGCCACAGAATGTGTTACTACTACCTGAGCAGCAACAACCACCATCTCGTGCTGTTTCATCGCCTTCAGTAAATGACCATGGTAATCTATCTCACCCAGCGACAACTGCTGCCGCACATTTAGCAGCAATACCATTATCTGAAACCGGTATGAACGACGGCAGCGGAACAACAAAGAAAAAGTATACAAGAGCCAAAAATTCACTCAATAAAAAGGTTATTGTCGAAGAAGAAGACCGCGATAGTGCAATCGACTACGATGACGATGACATTGAAATAAAAAAAACGAAACTCTCGTTGTTTCAATTCGCAAAAGACATCACATTCAATTTAATATTTGCGATACCCTTTCTTCAAAAGGCGAGACTACATTCAATGTTACGAGAGTCAACTTTAGCAATCAATCAAATCGAACGCATATTTGATGAATTTAAAGACCGATTCTCTCAATTCGACCTTGAATCCATTAAGAAATACATATGTGAAGATGGAATACGCGACCAGCTTAATTTCATACTTGAAACCGGTTTTAATAAAATATTATCAGACGGTATAATTGACGTGAATGACGCACCACAATTCAACCAGTTGGTGTATTACATTATAAAATCATTTAATGACATCAATCAAGGTAAGGTTTATCGATTTTATGTAAGCCGTGAACATGTCATGCTTCTTCTTCATTTCGTCCTCAAGTCGGTGTTTTCGCTTACACTTAAAGGTCAAGAAGAACAAATGGCTTTAGGATTATTGGATACAAGTTTTAAGTTGGTTCAATTAGAGGTATTGCCGATTGTTTCGAAAAGGTGGTATCATCGTTTTCGTATCTGTAAGTCGGCGAAACAAATCGAAGATATCATCGAATAATATTTAGGGGAATCTTCGGCGGTCGGCGGTCGGCAGTGTGTGCGTTTTTTTCGCCAAAAAGAACTTAAAGATATTTTCTTTGTATAGTATGTGAATAGGTGTTCATCACCTTTCACATTCGTTGAATTCCAGCGAATCAACAAGTGATGTCATAATTTCTATGTTCTTCGCAAATCATTTTTCGTCGTAAGTTTATTGACTTGTTATCAAACATGATGACGCCAAGGTCCGCTTTGTGATGATTATCTAATAAATTTATTTGATTTGTAAGTTATAGAAATATACGATATTACAATTTACTACCGGTGTAGCTCAGAGGCAGAGCGTCTAAAACGTCGTTTGTTATTTTTTTACTACTTCCGAAAGGAAATGGTCCGTTCTACGAATGATTATCGCCTTATAAGCGGAAGGTCGTAGGATCGAAACCTACCGCCGGTATTGTCAAGCTGGACGCTATAAACGC
>Ga0078894_10004320_pt1 | contig 10863 bp, 2 predicted proteins | sample LauGreSu1BDMLBSD_2_FD_67506 | JGI IMG/M metagenome (GOLD analysis project Ga0078894, IMG submission 67506) | Freshwater lake microbial communities from Lake Michigan, USA - Su13.BD.MLB.SD (version 4) (version 4) | ecosystem: Environmental > Aquatic > Freshwater > Lake | place: Lake Michigan, USA... | reverse complement strand
CCACCACCGCTTGTTAATGCTGTGCTTAAGGTAATTGTATCAAAGTTAACATCTGCAACTGTAGTTCCTGTTGCAACATACCAGACGCCATTGTCGTCAAATTGTCGTCCAAACTGATCTCTAACGTGGACTGTATTGCCGATATAGACATCAAGGGTACTAATACTAGTTAAGTTAATAGTACCAGTGGTTAATGTGCTAGTGCTAGGTGTAGCATTCAAGAAGCCAGGGAAATTCTGTTCGTTTATTGTACCTTTTGGTGGAATGATTTCCATAACTTGACCAATGTGCGGTCTTTCTTCTAGGTCAGGAACAAAGATTGCAACCCTACCTCCTGTTGGCCAGAAGCCATCTGGATAGAACTGGTCTAGGTATGGTAGTGCATTACCGTTGGCATCAATACCTTGCGGACTAAATGGATATGCTCTAAACCTAGGATTAAACACTGTACCGCTAAATGATCTCTTACCATAACCTTTTGCTAACAATGAAATATCACCGAAGTTACAGTTGGAGTTAGTAATAGAAGCAATACCACCGTTATTACAAATAACACCAATACTACAGAAGATCGTAAAGACAGAAACTAACTGTGCATAACCGTTGTTGGTAATCTTCATACCAATGCCGCCCTGGTTCAACTGCGTAAACGCATCGAACACGAACGATTGAATTGGACTGCGATCGCTGATAACACCACCGTCAATTAGTGTACCGCCCATAGATCCTATTGGGTCAACTCTGCGTTGATCCCAGGTATTGGCATTCCCTGTAAATTCTAAACTTTGTTCGCGAACTTGATCTTCTTGTAACGGATAGATGTATGTCTTACCAAAGTATAATGTTGAGTTTGTACCAAATCCCACTGTTGGAGTGTCTAGACCTAATCTTAATACACCGGGTGATATCTGATCTAAAGAAGTGACCTTAGGTGCAATTTTAACATCGTCAGGATGAATACCTGTAATGCTGAATAGGCCGCCGCCTGCATAGATTGGAGGAGCAGATGTTGGACCTTTCTCAATTATCTTAGTAATAATATCAAAATTTCTTGCCACTGCTTCTTGAGGCATGTAATCTCCACCGTATTGGTAGAAGGGATTAATTACCTGTGTAGCCACAGTACTAGTTACTGTTGCAACTGGCTTGTTGGCGATTATTTTTAGAGCAATATCTCTTGCATAGGTAATTGCCGCAGTAGTCGTACTAACTTGTCCTGCTACATAGTTAAAGCCTTGATTCCAGTAACTTACACCGGCTTCAATACTCTTCTGATTTCCTCCCAGCAAGATATCTTGACTTACTGCATCAACAATCAATCCAGTATCTCTGTAGCACTTTTCTTGATTATAGTTGAAACTGTTTGGATTATATGTTCTGTCAATATAGGTAACAGTTTCTGCGGCTAAGAATTCTTTATTCTCTTTTAGAATGTTAAAGGCATTTCTAGCAGTAGCACTATTACTTTCAATTAGACTAATTGGCTTCAATTCGTTTGCAACACCGGGACCGTTGGCAATAATATTAGTTATTGTACCAACAATAGTTGCAACAGTTTGTGCATCTTGTTCACTTCCTAAACTCATTCCAAGGACAGGTTTGATCTGTGTTTGTAGAGGATAATACGTTTCGCCTTTGATTAACTTTGCTGCCACATTAGACATAAAGCCAAATGCATCGACTGTAGCATTAACTTCACCTGGTATTACTGTAGAGTTTGATGCGGCTGCATAGTAGCATAGACCGCTCTGAATACTTTGTCTGTTACCACCGTATAACAAGTCAAACACAATACTTTGAATAATGTATCCTACATCTCGCTTGCAAGTATCTCTATTATAATCAACAGCATTTGCACGATTTACATAGGCCACTGTTTCTGCTTGTATGTAAGTTCTGTTTGCTTCAAGAATACGAGCGGCTCTTAGTCTATTAGCATCTCCGCTAACTGTTAATGATATAGGAGCAGGTGTTGCGGCAACACTTGGTCCATTTTCAATAATATTAGTGATAATATCAATCTTTTGATCCAGTAATGTTTGTTCACTTCCGGTAGCGGCTGGTAAACTTACATCTTGCTGGTATGTATATTGATAGTTTGTTGATGTTTGATTTAAAATAACTCTTTGAGCCAATGTGCTAATAAAGTTAAATGCATCAATTGTTTGAGGAATCTCGTTTGGAATAGCGGTTGATGTGCTATTGTAACTATAATAGTACACACCGCTCTGTACAGCCTGTTTGTTACCTCCATGTAGTAAGTCAAAACTTACACTGTCAACCATGTAACCGACATCTCGAGCACACTTAACTTGATCGTAAGTAAATGCGGCGCCATAGTTTTGATCAATATAGGCAACAATTTCTGCTTGAATAAATGATCTATTTGCTAATAGAAGTGCAAATGCCCACTTAGAATTCTGAGCAGTAGTCTGAGTTAGACTAATTGGAGTTTTATCTGAATCGTTGACTACAGAAGGACCGTTGTTGATGATATTTAAAATCTTATCAACTTTAGTTCCTAGTATTTCTGTTTCAGATTGACTTGCCCAAGGTAAGTTAGTTACCTGTGTTTGAGCATTTCCTATACTCTTTTGTACTTCCTCTCCCTTGACAATCTGTCCTGCAATCTTTTTCAAGTGCTTATATGCGGCAGTTGTTTGAGGAATCTCGTTTGGAATAGCAGTCGTACCGTCAAAGTTGTAGTAGTATACACCACTTTGAATACTCTGTCTATTTCCTCCGTGTAGTAAGTCAAACACCACACTGTCGATGATATAACCTAAGTCTCTACGGCACTTGGTCTGATCATAAACAAAACCAGGATTATTAGAGTTTACATAGTTAATAACATCGGAAATTAAACTAGACTTGGCTCCTAAAATAGTATTGTAGGCGACTACTGTTGCAGTCGATGTACTTGCAACACCGTTAGGAACGATTAAATCAGTAACTCCTGTAGTTCCTGTGTTAATAATTGTTACAATAGTCGAAAATAAACCATCAGTAGTAGTTGAGAATGTAGGTACTAGGGATGCTACCTGAGTTTTTAGATAGTTAATTGCGTTAGTAGTTGTTGTAACTTCTGTGGCTATACCTCCAGTATAGCCTGCCTGACTCCAGTATTGTAAACCAGAGAACACACTTTGACTATCGCTGATAGTAGGATACAACAAATCAAAAGCAATAGCATCAACAATTAGACCGGTATCTCTACTGCACTTACTTTGATCGTAAACAAATGTCGATAACGAATTTACAAAAGCAACGGCTTCTGCTTGCAAGTATGCCTTATTTGCCTGTAATAGATTGTATGCTCTGACAACATTGGTTGCTGTACTAGCATCAACTTCGTTAGGTTGAATGATGTCAGTTACTCCATCAGTACCGTCTGTTAAAATATTTGTAATGATATTAAAATCAGAACCAACTAGTGTTGCTTCAGCGGCTGTTGCGGCAGGTAATAGAGTATTCTGAGAAACAATTACTTGATATCGTGTGCCGCTCGTGTCATTAATAACAATCTTTTGTGCAAGAGATCTTACATAATTGATAGCATCAGTTGTTCTAAGAATTTCGCTAAGAATATTTCCTGTATAACCGTGTTGATTCCAATACTGTAAACCTGCAAATGTGCTTTGACTGTTATCAGTAGTTGGATATAGCATGTCTAGTGCAATTGCATCAACAATCAATCCACTATCTCTAAAACATTTAGATTCGTTAAATTTAAATTTGTTATAATCAACATACGATGCAACTTCTTCTGCTAGGTAATCAACGTTGTCCATTAAGAGGTCAGCCGTATTTCTTACGCTAGGGAACATACTGATTGCACCACCGTTTGGAATAATCAGGTCAGTCCAACCTTCTGTTCTACCATTTAATATGGTCAGAATGTTTCCAAATTCTGATTTAATTGTCTTAATCTCTGTTTCTGTTGCAGAATTAGTTCTTGTAATCTGAGGAGCATCGGAATATCTAAATGTTCCTAATGCCGCATCATCTTCTGCTGTGATACTTTGTGAAACTTTAACAGTTAAATCTCTGAGGTATGTCATTGCGGCAATAGTAGGACCTAACTGTTCCTTAATTGCGCCTGTATATCCGCCTCTGTTAAAGTACTGAAGGCCGGCAAAAGTTGCTTGACTATTTGTATCTGTTGGGAATAATAAATCGCCCGCAACACTATCAATGATTACCTTTGTATCTCTCTTACATTTGATTGAATTATATGGTAATGCTTTTGGAGGATCACATAAAACATAGTTAATATAATCAAGAACACTTTCTTGAATAAATGTTCTGTTTGCCTGCATTAACACTTCTGCACTTACAAAGGCCGCGTCTGGGCCTGCTCCTGCGTATTTTTCAGGAGCGGCGCTTGGACCATTAGCAATAATTTCTGTAGTGATGTTAAGTAAATTCTCAATAGAATCTAAAGTAATCTCCCCACCAGTTAGTACAGTATTAATTACTTGATCATTGACTGGAATATTTGCTGGAGGAGTTAGTATTGGGCAAACTTCGTTTTGAACAATCTGCTTGGCTAGTTCGCCAATGTAGTCAATTGCGCCAATAGTCTGGCTTTCTTGTCCAGCAATAACACTAGTAACTCCTACATAATAACTTAGGCCGCTCTCAACGCTCTTTTGGTTTCCGCCGAAGGCCATATCATAGGCCATGTTTTCAACAATAATACCAGCATCACGATAGCACTTCTGTCTGTTATATTCAAATCTGTTCATTGTTTGGTCTAAGAAAGCAATAACTTCTGCTTTGATAAACGGAATATTTTCTATTAACAATGAATATGCGTTAAGGATACCTGTAGCAGTATTTTGAGCAATGCCAATTGGCGTTAATTCTCCTGCTTCAGCCGGCCCGTTGCGTAGAATATTAGTAATGATATCTAAATTATTCTGTAAGATGCTAACTTCAAACTCTGCGCCTGATTGAGGATTTAGAATTTGTTTTTCATTATTCTGGAAAGGACTTAGGATAGGATCGCTAGTTACAATATTAGGAATAATACTCTTAATAAAACTATATGCCGCAGTTGTGGCAGGAATTTCATTTGTTGCATCTAGTGTGTTTACATCGCCGTAACTGTAATAGTATACACCACTCTTAATGCTTTGTAAGTTACCGCCATGTAACATATCATAGGCCACACTCTGTGTAATATATTCAACATCACGACGGCACTTGGTTTGATCGTATCCGGAAAGAAGTTCAGAATCGATGTATGCAATAGTTTCTGCACGAATAAAGTCTCTATTTGCTTCTAATATCGCTGCCGCGTTTCTAACATTATTATCGCTAGATTCAGATAAAGTGATTGGACGAGGTTCTGCCGCAGTAGAAGGTCCGTTATTGATTATGCTAAGAATATAATCAATATTATTTTGCGCTAGAATAACTTCGGCAATAGTACCGGGAGTTGGTGCTAAATTCTGTGTTACTACTCCTTGATAAGTTACAGGAGCAGAAATACCTTGGATAACATAGTAAATTAAATCTTTAATCTTAGCATAGGCCGCAGTTGTCTGTGGAATTTCTCCAGGAATTGCTGTGCTAGAACTATCAAAACTGTAATAGTACACACCACTTTGTACAGCCTGTTTGTTACCTCCGTGTAGCAGGTCAAAACTTACGCTGTCGACCATGTAGTCGACATCACGAGCACACTTGGCTTGATCATATTGGAATCCAGGCGGATATGTTGCATCAATGTATGCAATAGTTTCTGCTTGAATAAATTCTCTGTTGGCGTAGATCAATTCTGCCGCCTTCATAGTTTCTAAGTTTGCAGTTTTTGTTAATGAGATAGGAGTCTTTGCTCCCGCCGCGCTGGGACCACCGCTAATGATTCCAGTAATAATGTCAATCTTACCTTGTGCCACCGTCGCCTCGGCAGGGTTAGCCGCTGGCAAACTAGTTACCTGGGGTACAGTGTTCTGATAATTTGCTACTGGGGTAGCCGCAATAATAGCCGGAATAATAGATCTTATGTGATTCCAAGCCGCAGTTGTCTGTGGGATTTCACCCGGGATCTCGCTAGACGATCCGTTATATCCGTAATAGTAAACACCGCTTTGGATACTTTGACGATTGCCGCCATATAGTAAGTCAAAACTCACACTATCAATAATGTATCCAACATCTCTGTAGCATGTGGCAGTGTTGTAAACAAAGCCAGGAGTCTTAGTTGCTTCAACATAGGCAACGGCTTCGTCCTGTAAGTATGTTTTGTTAGCCTGTAATAAGTTATAGGCATTCCATACTCTAGAATTTGTGCTAGTAGTAATCCCGTTAGGTTCGATCTGATCTGTAATACCTTCAACACCATTGATTAAAATATCTGTAATGATGTCAAATTTTGCACCAAGTGTTGCACCTTCAGTAGTTGAACCACTTGGACCAGTTAATTGTGTACCTACATGGTAACGCTGACCAGAGGTATCATTGACCACAATCTTTTGAGAGACCTGTTTGATCCAGTTGATTGCGTTAGTTGTAGTTGTTTCTTCTCCAGCAATCTGAGTTGGGCTAGAAGTTTGACTCCAATATTGTAATCCGGCAAATGTACTTTGACTCGAAGTTGTGAAAAGTAAGTCTTGGGTAATTGCGTCAACAATTAGTCCAGTATCTCTAAAACACTTAGCCTGGTCGTATTCAAAACCTTGAGTCTTAGTTGCTTCAACATAGGCAATGGCTTCTGCTTTTAGATACTCTTTGTTTGCCTGTAATAGGTTGTAAGAATTAACAACGGCAGTGCTAGTGCTTGCAGTTACACTGTTTGGAACAATGATGTCTGTCACGCCTGCTGTGCCACCTGTTAAAATATTTGTAATAACAGTAAAGTCGTTAGCAACGGCTGTTGCTTCTGCACCTGTACCAGGATTATCTACATCAAGAACCTGTGATACACTAGTTTGGTATCTTGTACCACTTGTGTCGTTAACAACAATTTTTTGTGCTAGAGATTTTACATAGTTAATTGCGGCTGTGGTAGTTGTAAGTTCGCCAGCAATACTTCCTGTATATCCTGCTTGGTTCCAATATTGTAATCCGGCAAATGTACTTTGACTGTTTCCAACAAATGCAAGGTCTAGTGCCAACGCATCAACAATTAAACCTGTATCACGACTACACTTTGTCTGATCGTAAGAGAAATCTGGAACTAAATTATTTGTCTCAATGTAATCAATAACAGCATCTTGAAGAGCAGGGATAGCAGAAATCACTGCGGAGTAGGCTGCATTAATGTCAACATCAGCAGTTGGAAGTCCATTTACAATTACTTGATCAGTTACTCCAGCAGTTCCAGTGTTTAATATACCAATAATTTTATTAAAGTTATCGTTGACTATTCCTTCAGGAACTGCGCCACCTGTATTAAGTGCTTCGGCAGCAACTAAACTCTTAAGATATGTAATTGCTTGGATAGTTGCAGTTATCTCTGTTGGAATTTGTCCTGTGTAACCATCTTGGTTCCAATATTGAATACCGGCAAATGTACTATCGCTGGTACTGTCATACAACATATCTTGAGCAATAGCATTAACAATTAAGCCGGTATCTCGCTGGCATTTAATTTTGTTATAACTGAAAGATCCGCTATTAAATGTTGCGTCAACCCATGCTACAGTTTGACTTTGAATAAAAGGTTTGTTTGCCAGTAGTAATGTTCTAGCATTAAAGAATCCTGGATTCTGTTGTCCTGCATTAATGCTTTGGCCGATTCTAATGTCGCCTGACATTGCATTAACAATAATGCTTGCAGTGTTTGCAGGCCAAGAACCAATTGCCACAGCCTCGGGAACTTGCACTGTTTGATTAGGACGGAACATAGTTCCATCTCTTAGCCACGGACCAGATTGGTTAGTACAGTTCTGAACATAAGGAGATTGGAACAAGTCAATTCGTTCGTCACCTTCTAATGGAGGGAATGCTGTAGCGTATGCACCCCTGTTAAATCTTTCATCATACTGTCCTTCTAAGCGACCGCTACGACCGTTTAAGAAAGTCATGTAGTTTAGATAGCATCCGCTATCGCAGTGGAATAAGTCTTGAGTTTTATTAATAGGCTCAATGAATGTTGTACGAATGTCACTACCTCTAACAGAAGTATAAGGCTTCATGCGTAGAGGGTTATCTTCAAGGTATCGGCCTGCACTTACTAAAATTTGTGTGCCTGGCTGATAGTAAGGACTGTTCATTGCTCCGCCAATTGTACGGCAAGCACGGCTTGGATCTTGTGCGCGGCCATCGTTGGTGTCGTTACCGTCCATGGTAACATAAAGAGTATTTGTAACAACAGGTGCTGTACCAATTGGATTATTACCACGAACTCTAATGTCACCGAAAACATCAGTCATGCCGCCGCCTGGGGCAATTGTTAAGTTACTAGAAGTACTACCTAATAACTTTGTGTAAACTTTATTTAGATATGCAGTTTCCCACTCAAAGTCTTGACGACCAATCGTTCCTGTATCAACTGCTCCAGGAAAAATGTTTCCGCCGACATTAAGGTCTTGTCCGATACCAACGCCACCGGTGACTGTAAAGGCACCAGTCATTGTGTTTATTGACGGATCTCTGGCACTTACACTACCTCTTTCATAATTTAAACGACCTTTGAGTGGATTGTAAGTTAGGCCAGAGCCTCCATTAGGAATAACATTACCATCGGCATCTCTTTGGTCAACGTATACCAACGCACCTTGCTGAACAGTACCTGCTTCGTCTGTCAGCAAAGGATAATAGACAGCATCGTCGTTAGTTTTTAGAACAACAAGGTTACTAGAAGTAGTTGCTGTATTTGCAGCCGCAATACGACCGTAAATAAAGCCGCCAACTGCTAAATCTTTTTCGATACCAACACCGCCGCTAAAATATGCTTGTGCGGCTTTACGCTGATCAGTAGTGCTGAATTGCGTTTGGTCAATACCTGCAAATGGTTCATTAGCACCCGTAGGATTATTGATAAGGTTACCTACGTTATCAGGGACATTCTTTAAAACAATCTGCAATCCACCTGCACCACTTGTAACAACTCTACCTCTAAAGTTGCTTATATCCGAACGTACTGCTAAGACACTTAGGGGAGGGAAAGTTCCGGTTGTATATTGTGTGATAGACGGAAATGATGCAAGTCCACTAGTGCCGCCCTGAATTTGCTGAAATTGGTTAGCACTAACGGGTGGTAATGATCTTGTTCCTGAATTTCTTGCCATTATCGTATTCCTTTATATGGTATTTATTGCTTTTAGTATATTTGTAATTCTACAGTATCAATTGCGGCGGCTGTTCTATGTGGCCAACTTGGATGAGATCTAAATCTCAATACCACACCAAAAGACGAATTTTGTACCATATCTAAAGTTGCATTTGCATTCCATAAGTCTGCATTATTTCCATAGACCTGTATAGGATCTAGTTTACTGTTTGCTCGATTGTCACCTATTAGACTATCTTGATAACATAGTTGAATTGTATCATCGACAATTCTACCGCCGCGGTTTGTTGTTAATCTACATTCAATTCCACTAATTGTTTGCGGTAAATTTTGAAAATTAAACCCAGTTGCCTTTAAGAAAAATGTTTTCATTGTAATATCATTTCTAGGAGATCTTGCTATGTGTAGCAATGTTCCATTAGTTGTAACTAATCTCCCCGAGGGACTTTTTATGTTATGAAAATTTTCTTCTTTCCATGCAATATGAGATTCATCTTCTGCATACTGTGTTATGCTAGTAGGAAATGTCCAATTGGTGCTCATAACTCATATTTACCATAATTTAATATCTGTGTATTAAATGAAAAAGGACTCCGAAGAGTCCTTTTATTAGGCATAAAACTAATTATGCACTACCAATAGATACAACACCTGCGCTCGGTGAACCTAATGTCCATCCTGCTGTGCTAACATCGGCAAATTCATAGCCAGAGCCACCATCGCTACGCTGTACTAAACGGCAACGACGAGCAGTTAGTTTAGTAACCCAGTATGTGCTACCTAGTGTATCGGTTGCAGTAATATTCATCTCGCCTGCGGCAGGACTGTTACTTGCAACTAATTTGCACTGACCAATACCGTCAGCATTCTTTACTAGATAGCGAAGACTTGCTTCTTGCTTGACAATGTCAGAAGCCTTAATACCAGAACCGCCTGCCGAAACTGGTAAGTATGCGTTAACACTGATAGCATTTTGTGTTACGGCTGTTAGACTTGTGATAAACTGTGCGCCAGAACCAAAGTCCCAGAACCATAAGTTAGTTGCGTTAGTCCATGTACCGTTGTTTGCTACGTTTGTAGAAACAATGTTACCGCTGACTCCTGTAACTCTACCAGAAACACCAGTTGCACCACCGCTGATTAACATACCTACAGCAATACCTGTTGCTGTTGTAACTGTAAATGTGTTTGCACCAGCAAGACCGCTGTTTGCAACACTATTAACACCAGAGGCTGTTGTGACTGTGATAGTTGCTGTGCCTGTATAGCCACGGCCAGCATCTGTTAAGTTGATACCAGTAATACCAAATGCACCTGTACCGTCAGCAGTGAACACTGGAGTACCTGTGGCTGTTACACCTGTTGGTAAACCAGGTGCGCTGAATGTAACTACAGAACCTTGAGAGTAGTTAGTACCAGTGCTAGTAACTGTGATAGAAGAACTTACACCTTCACCACCGATACCGCTGCCTGTGCCTACGTTACCGTATTGTTGGTTGTTTAAGTTACCAAAAAACTTCTTTTTAATCGGACGTCCCATTTTGTTTCTCCTTAATGTAATGACGTTCTAGGTCTACGCAGATGGAACTGCATAATACTTAGAATATTATTTAACAAAA
>Ga0078894_10004318_pt1 | contig 10864 bp, 11 predicted proteins | sample LauGreSu1BDMLBSD_2_FD_67506 | JGI IMG/M metagenome (GOLD analysis project Ga0078894, IMG submission 67506) | Freshwater lake microbial communities from Lake Michigan, USA - Su13.BD.MLB.SD (version 4) (version 4) | ecosystem: Environmental > Aquatic > Freshwater > Lake | place: Lake Michigan... | reverse complement strand
TCGGTTTGTTTCACGCCTTCGGTTTGTTTCACGCCTTCGGTTTGTTTCACGCCTTCGGTTTGTTTCACGCCTTCGGTTTGTTTCACGCCTTCGGTTTGTTTCACGCCTTCGGTTTGTTATACAAGGAAAAAATTCTCTGCACATAAGAACAGCCAGAACTGAGACTTGTCCTTTTCAACTCCTGCTGTCAAAAAAAAAAATGTACGTATACAAAAAAAGCGGGTACGATCTTTGTTGAAATAATAAAGAAAAGATTTTTATTGAGCCATGGCATGATCAAAGGCTGTTTTGAATAGGAAATCGATGAACTTGTTGATATGTCTTCTCAAAAAGAAGCAAAAAGTTGTTTATGAAAATAAAAATAAAAATTTTTTCTTTGTTCAGATTAAAATCAAAATGAGCGAATATTACAAATCATCTGTCGGTTCTTCCGGATGTGGATATGCTACTCTTGGAAGTTACAATATGGGAGGCGGCGGTTCTATGGCCCCTGTCCCTGTTTCTGCTGCTGCCTCCGGACAAGTTGTTGTCCCTCAATATGGATCAGCGGGATACAACACTCTCACGCACAATGTACCAAACCGTTCTTGCAACGGAAAATTTAACATCCAGAATGCTTACCCTTCTTCTGAAGGTAATTGTGTAAACTTTGTCACGCGAAGTTGCTCATAAAGAGAAGTTGCTCATAAAGAGAACACAAAGAAAAAAAAAAATAAAAACAAGAATAAAATATAAAAAAGTATTTTATATTTTCCTTTTTTCCTCCGGCTTGAAGACGTTTTCTAGACCGGAAAACCAAAGTTATAATTTGACGTCTCCTTTCCTGATTTCGGTGTGGATGTTTGTGTTGAAGAAGGGTTGATTTCATGCCTACTTTTGTAATATTTCCAGACGAACATAAAGCCGATAACCAAAAATAAGATACCAAACACGAGCGTAACAATGTCGCTCGACTTGTGCTTCATGAAAGTAAAGTTTTCATTGTAAACAGCAAATTGTGATTTTGCTCGAAAGTCTGCCTTTCTCTTGTTTCCATTTTGATCTGTGAGATACATGTGTAAGTGATATGTTTTTATTTTTAAGAAAAAAAAAATATATTATAATTTTTTATAATTAATTGAAAGAAGTTTTTGGGATATAATTTTATAATTTTTGTATTTCTTCTAAATTTTTGCAAACATTGTTCAACATTACTATGCTTTCGAAAAGATTGTTGTCGATTGAAAGAATAAAGTTGTCCATTTCAGTGTGGACTGAATTAGACACGTCGTAGATGTCTTTTTTGGTCATGTAAATAAGTTCTCTTTCGTCCTCTAATTTCGTCTTCAAATGCGCACTAGACATGTCTTGCTGGATCGAGCGGAAGCTTGTATCGGCCTTGGTCACAGAGATCTTTGCGAGAGCCTGGGTGTTGCGTATTTCTGCAGCGTCGAGAGCGTCGATAGCAGAGCAGAAGAAGTTTGAGTAGTAGTCATATTTTGTTTTTCGATCGTAGACGAGTTCTGCCTTTTCCATGGTCGAGGAGATGGAGGATAAAATTCTACTGAACCGAACTATCAACGCCTGCCTACTTTTTTCTATCACGCTGTATACGCCGCGGTGAAGAGCCGCAATGTCGTTGTCCAGGCTTGTTTTGTGGGTTTCGTACAGCATGTCTAAATTTGTGACGACGTAGAGACGAAGTGAATTTTCTCGTTGCAATCCAATCGCTTCGTAAATGTCGACACTGTCGTCGCGGCGAATGAGACCGATGATGTTGCTGGCCGATATAGCCAGCTTGAGGTGAGATGCCTGGACGCAAAAGCGCAGGCGTTTGAGTTGTTTGTAGATGTTGATGATGTGTTTTTTCTTGCGGCTTTTCAAATTTACATCCTGCAACGGTCGTTTGTAACTGTTTTCAAGAAGATCTTCATTGCTAATGCCATCATTTGTGTCTTCGATCTGAGAATATATTTCATCCGTGCCCTCAGCATCTTCATCTTCATCTTCTTCTCTGACGGCAGAAACGTCTTTGAATGACAGCTCAAATACGTTCCGCGGACTAGACTTGTCGACCGCAATGTTGTACTTGGACGGGATGTATATCATGAACGTGCCAGCGGCTGATTTGGATGTTGCCTCGATCATGAAGCAGCAGTTTTCTTGAGTAAAAATGGCAGAAGGGATGTAGCCTTTCGATGCAAGGAAAGTTTCGAGTTTAGAAAGTGATAGAGACATTTTTATTTTTTAAGAAAAAAAGAGTAATTGTATAGATTTGTAAATAAATTTTCAACTTAAGAAAAAGATTGTTCTAACGATTAAAAAAAAATTATATGTCACAACAACATCAACTTCCAACATCAGATCTTATAGACCAGCTTCCTACAGACCAATCTCCAGTTTCGCAAGAAGAGATTGAAATAGTTGAAACAATTTTTAAAAAACAAAACGCCAAAAAAGTCTCCATTCTTGCCCAAGAACTGAAGGAAGGCATCATCGTCGCCTGCATCATCCTTGTCATTCTGTTGTTTCGAGAAAAAATAGAACAACTCCTCTGCACGTCGTGTCCAAAAGTGTTCATCTCCCCAATCTTGGTCCATCTGGCTATCGGCCTCATCGGCGGGTTGGTGTTCTATTTTACGAAAAATTTCCATAAACTGCGGAAAAAAAATTAAAAATTTACTGCTCATAATCCCTCTTGACGATACTTTTTGAAATATAGGAAAAGTAATACATACATCACCAGCGTAACGGCTGCTGTAGCAACTTGCAGCTTCATTTTGTCTAGCTTGGTTTCGTTTGTTCTTTTGTTTTTCGTCAAGAGTATTTTCGGCTTCTTAACATACAGAAGTATGAAAACAATGATAGGAATAATGATCAAGTATTTATACATGCCTTTTACGAATAGAAAAATACTTCCAAAAATATTTCCACCAGATAAATTGGGTAGAAATCTTCTCTGTTCAGGCTGTTTCTTAATCGGCTCAGCAAGAATGCCTATGCGTTTGGATGAATGACCATTTTCGAGTTGAAAATGGTCCAGTTTAATGTTCAACTTTGTCAAATTGTTTTTGATCGTTTCTAATTTGCCCTCATTGATGATCAAATTATTATTGTTTTCCATACTTTTTTATTAAAAATTTTTTATTTTTTTATAATTAATTAAAGTAACTAAAAAATAACTTTAACTTATAATTTATTTTTTAGTTCGTTTCATCATCCAAACACTATACTCCATCGTCGATTTCACTATCAATGTCAAATACAATTTGGTCATCATCGGCGTTGTCTGTTTCTTGATCATCATCGTTTCTGCTTCTCTTTTTCAGAGTAGGCGATAAGTTGTCCTCATCTTCTTCTTCTGCAATTTCAAGTGCTCTTTTCTTGTCGACTTTCTTTTCCAAGGGTGAAAAACACGGAGAAGAGGTTGTGCTCAATTCAGAAAGAGGTGCGGTTGTTTCTGAATATTTGACTTTCTTGGTTGCACTCAAATCAGAAATAGATGCGGATGTCTCGGAATATTTGACTTTCTTGGTTGCACTCAAATCAGAAATAGATGCGGATGTCTCGGAAAATTTGACTTTCTTGGTTGAATAGCTTAAAGTTGAATTATCAACTTTTGCTAAAGAAAGGGATGCAATTTCCGGCAGATCGTTGGGATCAATTAAGCTGAAGTCTACTTCCTCGTTCAGAATCATGTCCTGCTTCCATTCTGGTAGAAGTGGTTCGTATGTCATGGACATTTTCAAAACCTTTTCAATGTCAGACTTGCTAAGCCGATCAATCTTGGTGCCATTTCTCTTGCCAATAATGACAGAAAATTCTTCTTCTGATTTGAGCACAAAACCTGTTGTGAGGCAGAAGAAGCGGTTGAAATCCTTACTAAGCCTGACACGAAAGAAAGAATCTTGAACTGGTTCGATTAGATCCATTGTCAATGACGTGTTCTGATTTTTGAAAAAGCCGGGGATCTTAGGTCCTCCAGAATTGGTTATCGAGGTCGATGGTACCTGATCTTCTTGTGGTGGTGTTGGAGAAGTGTGGTAATTATGCACAGAACAAAACTTTTCTCCCTCCATTGTGGCGCTTTTGCATCTTTCTCCGTGTTTTTCACCCTTGGCAAAGATGTACTCGCAAGTCGTCATTTTCGTTGTCAAGTGAACTGTTGGTTTGACAATATCGAATGGATTTTTTGGAGACGAAGATGGAGCATTGGAAACACAATTATTCCACAATTCGTCAAGAACTTTCTTTTCAATACTAAACTCTGCACTTAGACGTTCGTTGTACTTCTTAATGAGGCCGTCGAGAAAGGTTTGGATTTCGCAAGCTATTTGGTTCGACATAAACGTTTCGAATAGACACACACACAAAAAAAAATATTTTAGTAGAGGCATAAAATATTTTTCATTTTATTTATTATTTTCGTTCTCAAACATCAAGATTATGAGACAAAAGCATGTTCAATGTGCCAGGTTTATTTGGGTCCATTTCGTTTGGAAAAAGTTTAGGAAAGTAAACAAAATTTTCTGTTCTCATGGCTCCATGCATAGCACTTCCTATATAGGTCGGATGGTATTCTGGACCAACTTCGATTTCAAGAATGAAAATGCCGTTCTCTTTTTCGCGAAGAATGGTCATGGTAGGTCTCTCGTTCAAATCATAGACTTTGCCTGCTTTCTGGACGATGGCACACTTGTCGGCCAATTTCGACATCAGCAGCGGCATGTTCGGGGCCACATTGATGTATATCATGTCAACTCGGTGAGACTGTTTCATGAGAGACAAGAGTGTAGTGTCAAGTTTGGAATAGTTTTTTTCGTCAACCCATAGACTTACAACCACTCTGACGTTTTCGTTCACTTTTGGCTTAGATGCGTACTCGACGAGAACTTGATCTTCTTCAGAAACTTGAAAATAATTCCACACCATATGAAAAATTAAAAGACATGAGATGAAGATTATCAAAACAAGTAATTTATCAGCTTTAAACATTTTTTTTAATATTCTTCAACTTTTTTATTTATTTTTTTTAAACAATCGAAGATGGATACAGAATTCTGTCTACGATGTGAATAATTCCATTTGAAGCTGAGATATCAAATTTGACGATGTTTGCGAAATCGTCCAATATACAGGTTTCGTTGATGTTCTTCACATCTAGAAACGACGCATGCTTGTTTCTATTTCGGATCCGACTGAAAGGAACGGCCTTGAGCGAGCGGGAGGATACTTTGGTTGGTAAACTTGAATACTGAATGTAAGCTCGGGCCGATGCTTTGTCGAAGATTAAAGTATTTATATTTTCTTCAATAAACGTATCAGATGGGACAAAAACTGTGCCCTGAAACATGTCTGAACTTAAAACGTGTTCCATTTCAGCCAAAATAACTATCCGTCTGAAGAAGGTCAAGTCTGGATTGGCTGCGATGATGCCGTAGATTGAATTTGGCTTTCCCATAAAGGGTGCTTTGTTCTGGTACAAATCCTTGGACGTGTACATGTGCTTGTAGTCATGAGACTGGTGAGCGGGACCTACAGATGTCATGAAAGTTTTTATATATTATTACTTAATTTATGTTAATTTAAAAAAAACGATTATATTTTTCTAAATTAAATAATGTCCTTCCGCATCAGCTCATCAAATAAGGTTCCAATCGAAGTTCCTCAGACACCTGTAAATTCATTTCTTACTACAGGAAACGCAAAACCTACCGCTCCTTCTATCATGTTGAACACTTTGACCCCACGCAAAGGTAGCTCTCACGGACTAGCAATCCGCGCCACAAGAGCAGGAGAGCTTGATTTACGCTAAAAGAAAAAATAAATTTCATTCGAATTAATATATATTTTTTGTTTGTAACCTTAAAATTATAAGGTAAAAAACAAACAAAAAAAGTTTAGGATATAAGGTAAAAAACAAACAAAAAAAGTTTAGGATATAAGCTAAAAAACAAACAAAAAAAAGAAGAGATAAATAATCTAAATTTATAAATTACGGCCTCAAAATAAAAAATATATTTATTTGAATGAAATTTACTTTTTATCCTCATCAACTCGAAAGTATCGAGAACATGAAAATGCTCGAAAACACAGGCGTTGTCAAGGTGCATTCATGGGTAGTGGAAACATCGCTTGGATTTCTCTGTGATCCGACTGGATCCGGCAAAACCTTGTCTGTTGCAGGTCTTATCAAAGACAACGCATTCGAATGGGACGTTTCTGTTCCGCATACAGTCAGACGTTTTACCGCGTCAACAGACAAACGGAACATAGTGAGCTTCTACAAGGTTGAAACCTACGAACGGATCAATTCGACGCTTGTTGTTGCCAATCCGTCTGTCGTGCATCATTGGGAGGAGGAGCTGAACAAGTTGGATTTGAAAGTGTTGAAAATCACATCCAAGAAAGACATCGACTTCACTTCTTCTCTAAACGAAAACGGCGAGTACTACGACGTTGTTCTGATCTGCTCTTCGATTTACAATAATATTGCTTCTCGCTGCGAAGTGGAGTACAAGTCGTGGAAGAGGGTAATCTTCGACGAGCCCCACGGCAAGCCCGCGGTGTTGCTTCCAATAACATTTGGTTTCTGCTGGATTGTGTCATCGAACATCACAGAGGTTTATACGGGCATTCGGTCCGGTTTTCTTCATGACATATTCAACCAATTTTCTCAGGATGTTTTGTCGAAAATTATTGTAAAAAATTCTCCTGAAACAATCAGAAATTCATTCAAACTTCCTACCGTCATTAAAAAATACTACGACTGCTACCAACCCATCTTAAACATCGTCAAGGGACTAGTGTCTGAAAACGTCGCTCAGATGATCTCAGCAGGCAACATAATCGGAGCCGTCAAAGAACTCGGCGGCGAAACAACAGACAACATCGCAGACCTCGTAAAAACTCAAAAACTGAAAGAGCTCGAAAACGTCGAAGACGAAGATAAGCGCACCAGACTTCTCCTTCAAATCGAAGACTTGAATACAAAGTTTTCCGACGCCCTCTCTGGCCCTTGTCTCATTTGCTGCAACAACCTTGTCAATCCTGCGATGGAACCCAGTTGTCAGAACATTTTCTGTTCTGAATGCATACTCAATATGGTCGACCAAAACGCCGGCTTTCCTATCCCTTGTCCCATCTGCAGAACGCAAATCAGAGACCTCAAATCACTCGTCTTCATCAACTCTGCACACCACCAATCCTCTCCCTCGCACCAAGTGGTTTTGCCAACAAAACAGCAACAACTCGTCAACATCATCAAGCAATCTGCCGACGGAAAGTTCATCGTCTATTCAACCTGGGATGAAACCTTTTGTACAATCAAAAATGTCCTCGAACAAAACAATATCAGCTTTTCAGAAGTCAAGGGTAACATACCCTCCAGAATAAAGATCATCGATAACTTTCGGTCCGGCAAAATAAAGGTCCTCTTTCTCAACAGCAACTACTCCGGCTCAGGTCTGAATTTGCAAGAAGCAACTGATCTGATCATATATCATAACACATCAAACGAAACAATCATCATAGGACGAGCAAACAGAATAGGCAGAACTATTCCATTGGTTTGTCACATTCTGGTTTGACAAAAAAAATAAATTCAATATATTTTTCGATCTTTTACTTTTTATCTTCTTCTTTTTTTCTTTTTTTCAACAAAAAAAAGAAACATTTTTACCCTCTTTTGGAATTCTTACTTTTTTAGTTTTTTGACCTCATCTATTACTTTTATTGATTTCTTACTTTTTTGATTTTGGAAACAAAAGAAAAATAAAACTTTTTGACCTCATCTTCTACTTTTTTGGTTTTTATTTTTTTGACCTTATCATTTACTTTTTTTTGAATTCTTACTTTTTTGGTTTTGGTTTTTGGAAAAAAAGAAAAATAAAATATTTATTTTTTTTGACCTCATAATTTACTTTTTTTTTGAATTCTTACTTTTTTGTTTTTTATTTTTTTGGTTTCGGAAGAAAAATAAAATATTTATTTTTTTGACCTTATCATTTACTTTTTTTTGAATTCTTACTTTTTTGGTTTTGGTTTTTTGACCTCATAATTTACTTTTTTTGAATTCTTACTTTTTTGGTTTTGGTTTTTTGACCTTATCATTTACTTTTTTTTGAATTCTTACTTTTTTAGTTTTGGTTTTTTGACCTCATAATTTACTTTTTTTTTGAATTCTTACTTTTTTGTTTTTGGTTTTTGGAAAAAAAAGAAAAATAAAATATTTATTTTTTTTGACCTCAAAATTTACTTTTTTTTTGAATTCTTACTTTTTTGGTTTTGGTTTTTGGAAAAAAAGAAAAATAAAATATTTATTTTTTTGACCTTATCATTTACTTTTTTTTGAATTCTTACTTTTTTGTTTTTGGTTTTTGGAAAAAAAGAAAAATAAAATATTTATTTTTTGACCTCATAATTTACTTTTTTTGAATTCTTACTTTTTTGGTTTTGGTTTTTTGACCTTATCATTTACTTTTTTTGAATTCTTACTTTTTTGGTTTTGGTTTTTGGAAAAAAAAAGAAAAATAAAATATTTATTTTTTTGACCTCATAATTTACTTTTTTTTTGAATTCTTACTTTTTTGGTTTTGGTTTTTGGAAAAAAAAGAAAAATAAAATATTTATTTTTTTGACCTTATTTTTTACATTTGATTTCTTTCTTTTTTTTGGAGTTGAAGAAAATAACAAAAAGTAAAAAATATTTTAGGAAACTCATCTTTTATTTAGTTTTTTTTTCTAATCGACGGAAAACAAAAGCATGATTGCCATGGCAGCATAATTATTTAAGTCTATGAGCGTATCGATGAGAGTTTCAGTAGACACTTTGGGAAAGGAAGTACTTTTTTTAGAAAACAGGTTTATGTAGCGGGATAATTTATCTTGCATTCTGATCAAGACACCTACGACGCCGTATATCGCGAACGCGTCTCCGTAGTCTGCATTTTTCTTTTCAAAAAGCTGTCGTCCGGCTTGTTGAACGCTGCAAATGTCGACATTTTCAAGTCTGTCATATAGGAAAGCTGCTGAATGGATATGTATTTCAAATAGCAAATCCAAGAGGGGTGTTGTGTCGCTCTTGATATCTATAGACGTATTCGTAACCGATATAGTTTTATTTAGTCTGTCTGCGAAGTGCTGAAGTATGTTCTGTTTCTGTGTGGTGGAAATGGGTCCGGATGATTGAGGGGGGTATAAGATAGGGATATAAGAAGATGAAATTTTGTGGACTTTATCAAGTTGCTGAAGACGGGACATTTCCTTTGTGAATTTGAAATGGTGATCAAGGCCTGTGATTTTGAAATATGAGGAGGTCATTGAGAGAAAATGGAAAGAATATTTTGTTGATAAGATTTTGGAAAAATTTAAGTTGGTTTATAAAAATATTTTTTGCCTAGATAATAAAATAAAAATATAATTCATGACTGGCAATAAATACATCGAATTAGATTCTTCATACCGAGATCGAACCCTTTATCCGCTGTCTTCACAGTTTGTTGTTCCGATAAATCAGTCTACAATCAAAACTAAACAATCGGCCGTAGACCCGATTTGTGATTCTGCCCCTATTAAGGTCTTTTCGGGCTCATTTAATCTTGCCAACACGAATTCTCATTATATTGTTGGGACTATTGTTATGGGGGATGTTGGTGTTACAAATTATGGTATTGGAAATTCGTCTAGTCAATATGACTTTATTATAAGGTTCGTCAACAACCTCGGCATTGGCGCCTTACAGACGCCTGTACAAATAGAAGATTATTATGTTGGTGCTGTGATTTCTGCCGGAGGTTTGCCTACCGAACATCGTAGGATAACAAAGTGTAAGTATCTTTACGCCGACAGCAGTTATCATTACGTCCAATTTTCTATTGATTTCGCGTTTTCTTCGAGCATTTCAAATACATCTCAAGCCTACATCTCAAACCCAAGCGTAACCACCACTGCTGTATCATTCATTTTTATTCCAAGAGGTTCATCCTTCAACAATTTCTATAATAATTACTACATCCAAAATCAGACCGATAATCAAACTCGAAAGATCATTAAGTACGACGGAATTACACGCATCGCTCAAGTGGATATTCCGTTCACGAATTTCGACTTGTCAGACACATTTGCAATTCGTCTCTCTTTACCGTTGCAAAAAGATGCACTGTCAGCTAATGGAACGACCACAACGGCTGTCTTGGCTGTAGCGACTGCATCGCTGGTTGACAACTTTTACAAGGGCGATTTTATCCGTTTTTATAGTGCAACTAGTACACTAAATGATGTTCGTAGAATTATCAAGTACGAGGCTTCATCAAGAAGAGTTACCTTCTCTCCGGAAGTCAGCGCCGCCACAGCTCTAGGAGACCTGTATGAAATTTTACCTTTTACAAAAGATAATGCAGTCGCGTTCAACTACACAGGAAACGAGCTCGGATCTCAAGAAATGGTCTGTTACGACATCATGCTCATAAACGTAATCATTCCAAACAAAGCATTGAGCGTCGCCGGGTCCAAGCGACTGCCTTTCTACACACACGTGTATGTAGAATTTACGAACGAGACGGCTCCTGGGTCTGGACAGACAGGTCTTATTTATTCAAACAATCCAAACTCAAACCGGATGCTTTTCAGAGCAACCATTGACGATATAGCATCTCCATTAAACACAGCTTTCTTGAAGTGCAATGGAGATAATATGGTTCAGACAATAAAATTCAAACCCAACGATAATTTACGCTTTTCTGTCCGATTACACACCGGAGAGTATTTGCAGTTTGAAGACAGTGAAAATTTTTCACCACTCGCTCCCAATCCTGACATTCAGATTTCTGCGATTTTTTCTATTAACAGAGTGATCGACAGCTAAGTTTATTTTATTTTTTTTTTT
>Ga0078894_10004317_pt1 | contig 10865 bp, 11 predicted proteins | sample LauGreSu1BDMLBSD_2_FD_67506 | JGI IMG/M metagenome (GOLD analysis project Ga0078894, IMG submission 67506) | Freshwater lake microbial communities from Lake Michigan, USA - Su13.BD.MLB.SD (version 4) (version 4) | ecosystem: Environmental > Aquatic > Freshwater > Lake | place: Lake Michigan... | reverse complement strand
CGTCAGGCTGGCTGAGGCCAAGTAACGGCGGCGCTATCCCGGAACGAGACGAGCCCCCTGAATCACTTCAGGGGGCTCGTCTCGTTCATGCGGTCGCCGTGGTGTCAGCCCCGCGGGCCGGCCGCGAGGATGCTGGGCGACACCGCGTCGCCGAACTTCTTGATGTTCTCGCGGAACATCGCGGCGAGCTTCTGCGCCTGCACGTCGTACTCGCCGGGATTTGCCCAGGTACCGCGCGGGTCGAGCACTTCACCGGGCACGTCGGGAATCCACTGGGGGATCTGCAGGCCGAACACGGGATCGGCCTGGTACTCGGTGCCATCAATCGCGCCACCGAGTGCCGCACGCACCATTGCACGGGTGTAGCTCAACTTCATGCGCTTACCCACGCCGTACGGGCCACCGCTCCAACCGGTGTTGACCAGCCACACCTGCGAGCCGTGCTCGCGCAGCAGCGCGCCGAGCATCTCGGCGTACTTGGTGGGGTGCCACACGAGGAAGACGGCGCCGAAGCACGCCGAGAAGGTGGCCTGCGGCTCGGTCACCCCGCGCTCCGTGCCGGCCACCTTCGCCGTGTAGCCCGACAGGAAGTAGTACATCGCCTGTTCGGGGGTGAGACGCGCGATCGGCGGGAGCACGCCGAAGGCGTCGGCGGTGAGGAACACCACGTTCTTGGGGTGTCCGCCGCGGCCGCTCGGGACATGGTTCTTGATGTACGGCAGCGGGTACGACGCGCGCGTGTTTTCGGTAATGCTCTGGCTGCCGAAATCGACGGTGCGCGCCGGCTGGTGCAGCACCACGTTCTCGAGGATCGTGCCGAACATCTGCGTCGTCGCAAAGATGTCGGGCTCACTGTCCGGCGAGAGGTTGATGACCTTCGCGTAGCAGCCGCCTTCGAAGTTGAACGTCCCCTCGGCGCTCCAGCCATGCTCGTCGTCGCCAATGAGGCCACGCTCAGGGTCGGCCGACAGCGTCGTCTTGCCGGTGCCGGAGAGACCGAAGAAGAGGGCCGTATCACCGTCCGCGCCGATGTTGGCGGAGCAGTGCATGGAGAGCACACCCTGCTTCGGCAGCAGGTAATTCATGACGGTGAACATCGCTTTCTTGAGTTCACCGGCATAGCGCGTCCCGCCGATCAGGATGGCACGTTCGGCGAGGTTCAAAACGATGAACGTGCCCGTACGCGTGCCATGCTTGGCGGGATCCGCCTGCATCTCCGGCGCGTGATACACCGTGAAGTTCGGCGCGAACTGTGCGAGCTCGGCGATGTCCGGGCGGATGAACATGTTGCGCACGAACGCCGCATGCCACGCGTTGGGGAGGACGTAGCGCACGCTCAGGCGCGTGGACGGGTCTGCACCGCAGTAGAGATCCTGCACGTACAGGTCGTCGAGGCCGTTGAGGTACTGCTGCACATCGGCCTTGAGCGTGGCCCAATGCTCAGGCGAGATGGGCTGGTTGACTTTACCCCAATCCACGTCGGCTTCGCTGGCGGGCTCCTTCACCACGAACTTGTCGTTGGGGGAGCGGCCGGTGTGCGGCGAGGTGACGGCGACGAACGGGCCCATGTCGGCGAGTGTCCCTTCGCCACGCCGGATGGCGCTCTCGATCAGCTCAGGGGCGACATAGTTCCAGTGAACCCTGCCCTTGGGGGCAATGCCCTGCGGAGCAAGACCGTCGGCGCTCTCACGAGCAGGGGACGACGGAGTGATCTGTGTCGCCATGGTGCGACCCTCATGAAATAAACGTTCAGCAGGGGACCCCGGGCGCCCACGAGGCGCGAGGTCACCCTGCAACGGAACAGCAAACGAAGGAGAGGCGGCCGAGCCGAAAGTCGGCTGCGGCCGCGCCAATAGAACAAGATGTACCCGTGGCGGCTTCGTCTCAAGCGCTGGGGAATCAGACGAAGCTCTGCTGTTTCATGGTGTTACATCCGCTCTAGCAAGACGTCGGCTGTCTGCGCCAGCAGCCACCGCAAGGTCTGGGTATCGCGGCCACTGATGGCTGATGTTCGCGGCGAGGCAAACATCACGTCCGCTTCGGAGTCGCTGTGTCCTCCGATACCGACCGCATGCCCCAGTTCATGGGTGACGACCGCGTCGAAGAGCGGTGCCAGGGTGATGCGCCCCATATCGATCCGGATCAGGACGGTCGCCGTGCCGCTCGGACCGTCGGTCGTGAGCGGCAGCAGGGCGGCTCTCCCGTTGATCGGGCAGAGGTACGTGTACCCCGACGCCCCCGTGGTCGAGTAGGGGCAGCCGGGGGGGGGCGTGACGGGCATGGCACTCCCGCGCTCGAACACGATCACGTTGGCCTGCGCGATATTCGTGGTCCGCTGCAGCGTGAAGCGCTCGCGGTCTGGTACCGCGTTCCAGCGGGCGATCGCGCCATTCACGGTCGCCGACAGATCGTACGGGCCCGTGCTGGTCGGCACCACGTACACGTTGACCCGGCGGCCATTGCTCCACCGGTACCGCTGCCCCGCCGTGAGCGCGGTGGGGTCGTAGGCGAAGCTGGTGGGTGCCGTGGACGGCGCGTCACACCCGCCGGCAAGCAACAGGCCGGAGACCGCGAACGCCACGGGCACGAGCGGCGGCGACCAGCGCCGGCCGCGCGACACGTACTGCATCATCCGGCCGACTGATCGCCAGCATGACTGCCAGGGCATTGGGTAGATGGTCCGAGGCTCGGCGTTTCCCGCAGGGGCCACCACACGTGGCGCCCGCCGCAATATGAGTACGGGCAGGGCCATGGCGCGACCGCGGCACGGGAGGTGGCGCACTTCCGGTGGTACTCCGCCGGCTGTTCTGACCCGGCGCCGTTCGCCGGTCAGGCGGCGCGGTACCCACGTAGCGTGCGCAGCATGCGGCCGTCGAGCTCCGCCGGTGTGTCGCCCTTGGGCGTTTCGATGATGCGCGGAACGTGGGCCAGCCGCCCGTCCGTCATGATGCGCCGGAATGCCTCCCCGCCGATCGTCCCCTCGCCAATCAGTTCGTGGCGATCGAGATGCGACCCGAGCGCGGCCTTGGAATCGTTGAGATGGAGACAGCCGAGGTGCTCGAAGCCTACCTCATCACCGAAGCGCTGCCACACGCCGTCGTAATCGGTCACGAGATCATAGCCTGCGGCCCAGATGTGGGCGGTATCGAGGCACACGCCCACGCGCGCGCGCAGGGGCGACGGAATGCGTGACAGCAGGTCGGCCATCTCTTCGAACGTGGAGCCCAGCACCGTCCCCTGACCGGCGGTGAGCTCCATGAGGAGCCGCGTGGGGCCCTGTTCCAGTTCGAGGGCTTGGACGATCCCGTCGGCGTTGCGCGCAAGCCCGCTCGCGCGGTCGTCCATGAAGTTGCCAGGGTGTGACACCACGGCATCGAGGCCCAGCGCGTGGCACCGTCGCAATTCGGCACGGAAGCTGTCGATCGAGCGGGCGCGTAGGTCAGGATCGGGCGATGCGAGGTTGATGAGATACGAATCGTGCGCGCAGAGCCAGCGCACATTCGTTTCCGCCATCGCCGTGCGGAAACGCGTGGCTTCCTCCGCCTCGATCTCACGCTCGGCCCAGCGGTTGGCCTGTTTGGTGAACAGCTGTGCAGCCGTGGCACTGATCTCTCGGGCGCGCGCGGCGGCTTCCCAGGTGCCACCGGCGATCGACACATGCGCGCCGAGCGGCGCGACATCGGCCGTCCAGTCGCCGGCATCCACGGTGATGGGGGCACTGATCGACGGTGCCGGCGGCGAGGCGGCCTTGCGGGTACTCGGCTTCGGCGTCTTGGCCGGAGCGGTGGGCGCCGACGACGTCGAGCCAGCGGGCGCGGTCTTCTTGGCAGGCATGAACGATGGAGTGAGAGCGATCAGCGCTTTGCGCGCAGATACTCGAGTGGGTCGATCGCACGCCCCTTGGGGCGGATCTCGAAGTGCAGGTGTGGCGGCAACTCCGGGTCGGTGTTGCCGACGGTGCCGAGCACCTGACTGTTGGTCACCTGCTGTCCGCGCCGCACGTCGATACGCTGGAGCGAACCATACACCGAATAGTCGCCGCCACCGTGCTGCACGATGACGGTGGGACCGTAGGTCCCCACGTTGTCGGCCAGGACGACCTCCCCCGCCGCGATGGCGCGTACGGCCGTCCCCACCGTGGCGCCGATGCCGATGCCGTTCCAGCGGGTGGTGGTGTTGTTGGGGTTCACCACGCGCCCGAAGCGGTAGAGGATCGTCCCGTCGACGGGCCAGTTCAACTTCCCGAGATCCGACGTGCGGATCGTGGAGGGGGCCGCCGGCCGGGCGTTGGGAGCCATCGCCGCACGACGGCGTGCGGCTTCGAGCGTGGCGATGGCGTTGGCGATGCGTGACTCGTCGAGAACGAGCTGCTGTAGCCGCTCACGGGTCCGCCGCGCCGTCCGCTGCACCGCCGTGAGGTTCTGCTGCCGCCGCGATTCCAATTCGGCGAGACGACGCGCCTCGCGATCCTTCTCCTGCCGGTTGCGCTGCACCTCTTCCTGCAGGCGCACGAGCAGGAGGCGTTGGCGGTTGATCTGGTCGCGCAGGCCTTCCACGCGGCGGACCAGCGTGCGGTCGTTGAGCGCGAGTTCGTGCAGATACTTGTAGCGTGCCATGAGGCCCGCGAAGGACTGCGCCGACAGCATCGCTTCCACGTCGCGGAGACTCCCGCGCTTGTAGATCTCGACCATGCGCCGCTGCAGGGCGTTACGCTTGCTCTTGAGCTCATTCTCCGCTTTTCTGAGCTCTGCGCTGGCGGTGACGACTTCCTCGTTGATCGTCTCGAGCTGCTGGTCGAGGGCTTGCACCAGTCGCTTCGTGGTGCGGCGCTGCGCCTCGAGGTTGTTCACTTCGTCGGCGATCGTGCGTGCCGTGCGCTGCAACGCGCTCATGCGTGTTTCGAGGTCACTGCGCTCACGGCGGATCTTGTCCAGCTCATCCTGCTGCTGGCGCAGGCGCTGCGCCGACGTGGGCGGCTGCTGGGCGGCGGCCACCGGCACCGGCGACCATTCGCCGACCTCCAGGGGGGCCGCAAAACTCAGCGCGGCAAGGCATGCGCCAATCGACAGGGTACGGGGCACGCGCTGTCCCGGCGTCAGTCGCGCCAGACCCGACGCAGGTGCCGCCCCACGGAGAACCAGCTCCCGAGCAGCCCGATCACGCCGCCGGCGGCCACGCCGAGCAGCATCTGCTCGGTGGTGAAGAATTGGGTGCGCATCAGCGACGCGGTGAGCAGCGCGGTGGTGCCCCAGGCCATCGCCAGAGCCAGCGCTCCGCCGGCCACCCCCTTGAGTAGGCCATCGAGGAGATACGGCAGGCGCACGAAGCCGTTGGTGGCACCGACGAGGCGCATGATCTCGATCTCGCGCGTGCGCGCCAGAATCGCCATGCGGATGGTACTGCCGATGATGATCACGGCGATCAGCGCGAACACACCACCCAGTACGGTGCCGGCGAGCGCCGCGATGTTGCGGATGCGATAGAGCTTCTCCACCCACTCGCGACCGTAGCGGACGTCTTCCACGATCGGATAGGTGCGCAGGCTCTGGGAAATCTCCTCCACGGTGGCCGGGTCGCGCTGCCCCTCCTTGAGTCGCAGTTCAACCGACGCAGGGAGGAAGGCGCCGTTCAACACATCACGGAACTCATCGAGTTCGGCGCGTGCGCGGGCGAGCGCCGAGTCGGGCGACACATAGCCCACCGCGGCGACCGCCGGATTGCGCTCCACGCGCTGCATGAGGTCGTCGATCTGCGCATCGCGCGCACCCTCCACGAGGAAGGCCCGGATTTCCACGCGGGCCTCCACGTCACGCAGCGCCGCGCGGATGTTGATCGCCACGAGGCCAAACAGGCCGAACGCGAAGAGAGAAAAAGCGATCGTGATCACGCCGAGCATGCCCAGCAGGGGCGCACGACGGTAGGCGAGGACCACCTCGCGAAACGCCAGGCGCATCAGCGACGCCCCCGCATGTTGGCCACCAGCATGCCGACATCGGTGCCATCGAAGACCACCTGTCCGTGATCGAGCTCGATGCACCGCTGTTGCGCACGTTGGATCATCGCCACGTCGTGGGTGGCCATGAGCACCGCGGTCCCCCGCGCATTGATCTCGCGAAGCAGCAGGTAGATCGCGTGGGTGGTGCGGTCATCGAGGTTCCCGGTGGGTTCGTCGGCGAGGAGCAGGAACGGATCGTTGGCCAGTGCCCGCGCGATCGCCACCCGCTGCTGCTCGCCGCCGCTCAATTCGTGCGGGTAGGCGGTGGCGCGCGACGCAAGCCCCACCTGGGTGAGCAGTCGCGCGACCTTGGGGGCGATGGCTGACGGCGGCACGCCGGTCACTTCGAGGGCGAAGGCCACATTCTGCTCGGCGGTGCGGTCGGGGAGCAAACGGAAATCCTGGAACACGATCCCCAGACGGCGACGCAGCTGCGGAATGTCCCGCGCCTTGATCGACAGGCTCGAATACCCCGAGACGCGCACTTCGCCGGTCGTGGGGCGTTCGGCCATCGTCAACAGCTTGAGGAGCGTGCTCTTGCCGGCACCGGAATGTCCCACGAGAAACACGAACTCACCCTGCTGCATCTCGAAGGAGACATCGCGGAGCGCCATCCCCGACCGCGGATACTCCTTCGACACGTTCGACACCCGGAGAATGCCCGACATCGATTACGCCTCGGTCGGGTTGGCCGTGGCAGGGAGGGCCGCGCAAAGGGCGGCCGTGATGGCGTCGAGGGGTTCGAGCCCCACATGCACGCGCACCCACCCGGCCACGGCGCCAGGCGTGACCTGCGTGACCATGGAGCTCAGGCGCGATGCGCCGGCCATGCGAGCGGTCGCGACGGTGGCGACGCGCACGTCGTCGTGACCGCCGGCCAGCTGTAACTGCAACATGGCGCCGGCGCCGGTCATGTATTCGGGCAGCACGTCGTGGTCCGGGTGCGAGGGGAGGGCCGCGTATGAGACAGCACGGACGGCGGGATGTTGCTGGGCCCAGCAGGCGAGCTGTCCCGCCGTTTCGGTCTGGCGCTCCACACGCACCTGCAGCGTCGCGAGGCTGCGCTCGAGCTGCGTGCTGGCCAGCACGTGTGGCACGCCGCCCCACCGCTCCATCTTGCGGCGCACCTCCTCGACCAGCCCGTCCGTGCCCGCCACCACCCCGCCGCTGCCGTCGGGCTGCCCGTCGAGGAAGATCGCCGTATCGTGCAGTACGATGTCGGCTCCGTGCGCGATCGGTCTGAAGCGAACCGGTGATGCGGCACTGGCGTCCACGATGAGCGCCAATCCGAGTTCCTGTGCGAGCGTGCGTGGCGCCTGCAGCTCCACGATGCGCCCCGATTCGAGGACCGGCGACTCCACGTAGAGCGCTCGCGTGGTGCGGGTCAGTCCGCGCCGCCAGCCGCGCGTTTCACGCGGGTCCACGAAGGTGACCTGCACGCCGAGGAGCGGCAGCTCCTCCTCGAAGAAGCGACGGGTGTCGTCGCGCAGCCAGCTGCACGCGAGGAGGTGATCACCCGGGCGCAGGAGGGCGAGCGACGTGCAGGCCACGGCGGCGCGGCCGCTGGCGAGCAGCAGCGCCGACTCGGCCCCTTCGAGATCGGCCAGGCGGCGATGGAGCAGGGCAGGCACTCAGCGCGCGGGGGAAGGGTCCTGGGGCTTACGCGGCTGGCTGTCCACCCGGAGCACCCGGATGACCTCCGAGGGAGAGGCCCCCGCCACGTCACGGAGCACGCAGCCCCCCCGTGGGAGGCTCTCGTCCACCTCGAGCACCGCCAGTTCCGAGCGGCGCTCCGATACCACACGCACCAGTTCCCCCGCCGTCACGAGGCGGACGAGGGCGTCATCGGGGCGCAGGCGGACCATGGGCCCCCGATCGGGATCCCCCTTTCGCGTGGCAATGAAGCCCACCACCTGCAGCGGCGGGGCGAACCCGCTGAACATCCCGAGCTTGCGGGTGCCCGCGCCGGGCCCCCCCAACGGCTTCTTGTCGTCGCTCATTGCACCCCCGTGCCGGGCCCCGGGAGATGGCCATGGACCACGCCGGGGACCAGATAGCCGTCATCGCGTCGCATCACGAGGCGCCGGCGGACGAGCCGCTCGAGCTGCCCCTCCGCAACGGCCGCCGCCACGCCCAGCAGCACCGCCGCCTGCTCGGCCTGCAGTGGCCCATGATCGCGCACGATGCACCAGTGCGCGCGCTCCTCATCGTTCACGTAGCCGAACAGCTCCGCCTCGCCCTCGTGCCACGAGACCAACGCGAGCGCGTGACGCTCGAGCACCGTTTCGATGGGATCGATGTGGCCCTCGTGGATCCCGCGGAAGGTGAGATACCCGTCCGGACCGCCGTCGGCGGTGTAGCGCAACAGCAGCTTGGCGACGATCTCGTCGGCGCAGGAGAAGTCGAGCAGGTTGACCTGCGAGAAGTCGATCGTGGTCAGGAGCGGCGCGCCGACATCGCGCACCTGCTGCTCGATCGCGGTGCGCACGGCGGCCCCGGTGGGGCGGGTAACCAGGTTGGAATACAAGTCACACACCGTGCCGCGCAGGACCGTGCCCACATCGATGTGCATCAGAACCGGCTCCGTGAGCGCGGCGACGCGGGAGCCGCGCCCCGCGGGCGCGCCGGAGCGTCCCCGATGCGCTCGGGGATGATGATCTGCATCTGCGCGCCAGGGAAATACGGCAGCTGCTCCGTCATGGGGACGTCTTCGTCCCACTCGGGGGTGATCGCAATGCGCGCGGTGCCGCTCCGCACGGTGAGTTTGCCGTGCCATCGCCCCACGAAGCGGCGGATGCCGGCGAGGCCCTGACCGCGCCCGGCGTCGCCGTGACGGAAGCGCGAGATGGCGCGCAGCACGGCGTCTTCGAGGGCCATGGCATCGTCCCAGCGATCGCTCTTGCGATGATTGGGCGCGCTCTCGAGTGACTTGCGGAAGCCCACGCCGGCGTCGCACACAGCAATCACCACCACGCGACGCCCAAGGCGACGCGTGTACTTGTACGTCTGCACCGCCACCCAGCCGCCTTGGCCGGCATGCTCAACGATGTTCTGGCAGGCTTCGCTCAACGTCATCCCGAACACGCCCGTGACCGCGGTGTCGAGATTGAGCTGACCATGCAGGATATCCGCGGCCTTGCTCTGGATGCGCCCAACCACGCCGTGCACGTCGTCGCTCTTGGTGATCGGCGTGATCTCGAGCAGGACGTCGCTCTCGTGCGCGTCGCGAGCGCGCGGCACGCTGCCGTGCAGCTCGTAGAGCTCGGCGGCATGCCGGAAGAAGCCTGCGCGCGACCAGTACGACACCGTGTCCGGATGTTCGGGCACAGCAAAGGCGAGCTTCTCGGGGCGCGCCTGAGGCACGCAGAGCAGCGCGGTGAGCCCGTACGGCGACGCCCAGCGCGCATGACGCGCGTCGAGCAGGATCTTCGAGCCTTCAGGCACGGCGGCCAGTTGCTCGATCACCTGCTCGAAGGAATGCTCGTCGAGCGAATGCGGCACGCTGATGACAGTCGTCACGTGGTGCTGAGCTCTCCGCGGAGATGGTTCGAGAGGCCGGCGGCCCCTCGATGTTCGACGTTGCGTGATGCCGCGCGATTCGCCGCAGCGATCGCGTCCGTCAACTTATCACCGGCGAGCAGTCTGGAGAAATGGGTCGCACCCCACACATCGCCGCAGCCGGTGGGATCACCCGGGCCATCCACGCGCGGCGCCACGCCGGGCACGAGCGCGGTGCGCACCGCGCCGAGGGCCCCGGCCCCGCCGCGGGGGGATGTGGACAGGGCAACGTTGTGACCTCGCCGGGACGGGAGGTCGCTCAGTCGCTCGATCCCCGGCGCCGCGAAGTACGCCGCGCCGCGCTTGCCGAGCGTCACGCCCAGCACCGAGACGCCTGCGGCCATCGCTGTGGCGGCGAGGGCCATGGCATCGGGGGCCATGAGTCGCATCTCGTCCTCGTTCACCTGCATCACGTCGAAGCAGGCACACCACTCCGCCACGTTGGGGAGTGGGCGGGGGGTACGCAGCCCGTCGGTCTGCACGGCCATCACCAGCATATGCAGGTCGCAGTAGATCGGTCCCTGGAAGTGCGCGCGAATGAGCTGCGCCGTCTCGAGGTCGATCTCCCAGCCACTCAGCAGATTGATGTACAGGGCGTCGAGCCGGGCGGCCTCCAGCACCGGCTTGAGTCCCAGCCACGTCCAGGCCGGCACCCCACCGGTGAGATGCTCGGTGCGCCGTTCGTCGTCGAGATAGCGCAGCTCGACGCGGTTGTTGGGGTACGGCACGCCGATCAGCTGCGCATCGGGCGCCATACGGCGCAACCGGTGGATGTACAGCTGCGCGCGCTCCACGAGGTCGTGGCCCACCATCGCGAGCGGCACGATCTCCCAGTCGTCGGGGAGCGCGGCGTCGAGCGCCGACAATGAGTAGGTGATGCCGCCCCACTCTTCGATGGGGACGCTGCGGCCGTCACGGCCGTGCAGCACATCCCACACGAATGATCCGATCACGCCCACGCGGCGCTTGCGGGGCGTGCCCGTGGTTGCCGTCATGCTCACGCCGGCGGGTGGCCGGTGGTCTGCGAAATGAATGAGGCCACGGCGCCGACCACGCCGGCGGTGCCGGGAAGGGTGCCCGGCACGATGCGACAGGCATCGGACACGCTCTTGAAGGCGCGCCGACGGACTTCCGTGCGCAGCGGCGCGAACAGGGCTTCACCGGCCTGCGTGACCCCACCCGCGATCACCACCACGTCGGGGTTGAACACGTTGAGCAAGTTGGCGAGACCAGCGCCAAGGTACTTTGCCGTATCGCGCACGATTTCGAGCGCGAGGGCATCACCCTGACCGGCGGCATCGTAGACCTTGGC
>Ga0078894_10004316_pt1 | contig 10865 bp, 11 predicted proteins | sample LauGreSu1BDMLBSD_2_FD_67506 | JGI IMG/M metagenome (GOLD analysis project Ga0078894, IMG submission 67506) | Freshwater lake microbial communities from Lake Michigan, USA - Su13.BD.MLB.SD (version 4) (version 4) | ecosystem: Environmental > Aquatic > Freshwater > Lake | place: Lake Michigan... | reverse complement strand
GAATAGCAGTATCTAACATAAATCCTCCGATCGGTCCCGGTTAAGGCAAGAGCTAGGGGCGATGGGTGGACGCGGAGCGTCCACCCCTACGCGACGCGGGTTTAAATTTTTCCGACTAAATCTAGACCTGGTTTTAGAGTCTCTTTACCTGGGCGCCACTTAGCAGGGCAAACTTCACCTTTATGGGTTGCTACAAACTGTGCGGCTTGGATTTTGCGCAGCAGCTCGTCGGCATTGCGGCCGATGCCGTTATCGTGGATCTCAGCGATCTTGATACGCCCCTCTGGGTCAACCAGGAACGTGCCGCGGTAGGCAAGGCCTTCCTCGTCTATGTAAACACCAAACGAACGAGCAAGATGGCCGGTAGGGTCAGCTAGCATGGGAAACTTAATCTTCTTGATAGTCTCCGACGCGTCGTGCCAAGCCTTATGAGTAAAATGAGTGTCCGTACTGACTGAATAAACCTCGACACCTAGCTTTTTGAGCTCGTCGTACTTATCCGCCATATCACCCAACTCGGTGGGGCAGACGAACGTGAAGTCAGCAGGGTAAAAGAAGAATACCGACCACTTCCCGCTTAAATCGGCATTGGTCACCGTCTTGAAATTGTTATTGTGATAGGCCTGGACTTTGAACTCTGGGATCTTGGAGTTAATGATACTAGACATAGAAGCCTCCTCGGTGAATCCATCACCTTTTTTAGCGCCCAGGTCTTACGCCCCGAGCTTGTTACAACTCAGTTATCGGCGGAATACTGCAATCAATAAAATCTATAATTTTGATCTAGTGATAGACTATATTGATCAATTGGGTAATTAGCGGTATTATTTAGAGAAAAGGTGAGAGAGCACATCCGAACTAGGGGCCACCCCGCCATGATTACGCTTACGCAGCTAGGTTATTTGGTCGCCGTAGAGCGCTTTGGTAACTTCCACCAAGCCGCCAAGTCGTGTTTTGTAACCCAGCCTACTTTGTCGATGCAGATTAAAAAGTTAGAGGACGATCTCGGCATCTTGATCTTTGACCGTAGCAGCCAGCCCATCGCTCCGACGCCGATTGGGCAGTTGATCATCGACCAAAGCCGTCTCGTACTCAGTCAAGCGTCGAAAATCGAGCAAATCGTCAGTCTGACAAAGGATGAGCTAAGTGGTGAGCTCCGTCTTGCCGTGATTCCAACGATGTCGCCATATCTCGTTCCACTATTTCTCAATGACTTACAAAAGCAGTGTCCGAATGTTCAGCTGTCGATCGAAGAGGCTCGCACGGTCGATATCATTGAAGGTTTGAATCGCAACAAATACGATGTCGGTCTGCTCGCTACACCACTTGGCGAGGAGTCTTTGGTGGAACATTTCATTTTTAACGAGGCATTTTACGTTTACGCTGCCAAAGATAGCGACCTTGCCAGCATGGCTGAGGTTGATGACCAGTCTCTCAAAGACGATCATCTACTACTGCTCACCGAGGGCCACTGCCTGCGCGAGCAAACCTTACGAGTTTGTCGCGGGCGTCGCAGTCGAGCATCGACAACGGGAGGACTAAGTTTCAGCAGTGGTAGTTTGGAGACGCTATGTCGTTTAGTTGAGCGCGATCAGGGATACACTGTGATTCCTGAGCTCGCTGCCAGTTGGGAGGCGCGCCGCCAAGGCGTGGTGATTCCGTTCAAGGAGCCCGTGCCAACGCGAGAGGTAAGTTTAGTGGTTCACCGCTCTTTTATGCGAACCAAGCTACTGACTAAACTTGTCGAGGTGATAGCTGCCTCGCTACCTGCGTCCATTGCGAAAGACGCGCGCAGGCAGCGAACAGTGCCAATCGGATAGCTCAGCTTCCTACAATGATCTTAGGAATGCACTCAGATCAGCTCCCTCTTGAGGAGTCATATTGATCGTGAATCTATTGACATAAAAGCTAATCACATCCTCCACAGTGGCGGCTGAGCCATCGTGGAAATAAGGCGCTCTCGTTGCCAGGGCTCGCAAACTCGGCGTCTTGAACTTGCCGATATCATCCCATTTACCTGTTACAAGTGCACGTCCAGGGTCGCTGACGGCCACCGTAGCTCCGCTAGCCTTATTGCGGAAGGTGAATAGAGGCATATCTGGAGTCCGGCGAATAGCCGCACCGATGCCGATGTTTACAAATCCTGGTGACGAGAAGCTACCTACGTTAGGCGTATTATGGCATGTGCCGCATGTGCCCTCGAAATCAGATGACGGTAGTCCACCGACATTACGAATGCGAAACTTCTTATTGTTAAAAATCTGCTCTCCACGCGCAATTGCCGCCTGTCCAGCTGAGCCGGGACGAGTACGCCAAGCCTCAAATAGTTTGAATATCGATGGGTTAAAGTTGGGAGGAAAGTTCACGCCGAGCGTAAAGGGCACATCAGCTAAAAATCTTGGACCTCCGTTTGCTCCGCCATTATTGAGTGAGGCTAAACTTGAGATCTGTGCCGTGAAGAGTCCGAGCTCAAAGTCGACTATCTTCTCCCGGTCACTTGGAGATACTTGTGAGGTCGCCTGAGCATGACCGACAGTGGCATTATTAGCCTGGTTTAGTAGCGCCTCCCTCACCGTTAGACCTGGTTTACTCTCGCGGCCGTCCCACATGACTGCGGCCAGAAACTTCAAGTTAGTCGATGGCAGAGGCCGGCGGAATAGAGGCAAAAACTGGGATTGCATTGGGGTATTGCAGTAGACGCCCGTGGCATTGACCATGTCAAATTCGCGGTCCGTGGGCATCGGCAAATCGATGCGAAATAGGCCTTTTCTGAGGAGTAGGCCATAGGCCGCACTCCGTGCCTGTACTGTTGAGACGTTAGCTTTAGCGCAGACAGCACCATCGTTGGCTCTGAAAATCGGATCGAGTCCGTTGGTCGCGTTGAATCGAGAGCTAATGTCCGAGGGGTTTACAGTCCAGCCAGTAGACGGGCTGTGGCACGATACACATGTGCGGCCGTTGGAGCCTAGAGTCTTAAAGAATAGATTATCTAAATCGACACCACCCGCGGTGCTGTAAGTAGCTGCATAGCCACGCGAGTTGGGGAATGGCTGTAGATTTGGAATACTCCGCGTTGGGGTTGCCATGCGCGATATCGCTGTATTCAACGAAGAATTCCCAACTGTCCCAGAGGTCACAGCTAGCTCCTGGGTCTCTCCTGGCTCAAGAGTGACAGAGTTTTTCATGGGCTCTGGTGGCTGACTAGTTTTGTCAAATTTAGCGCCCCCACCACATGCGGACAGTAGTGCGCTTATCATTGCCAGATTCCGGAACATCGTCGACCTCGTTTCAGCTCAAGTCATTTGCAGTCACCAAGCCAGTCGGGACAGCTTGCGAAGCATTCATGCACAATGTCTGCCAATAGCGATTGACCTGGATTTTGGTGTTTAAGTACCCATAATTATTAAACAACAAAGATTTATTTTATGTTTTATACAAATCTTCCGAAAGAACAGAATGAGCAGTAAGTGTTTAGGAGGTTTACAAGTCCATGTGGTCTATGCGGCTAAATCTATTTGTCTGCTTCCTATTTGTAGTACCGGTCACAGGCACCCTCGGCGGTTGTGGAACACCCCAGCCCACCACGAAAGCAGTTGGTGCGAGGGCAGGTGGAGGTGGAAGTAAGGCAGTAGGGCCAACTGCCGAGCAAGCTAAGCCCGGCAAAGATATTTACTTTCTGCTCGATGGATACAGTACCTGCCCCAACTTCTCCGACACCGAAGGTGCCATTGCCAATACTAATATGACAAAGATACTTGCCGATCTCGTTGCCGAGCTTAAGGTGAAGAAGAAGCCTGATCCGACCTATTTACTTTCCTGCTTCACTCCAGCAGCAGGATCTATCTACTTCACTACGTCGGAGTTTCCTAACTTCACCCAGTATGTCGCAATTAACGACTTCACAGCGAAAGTAGGTCAAATGGTTGGTAAGGAGGCTAATGCCTCCGTTCACATTGTTGGGTACTCCTATGGTGGCTGGACAGCAATGAAAGTCGCCAAAGAAATCGAGCTTGCTGCAGGCACCAACTTGACTTCACTGGTCACCATCGATCCAATTAGCGCGACCAATTGCACGCCGAGTGATTTTCTTGGGTCCGCTACAGGACAATTGGCCCCAGGTTGCAACGAAGCTCCTACGGACTTTGGTGCCGACGGCCTGGCCGCAATAAAAGCGAAGGCCAAACTATGGGGTAATTACTACCAAGATGAGCTGAATCCACTTCATTCAGGCTCTATCGATGGCGCCGAGAACTCTGATATCAGCCTATCAGAGGCAGCTCTTACGGCTCACTTGGCGATTGTTACGGATACCGACGTGCGGAAAAAAATTGTAAGTGCTATCACTCGTTAATATTGAGTGACCTAAGAATAAACCCAGGACCTCGTGCACGGTAATTCCTGCACAAGTGACCTGGGCGATCGCTTTAGTAAACTAAAGATCCGTACCTAGTCAAAGTTGACTGAGTACGTAGATTTCAGTCAGTGCTTGGTTTTGAGATTCTTGGCAAAATCATCAATCGCTTTTTCAGCTTTTGCCTTATCTAGGCCGTATTTTTCCTGAATCTTACCTACGAGCTGGTCTTTTTTGCCGGCGATTTTTTCAAGATCGTCATCGGTTAACTTACCCCACATGACGCGCACTTGTCCTTTTAAGTCCTTCCATTGGCCCTGGATTTGATCCCAATTCATGGTGTCCTCCGTCGTGTATTTTTTTCGCGCCAGACTTATTCTCATGCGCAATTAAAAATCATTAAAAGCGCTCAATAGGGGATGCATCAAATATGCCAGGGTGTTTTCAAACATACTTTTTATGTCATCAGATTACATAAAAATCTCAGGTGATTGATTTGATACATGCACTCAGAAAGTTCCGGCATTAATAAGTACTGGCATGAAAGATGCAGAGTCACATCAAGTGATTAATGAATGATATGAATAGGAGTTGGATATGAAAATATATGCTTTATTGCTGTGTGGATTGATGGCGACTACATCTGTTTACGCTGAATATAGTGGGGAATCGCACTCGGCGATGGAAGTAAATCCCGCTTCGAGACATCTAGATTCAAGGCAGGCAGGGGTCAAGATCGGAGTTGCTCAAGTTGAGCAGCTTGGCGATCCAGCCGTTACCTATGGCGTCTACGGTAACGTTGCGATGGGCGACAATGTCCTAGGAGGAGCATCTTTAGACTATTGGTCTAAGTCAAATGGCACTATTTCCTCAACCCCAGTCGATGCTAGTGACCTAACAGCATCACTTGATCTTAAATATATATTCACCGACGTAGCTAGAGCGGTTCGTCCATATGTGTTTGGCGGTGCCGCGGCTCATCGTTTTGTTGTACGGGAAACCTCCGAGGATACAAATCCATATAGTAATAGATTAGAGCCCAAATACCGAGATTTGGTTGGTAAGTTTGGTTTGGACTACGGCGCCGGCATTATGTACCGATTTGGTAAATCAACCGACGCAGTTGGCGAGATGCGCTACCGGAACATTATGGATCCGGCAATATCTTTAAGCCAGTTAGTGTTTACGGGCGGGTTGAATTTCATGATGTGAGAAGATCGGCCTCTGATTACAAGCAAGGTACATCAAATGATTTACTATATCCTTGTTTTTATCGTCCTTGCAATTATCGCTGCCTTTTTAGGTTTTTCTGGCATAGCTGGCGCAGCTGCTGGGATAGCTAAAATCTTAACATTTGTATTTCTAGTGGCACTCGTAGTTTCAGTCTTAGCCAACGCCCTGCGTGGACGACGAATACGCTGACGAGTGTTTAAGAAAAACTTATCAAGTAGGAGGTCTTATGAATTACGCAAAAATAGTAGTGGTAGCGATCACGGCAAACTTCTGGTCTATGACTCCACGGATTGCCATTGCAGAAACGACGACAACAACTTTGATTCAGGATATCAAGACTAAATCCTATGAGATCCTCGGTAAAGATACCGTCACGGTATCGTTTGCTGAAGGTAGTTCGGACCTTAAGGATAGTGATCGGCAGAACATCTCGGCCGTCGTCACCGCTGTCCGAAATAACGCAGTCATAGAATCCGCCTTGGTAGCTGGCTGGGGTGACCACGATTATCCGGTAGCTAAAGGGCAGCGACTAGGGAAAGTTGATCGTGATCTCGCAAGTGCTCGCGTAGCAAAAGTTAAAAGTGCGCTATTTGAGATCGGCGTCAAATCGGTAGACGCGCATTCGATGGCTGAGAAGCCGACCTGGCTTGGCCAAATGTTTAATACTGAAGATGCAAAATTAAAAGGAGGCGGCAGGATTCGTGACGCGAAAGATGAAATGACTGCAGCGATTGGTCAAATTCTTCGTGAAAGCGGTGGACCAGGCAAAGTTGTGGTTATAGTTCGCCGCCAAGGCGACAAGACAGCACACTAAGCCCCGTTAACGTTTGAAAACTAAAGGAGATCTATTTTTATGCAGTCCAAAGACAAAAAATTATTGGCCGTACCGTTTTCAGCCCTTTTAATCTTAGCCTCCGGTTGCGGTATTCTGCAGACCAAAAACAAAGGGCAAAAGTCTCGCGAAAACGACAGTGCTCTTAGTGGCAAATGGGAGAACGCCTGTTCCAAGTTGGACTGGCTTGGCTTTTCCTACCATCGGACCAGCTTAAGTTTTAGTTCACTCGGCGACTTTGATAAGACTACAAATCTCTATAGTGATGATAACTGTACGGCAGCCACAGCAACACTTACTGAGCACGGTACCTACTCCTCGCTCGGAGACGCGCAGGCTGGGTCTGGTTCACAAAATATCAACTACACCATTAGTGAGGCCGCCGTGTCAGCGGTTTCGGACTCCGCCGTTCGGCTTTTTAATGCTGTCTCCTACTGTGGCATTTCTAGCTGGCAAGTAGGGCAGGCTACGGATGTTCTCGATAAGCCATGTGCTGGCGCGCAGCATGCGAAGGGTGCCGTGATTTTTGACATCTACAAGGTCGATAATAATGGCGATCGTCTGACAACTGGTAAAGGCTCCTTTTTCCTAGACAAGAGCGATGCAAGCTCACGGCCGAGTAAACTCGACGAAGTCTACGTGTTCACTAAGAAGTAGCCACGCTGCACCTATTTGGCTGAGGGATTGCTGGCGGTTCCTGGTTGGGTAGGTGCATCGGTCCCTAAGCCCTAAAAATAGAATGGCGAGGGCATTTAAGAGCATTTGGACCTATGTCTTAAGTCACTGAATTCACAGTATTAAAAATTCATTAAAAAACTAATAACTGCGCTAAAAGTGCCGATAACTCTTTAGGGGATGGGTCCCAAGGGTAAGGCGCATATGGCTCAGTTAGGGAACAAAATTACTGGCGGATTCTCGCAGGCGATTTTTGCCGCCGCGCTTCTTGCGTTATTCATATCTCTTTCCGTAAAACCAACAAACTCAGCGGCTGCCGATACCCCGTTTGTCGAGCGCGGTGCGATTGATCTTAGTGGTGCTGATTTTGTTCGTGGTGGAGCCGTCGCCCTACGTGGAGATTGGGACTTTTACTGGCATGAGCTTTTGACCCCGGCTCAGATTAGTGGCCGATCCCCTTCGGCCGTTTATTACCAAGTTCCACAAGTGTGGCGTCATGGTAAAGCCGGTGCAGCAACGCTGGGCGATTTCGGTTTCGCCACCTATCGAGCACGCGTAGCATTGCCTCCTGGTATCAAGCACGTTGGTCTCCAGCTCCCTTACTTTTATGGTTGGTCTAAGATCTACCTCAACGGTGAAAAAGTCAGGGAGCTCGGACATTACAACCCGGAAGTTCCCACGACTGATAGCGGTGGCAATAAGCTGCTGCTGATTCAGCAGGTGCCCTCCGGTAAATTAGAAATCGTAATACAAACGGCTAATTTTACGGTCACACATGGCGGGATTCTAGGCGACATGATGATCGGCGACCCAGATCAGATGTCGCGCGGTCAGGCATTTCGTGTGGGCTTTGACATGTTTATCATCAGCACGCTGATCTTCACGGCGTTTTATCATTTATGGATGTATATTTTTCGCCGCTTTGAATCATCCAACCTTTGGTTTGCTCTTTTTAGCTCGATCATTGCAATGCGCGTTGTGTTTGTCGGTGAAGGCCAGCTTGGTGTCACCTTTCTCGATCTCTCGGGTTTATGGTCGTGGCGTCTGGAGTTAGCTACCTACTTTGTAGCAATTCCGGTGTTGGCAAAGTTTATCAACTGCATGTATCCCGAGGAGTGTCGCAAATGGCCTGTGATGCTATCTGTCCTCGTCGTCACACCTGCCACTATACTCACACTGCTCACAAATCCGCCGACATTTGCCTATGCACGAATGATAACTCAGCTCATGAACATAGTTTTGGTCGTCGAATACAGCCGGGCCATTGTCACGAGTATTAGAAATAAACGCGATGGTTCAAAGTTATTTTTGGCTGGATTTGCAGTTATTGCAGGGCTCTCGGTATTTGAGATCGCTGCTTTAAATCTCGGTCTAGATATCCCGCGGATGTCCCCAATCGGGATGTACCTATTTGTTGGATTTCAATCGATTCAGCTAGCTCGGCGGTTTAATGCCGCTTTCCTCGCGGTTGAGTCGCGCGAGCGAGACATCATCAAGCTCAACCATGAGCTCCGCGAGCAGGAGGCCACCCGTGTCGAACTAACTAAGATTTCAGCTGAGCGCCGCGCTTTGCAAGTGAGCCTCGCTGAAGCTCAGGAGGTTTACCGTTCTCTAGGTCAAGAAGTGAGAGGTATCCCCGGTCTTGACATCATGAGCGAGTACCAGCCGGCCGAGATTTCTGGGGGTGACTGGATTGGTACTAATTACGATGAAGAGCAGCGGCGACTCTACGTGGTGCTTGCCGACGTCACTGGTCACGATCTTTTGTCAGCTCTCGTATCGATAGCGACAGCTGGCGGATTTAAGGGCGCAATTTCTGCTATCAAGGCTCACCATAAATCAGCAGATATGAAGTCGGTTCTCGAGATCATCGCCAACGTCCTAAATAGCGCCGTGCGTGACAGTGGTGATACGGATAACCGACTCATGACTGCGGCAATACTCGGGATCGAGATTGATACGGGTAAGGTGGCCTACCTAAACGCAGGCCACACGCCGATGCTGCATGTGTCGGGAGAACGTATCGGGGCCGTCATCCCCCCAGCCAATCCCTTTGGGCTTAAACCTACGGCCCGCTACGGCAGTGTTGAGGTACAGCTAAAGGTAGGTGATGGGTTGTTTCTCCATACGGATGGGCTGTTTGATAACGTCGGTCCTGGGGGGCAGAAGTTTAAATTCAGGGATTTGCGCCAGATTTTGGTGCAGTCAGAGACGGCCGACCAGGTCTTGAATCAGCTACGAACTGTAACTAAGGTCCTATGGGGTCAGCAAAAGCCAAAGGATGACTGTACTTTTGTCTTCATAAGGTGGCTCGGCCTAGGTGCGCAAGGAAGGCAGGACGAAAGTGCTTAGGCACTTGGTGATCGGCATGACTGGGAGTAGTCTAGGCCCATTATAGTGTCTAGCTTAGCGCAAAGGCGCTTTGATCGAAGGAGAGGGATGCAAATGCTAAGTACACTGCCCGAATCCATGCGTAACCTCGCTGCATTCGCTGCTCTATTCGATCACACTTTGCTCCGACCAGATGCGACGCCTGCCCAGGTGCGGCAGCTTTGCCAAGAGGCGCGTGAGCTTGGGTGCAAGACCGTGTGTGTGAATCCTTGTTACATACCTCTCGCGGCGCGGGAGCTGCGCGACAGTGCTGTGATGCCAATTGCGGTAGTTGGGTTTCCCCTCGGCTGTAATCGTACGGACGTTAAGATTGACGAAGCTCTGCGAGCCATAGCTGACGGCGCGCGTGAATTGGATATGGTCATCAACTCAGGTTACTACTTAGGTGGCGAGACGGCAGCGTGCCGCCATGATATAGCCTCAGTGGTCAGGATCGCGGGCAAAGTCCCTGTGAAGGTCATTATCGAGACGGCACTTTTAAACCCGGTACAAATCCGCGAGATCAGCCTTTGGTGTGCCGAGGCAGGTGCAAGCATGGTGAAAACAAGCACAGGTTTTGGTGCTCGTGGCGCATCGCTCTCCGATGTGCAGGCCATCCGCGCTGGGCTTGCTAGGCATCCAGATGTCGGGATTAAGGCCTCTGGTGGTATCCGCACCCTTGCCTCAGCTATTGAGTTCGCTGCGGCTGGCGTGGACCGCATAGGATCCAGTGCGACGGTGCAAATTTTGAGCGATTTCCGCAAGCTACTTGCAGAAACCGCTCCTAGAAAATCGCCAGTTTAAAATCACAGGTTTAATTGGCGTTAAAGTTAATCTCTGATACGGACGACACGGTGTCTCCGGTTGAGGTTTTAGCTGTGACCGTCAATGCATTGATCTCAGACTTGCCGGCTAGGCCTTTAAGCTCAAAGGGCTCGGTAACCCAGTAGTACCGGTTAATGGCATCTTTACGAGCTTCGATCTTCTCAATTTTGACGTCGGTAGTGCCTTGGGTGTTTTTGACCTTAGCCACGACGTCTTTAGAGGTGATGTTGATCAGTGGTTGAGCCAGTGCTGCTGCTGCCTGGACGAGCTCGGTAGCGTTAGCAGTCACACGGACAGCCTTCGGATCACCAGTGATTTGCTCGAGGTAGCCTTGCGGGTTATTGGCGTTACCTTTGGTATATCCGACGAACAGGGCAAATAAAGTGACATCAGGGATCTGGCGTAATGCCTGCGCGGCGGTTAGACCAGACGCTTGGGGGCTCCCTGGACCTGAGGTGGGAGAACCGTCCGAGATAAAGTAGACCAGTTTTTTGCCGGGAACGTTGGCGATCAGGTTTTTGGTTTCGGTGAACGCAGCGTGGTAGTTGGTGGAAGCATTGCCAGGATCTGAGCCGCAGA
>Ga0078894_10004315_pt1 | contig 10865 bp, 4 predicted proteins | sample LauGreSu1BDMLBSD_2_FD_67506 | JGI IMG/M metagenome (GOLD analysis project Ga0078894, IMG submission 67506) | Freshwater lake microbial communities from Lake Michigan, USA - Su13.BD.MLB.SD (version 4) (version 4) | ecosystem: Environmental > Aquatic > Freshwater > Lake | place: Lake Michigan, USA... | reverse complement strand
TGTAAGAGTGAGCGGTGTTGGGTGGAGAAGACACAGATGGATTCTGGGGAGAAGAAAATGCTTATCACGCGTTATTTCCGCCCGACGATGCCAGATAACTGGGAAGAAAACAAGAACGAGTGGCTCGATACACTCAATATTACCGAAGTCATCAAGCAGTACGAGGAAGCCTACCCTGAGTTCAAGTTCTTTGGAGCTAACCCGATTGATTTTTCGGCACCTGACCCATATAAGAAGGGCTCTCTGGAGAAGAAGGTCTGTCTCCAGGATGAGATTTGTAAACTGGATTTAAAGAAATTGGTTTCTGAAGGCAAGACTAAGTTGGGTTTTGTGTATAATCTGGATCCGAGCAATAAGGGTGGGAGTCACTGGATTGCGAGTTTTACAGATATTCCGGCTCACAGAAGTTACTATTTTGATTCATATGGATACGAGGCACCGCCACAGATTGCCAGATTCTTGAGGTCTTTGACCTTACAGGACCCCTTGATGAAACTCCAGTATAATGCGAGGAAATTCCAGTATGGTGATACAGAGTGTGGTATGTACTCACTGTATTTTATAATTAGGATGTTGAAGGGGGATAATTTCCGTAGATTTTGTCGTAACCCTCCGAGTGACGGGGAGATGACGAAGTTGAGGGATTGGATATACTCTAAGAAGAACTAATCGGCTCTATGTATGCGCACATAAATCATTTCTCTCTTCTAATGCTATCAGTAGAGCGGAATGGAACAATCGCAACAGTTGCAGCAGGCACGCAAACAGTTTTTTAGTTCCAGAAACGAGGAACTCTTATACAGTACACTGGTTAAAAGTTACCAACAGCGTCTTGGAAGCTTGAACGACAAACAAAAGGAGCATTTGGGCGGTGCCTTGGAGTTCTTTATGAGTGATGTCTATGAAAAGACTCCCTACCAGCCTCTACCCACTTTAAACAAGACGGTTATTGGTTTGACTGCAAATGAGTTCAATGCCTATCTTCAAAGGCAGTCCTCTTTGGCGAATGCCACACCCCAGATGTTCATGGAGACTTCCAATCGCTATGAGCAGATACAGAATGAGAGGCAGCGGACTTTGGAGGCACCCAGGCCTAGTATTCCTGATTACGTACAGCCAATCATCATAAAGGAAGATGATTCTATAAGTGCTCTGGCTCTCTATGAGGAGGCTAAGAAGCGTAGAGAGTCTGAGGTCAGCCAGCAGGCATCCGCAGAAATGGATAAGCGGGTCTCATCTGCCTCTACCCCTATCTATGCCACGGAGTCACAGGCATCCCAGTTGGCCATGCGCCCCAGCCCTAGGTCAATGTATGATACTCCCTTGGATTTGGTTGTGGCGGGTACAACACCTGTGTATGGGCCACCGGCTTCTGGAAGAAATGACGTAAATCCTACGATCGCACGTGCCCCCTCCGGCAGCCTATCAGGGCCTGGGTCTAGAGGTACTCTCCAACAGGATATCTTGATTAAGCAACAAGATATCCAGACATACAAGGAAACGGAGTACAATTTATCGGTTTATAGTGCCGACCGTCAATGGGAGTTTAATTCAACTGAGAACCGTTTCAACTTCACCGTGAATCTCTACTCTGGTAACCCTACAAATGGCGTAAGTATAATGCCCAAGGCAACTGCGAGGTTTCGTAATATCGTAAAGATTGAGTTCGTGAAGGCGGTAATGCCTATTGAAAACACGGACATTATTGTAACAAAAACTAACGCTAGTACTTATTCAACGAGCTTTGATAAGAACATCTTTGGTTACCCCTTTGTAACTCTCACGGTTGATGAACTGGATAACAACAACTTTGGTACGAATGACAAGATGGATAATGCCTTTGCCATCTTACAGTATGATGCGAATTGGACAGATAACACTGGGTCAATGGGATTCACTTCCTATATCCCCAAGCACATGAAATGCCAACGCGTCTATTCCCCCACCCCCCTGGCATCTCTCAGCAAACTGAGTGTAAGGCTACAGCAGCCTAATGGAAATCTTATTAGTTCTGCGCCTGATACAATGGATATTGCCGGCGCCTATATTGGTACGACTGTTCCCGCTGGTATAACAAATAACAGTATCTATGTAACATCTGGAGAATATATCTTTATTAATACGACTAAGTGGTTCAGTGTGTATCAGATTGCAGCGGGTGACAGGATTCAAATTAGAAATCTCAGCGCTTTTACAAGCCCTACCGTGGCCCAAACGGACTTCTTGAATTACGTACAAGATTCAAGTGGCTTGATGGTAGTTGCCGTTGGGAATACGGCTACTCCAAGTAGTCTTACAGACGGTGTGAATGTGGCAGGGTATGCAAATTACATTATTGTTCGTAATAGATTTAATGACCCTACTACAGGCGCTGTATCCCTCAGGCCATTTGGAGGCGCGGCTAATAATACAGCACTCGCAACATCTTTGGCTACCAACGTATTTACGACAGGGAAACTGATTAATCTCAGTCGCCAGACACAATTAATATTCCGTGTCATAACGAGGGACTACGACTCGACAAGTCTTTTACGCCCAGATAATTTATAAGTCAAAAAATAGAATGGCGTTACGTATGCTTGGTATGATAATAGTCATATTTATTATACTACTCATAGTTGTAAAATTCGTTAGATATGAAGGCTACGAGAATGATTATTCGCTAGATCCTGATAAGAAAGCCCATAATACGTTCAACAAGAAATTTGAGAAACGCCATAATCGTATTGGTAGCGCCTTGCTTGCCAGTAATAATATTGGTGTAATCGGAGAAAACACCCAGAGTCTATTTGGAAATACATATACTACGATGGACGAAACTGGAAAATCTGTTCAAAATATTGATAACCCGTACCCGCTTGAAAAGGGTAAGAATGACTTGTTTCATACTATTGATAAGTGCGAGAACGTCACTAGTGCCGACTGTAATGCCTTTGATGACCCCGAGTTTTCTTCCAAATGTGGTATGTGTCTAGAACTCGGTAAGAACAGTAGGGATAAACCTACATTGGGTGGCTTGGTCATATCTGGGAATGATAAGAAATTCGCCGATGAAAGTGCCAGAGGTGGTTATATTCCTGATTACGAACCTACGATTGGGAGATGTCCGGCAGGTAGATTTGTCACGACAAAGGCTCAATGCATACGTCTAAAGAACCAGCTTGATTGTGCCAAGGGTAATACATTTAATACACCTGAAGGATGCTCCCAGTGCTTCTCTGATGGGTCTTATTCAGTCGTGGATAAATCCGCACAAGCAGACCTGATTAGGGGCTCTGGAACTCTGTTTGTGACTGGTTTTGGAAATATGGTATTCTCTGAGAGTGGGTATGGTAATATGACTATACAACTTTCTGACAAACCAAGGATGATACCATTGGGGGGTGCTGAATTGAATACGATTAGTATGAAGATTATGGCAAATCCTGAGCCTGTAGTCTATGATAATTTTACTATATATAAGGTTGGTGATAGAGTTATATTTAATAATGACATTTATACAATGGTTGATTCTGTTGGGCAACCTGGGTATGCACCCAATAGACCAGGTGACACACTTTATCAGAAATTGAGTAGTCTTGATACTTTTATACCTGACCCCCCTATATCCTTGGCAGGCTATATCTCAGGAGATACCGCAAGCGGGACTTTCGCGCTAGACTTGTATAGGATTGTGATAAATGATTCGTTAACTGGGAGAAAGCCTAGTGTGAATAAGATGATCCCTGTAAATGGTCAAGAAGTCAGTAATATGGTTCCAGGTTACGGTAAGAAGGGAATGAGTCTAGTGGCCAAGTCACCCTTTACTTTTGTGGATCAGTACAGTCAAGAGGCATCTTTATGCCCTAGTTCCCCTTTTATTACGAAACCCGATAGTGCGAAACATCTTCAATCTGACCCCTGTTATAAGGCTGATTCGGGTCCTGGTAAATACAGTAAGCAATGCTTACAGAACGTATTTTTGAATAATGGATGTACTGAAAATGGTTCTGCCTATCCTACAACTGCAAAAACTGTCAGTGACCTCATGTATAACGCTGACGGTACTGCCAGGGGGCTATCAGATATTGCCGATGTGGTCTATGCCCAGGCACTCGTTAGTGCAACAGGCCTGAGCGCCACTGGAAAGAGCTTAAGTTTGAGGGATTGGTCTGAGTCTAGTGTCTTTTGTACTGGTAAGGCAATATCTTCTCCATGCGACGTGGCAGACAGAGATACCGGGCCTCTGTCCAATGATTGCTTAATCTACTTGTGGGACAATCAGGGTGAGAATAAGAAGACTGGGGCAACCTACGGAATCATGTCATTCGCGAATAGCATGTTTGGGACAGGGAAGGTTCGTCGTTTCTGTACACGCAGTGGTCTCCTGTCTCCCAAGGATCTTGATAATAAGGATAATAAGATGGCGATAAGCTATTGGAAGAAGGTTGGTGGTGTGGATGATGTCAAAAGGGCCATGTCTAAATTACATATGGATGCGAATGATGGTAGTATTCCTGAGGATAATAGAAAGGAAAAGATATCTCAGTGCTATGGGGTCGTACCTGAACCAAGGGCAGTCTATAAGCCGCCTTACACGAGCGATACTGAGGTCACTCTAGCCCCCAAGCCTGTAATAATCTGCCCTAGTGGAATTAAATATACTAAACTGGGTGAATTCAGGCTGGGGCTTATTGTTGGACAACCATGCCACAATATTAATAACCCTCAGTATAAAAACGATGGATGGATTTTTATAGGGAATGCCACTAACTGGACTAAGATAACAGATGGGCAGCGTAACGAAACATGGGCACATGTGCAACTTACTGCGAAGGATTTAGGTAACAAAAATGTAATAAACCCTGTGAGTCAGGTGGCATCTAGATTGAAAATCCCTGATAGAATTGGACAACAGCCTGAACCTTATATCAATTATTTGATAAAACACAAGACGAAAAATTCATCAGTTACGCTTAATAAGTGTGGCTTCATAAATGATATTAGGTGTCGGCAGGGTGCTATTGTAGGTATGTATATGGGTAATAACTGGTCAACGCAGTATAAGGCAACAAACGGGCAATATGTAGTAGATTTAATAAGTAATCCTGTCGGCACTCCCTTGATGGGGGAAGACGATATCTACGAGTTGTACTTTGGTGTAACTACGGATATCTGTACTCCAGATCCCACAGATATTCCAGCCCCTACTCCTCTACCTCGTAGGGGCGGTGGTCCAGGGTGGAATATGTGAGTTTGAAGTACGAAAAATAGAGTACGAATAATCAACCATTCTAATTTTGGGTATCATGATTAGAATGGAGGAAGTATACCTGGTAGGGGTAATAATTGTATTATGTATTATATTTATATTTATCGCAAGATACTTGAGAAAAGAAGGCTTTTATGGGGAAATCAATACCCACGCAAAGTTTAATGAGTATAATAAAAACCGATTTAATGAAATCGGATACGCTCTTAATGTTACTGATACTCTTAATGCCATGAAAGCGACCGGCACTGTTAATGTTAGTGGTGCTAAGAAAAAGCTTCGTAACCTAGGCCCTGATATACGAGGAATCGTGGGAAATATTGAGAGTACTATGGATGCCAAAGGTAAGAAAGTTGATCGGATTAATAGCCCATATAGTGTACCAAATGCTGAATTATCGCCCGTGTTGAAAAGTATTAGAATGTGCGAGAAGGTCGTTACCGCCAAGTGTAGCGCATTCGATGACCCTAGTTTCTCTAATACTTGCGGTCTATGTATGGATATTGGTACAAATAGCATGGCCGACAAGTCGGTTGGTGGGCTCTTGTTACTTCCAAAGGAAAAGAAATTTGCGAAAGATAACCAGAAGGGCAATTTTTTACCAAACTACATGCCTACAGTCGGAACTTGTCCGGCAGGATTTTTTGTGGCAACAAAGGATGAATGTCTGAGGCTGGAGAAGCAATTACAGTGCCAGAAATCCTCTACATTTAATTCTCCTGATGGATGTTCGCAATGTTATGGCGACTCATCTTATTCTATCGTTGATGGCAAATATGATGCCGATCTCATTCGTGGATCTGGATCACTCTACATAATTGGTGTGGGAATTTTAGAATATAATGAAGTTGGGCAGAATAATAAGGGTATTGTAAATCTGACTAAGATGACCGATCCTTATATCATTAATTTGATGGGTGGAGAAATGTCTACTATTAATCTATATCTTAAGAAGGCAATTGTAGCAGTGCCATATAGTGAAACTACTATATACAACATTGATGATATGGTTATATTTGAACGATATATCTATACTATGGTTGAAGGAGCTAATTCCCCTGGATATGCTCCTAATAGGCCAGGTGATACGCTGTGGAATAAGGAGATGCCTCAGTCTGAATATGTGCCACCCCCTCCCAATTATTTGGCGGGTTATCTATCTGGTGGAACATCTGAAGAGTCAACATTTACATTTGATATGTTTCGTCTAATTCAGACCGACACCCTTTCTGGTAGGAAGCCGAGAGCAGTTGGTTCTATGAATATGAAAAATCCTAGCGGAAGCGACGACGTGGAAGTAACTAAGATGGGGCCTATTTACGGTAAGAAGGAGATGAAGTTAGTAATGAAAGCACCTTTCACCTTTGTGGATCCATTCAGTCAGGAAGCGTCGCAATGTGCAGGCTCTCCTTTTGTAACCAAGCCTGAAAGTGCGCGGCTTCTGGCATCGGACTCTTGCTACAAGAAGGGTTCTGGCCCTGGTACGTATGGCATGGCCTGTCTACAGGCAATGTTTTTGAACAATGGCTGTACTGAATTAGGTAAGGGTTATCCAAAGGATAATAATACTATGACGGCAGTAATGTATGATCTTGATGGAAAACCTCTTAACTTACAGGCTATTTCTGATGTCGTCTATTCTAAGGCCGTTACTACCTCTACCGGTCTTGATAGTGATGGTAAGCAATTGAGTATTAAGAAGTGGTCAGAAGCAAGTGTTTTCTGTACGGGTGTGGCGATCACATCTCCATGTGATATTGGAAATAAGGATGAAGGTCCTCTCTCAACCGATTGCCTTGAGTACTTGTGGGATAACAGGGGTGAAAATAAGAGGGTTGGAAATACATACAATATCATGTCAGTTGCCAGTAGTTTATTTAATGCTGGAATGAATAATCGTTTCTGTACAAAGGCGGGCACTATGTCACCTAGATATGATGATGGGACAGACAATTTAGCAGCCATTAATTACTGGCAGACTAAGGGTGGTGTTGCGGCAGTGAAGTCATTGATGGCTAATATTCATTATGATGCGAACAGCGATCTAGTCCCTGAGGAAAGTAAGAAAGACAAATTAATGCAGTGTTATGGTATTGTACCTAATAAACGACCTTCTTATACTAATAAATTTCAACCTGATAGCTCACTACAAACAGTATTGAAGCCCCCTCTTAGAAAGAAAGCCGCGGCTGGAGGGGATGGGGCTGGTGGGGCTGGAGGGGCTATGGCTGATTCATTAATTTGTTTATCTCACCATTGGACTAACGATACCCCGCACGTATTGATGAGTACGAATGGCAAAGATTGGTATGTCCCTAATATACCAATAAGAGCAGCTTCCACACGACTCTTTATTACTAAACTACGTAAGACCTATTACGCGGCATCTTTCTGGGGGATGAACGAGGGCGAAGTCTTATATAGTAGTACCGATGGTAAAAATTGGCAACCAATGGGCCCAGCCAATTCTAGATTAAAGGATCATATTCCAGTAGGGTTTATTGCTTTTAAAAACAAATTATATATAGGCATGTACGATAAAGGCTTTTTTACTAGTAATGACGCAGGGAATACTTGGACCCCCATTGATATTTACGCTAGTCACTTACAGCAAATGAAAATCATAAATAATAAACTATATCTAGTTAATCGGTATTCAATTAGTGAATTTAATCCAAGTAATAATACTAGTAAACAAATTTCACCGAACTTTTTGGGTGGTAATTCTTCAATAAATTGCCTGGATTATGATCCTGATACAAAGACATATATGATTATTTGTAGCCTCCCAGACCAAGGTGATACTAAGGCTAAATTATTTTACTGGAGTAATGATTTAGTAACTTGGTCTGATTCAACTGGTAATTGGTACACTGGAAAATATTCAGGTTTCTATAATTTGACTAAAGCATTTGGAAAATGGTGGGTAAATGGCCAGGATTCATCATTATTAGTCTGTAGTAACGATGGAGGAAAAAGTTGGAATGAAGTAAAAGCTCCAGTTCAATCTCTAGGAAATTTATTTTTCTTTGGTAAAACATTATATTACCTCGGAAGGGATGATCCAAAAAATCAATGTTACACTACAACTGATGGAATCACATGGCAAAAGGTTACAACTATTGATTCACAATTGAATGGTGGATATTTACATATGAATTCTATTGCTTAATCTTAGACCAAGAATTTAATATTCTTTATTCCATTCTAATAAATAGAATGAAATCAACGTACATTCTAGGTATAGCCATTATAGTAATAGCCGTATTATTGATAAGTATCAACAGCCGGCGTGAATTATTTAACGCACCCTATGGGTGTCCACCCGGATGGACTCAGGAGGCTGAAGATGGCGAAAACGGTACTTGTACAGCACCATGTAGTCCTGGGAATAAGTCTCCTCAAAGTTTTAACTATGGGCCTAGTTCCAGCGGATACCCACTAAATCGTCGGTCTGGTAATGATTATTGTATTGACGCTAGCCACAGCAACCGAACTGGTGATTTTGATATTAGATCTGATACTGTGGGAGGCCCACCTAATGTAGACCCCCCGCCCCCCCCACCACCTACGGATAGGTCAGGAGCAGGATGGAACTTATAAGTGCGATATTTATATTGACATTCTAATTTTGAAGTTCATAATTAGAATGCAAGAAGGTTACTTGCTAGCGGTAGTTGTCATATTATGTATATTGTTAATTGTATTTATCAAATACAGGCGTGAAGGGTTCAAAGGAGAGGCTACGACACACTCAGGCTTGAATAAGAAGCATGAACTGAAATACAATGCGATAGGGGCCTCTCTTGTTGTAAAAGGTAATGAGCCTGCACTTGGTAGCAACACATCTGGTATCTTTGGGAATGTCATGACTACTACAAACAGTAGTGGAGTGGTGACTGACTATGTGGATGACCCCTACCCCCTTGAAGGCGGCGTATCAGGCCTCTATGCCGATATCAAAATGTGTGAAAAAATAACCACAACCGAGTGTGATATATTTGATAACCCTGACTTTGCCGATTCATGTGGCCTGTGTCTGGACATTGGTAAGAACAGTATGAATAAACCTGCGACAGGTGGTCTAACCTTGATACAAAAGGACAAGAAATACTATCGTGATAGCTACAAAGGTAATGGTATTCCTGACTATGTTCCTACAGCTGGGTCCTGTCCGGCAAAGAGATTTGTTTCAAACAAAAAAGAGTGTCTTCGCCTCAAGAAGCAGTTAGAGTGTGAGAAAAATACAACATTTAATGCACCCTCTGGTTGCTCACTATGTTACTCCGATTCAACTTATCACATCGTGGATCCCACTGAACAACCAGGCCTCTTTGTCGGCTCAGGTACCTTATTTATCGTAGGCTCTGGAATCTTGACCTTTTCTGAAGTCGGTGTTTCTGAGAAGCGTAGAACTAATCTATCTAAGCTGTCAAGCCCCCTGCGTATTGAACTCATGGGGCCTGAGATGACTAATCTCACTTTGGAACTCAAGCGCCTCCCTCAGGCAGTACCCTATAATGCCAAGCATACCTATCAAGTGGACGATGTCATATTTTTCAAAAGGAATGTCTATACGATGGTGGAAGGGGCGAATAGTCCTGGATACCCCCCTGATAGACCTGGTGATAAGCTCTGGACTCTCACAATGAAGGAAGAAGAATATGTTGGACCTCCTCCGGCCTTTATAGCTGGCCTTTTGTCTGGTACTACTGGAAATAGTGGGAATTTCACTTTTGATTTATTCCGCCTTATTTTGACTGATTCAGAATCTGGAAGAAAGCCAAGAGCGGCTGGCTCTATTGATGTAAAGCCTGGTGACGCAGAAGCTGCCGAGGCAACCAAAATGATCCCTGCCGCTGGTAAAAAGGTCATGAAATTGACGGCCAGATCACCATTCACATTTTTGGATACTACTACGGATGAAGCTGCCACGTGTCCCGCCTCACCCTTTGTGACAAAACAGTCTAGCGCAGAATTCTTACAGGCCGACCCTTGCTACAAGAAGGGTATGGGCCCTGGAAAGTACTCACTCGAGTGTCTCCAGAATATATTTTTGACGAATGGTTGCGAGGAGACTGGTAAGGGCTATCCAGCCACAGCTAGTCAGGCCAGTGCAGCAATGTTCGCTGACGATGGAAGGGCCTTGACCGTGTCTGAGATTTCTGACAAGATGTATGCCTATGCGGTTGCATCCTCTACCGGCGTCTCTGCCGAGGGTAAGAAATTAGATATCAAGGGCTGGTCTGAAGCTAGTCTTTACTGTACTGGCAGGGCGATTACCTCACCCTGTGACACTGAAGAGAAGGAAACCGGTCCTCTAAGTAATGAATGTATTGTCTATCTATGGGATAACCAAGGCGACAATAAGGAACTTGGTACTACATATGCTTCAAGCCTATCCCGCAGTCTGTTTGGAACTGGTAATACCCCCAGATTCTGTAGTAGGAAGGGAAGTCTGTCACCGCTTGATGTAGATGGTAACAATAATTCAGAAAATATTAATTTCTGGAAATCTCAGGGGGGAGTAAATGCGGTAAAGGCAATTATGAAGCGTATCCATAGCGATGCCAATAATGAGACAATTCCCGAGAACATCAGGGCAGAGAAGATA
>Ga0078894_10004313_pt1 | contig 10868 bp, 9 predicted proteins | sample LauGreSu1BDMLBSD_2_FD_67506 | JGI IMG/M metagenome (GOLD analysis project Ga0078894, IMG submission 67506) | Freshwater lake microbial communities from Lake Michigan, USA - Su13.BD.MLB.SD (version 4) (version 4) | ecosystem: Environmental > Aquatic > Freshwater > Lake | place: Lake Michigan, USA... | reverse complement strand
GCGGCTGCCTTGCACGGAGATCTTTCCCAGCAGCAGCGCGATTTGGTGATGCATGCCTTCCGCAGCCGCCACATCCGGGTGTTGGTGTGTACGGACGTTGCCGCGCGCGGCATTGACGTGGACGACCTGACGCACGTCATCCACCACCGTTTGCCCAACGACGTAGAGAACTACACGCACCGTTCCGGCCGTACCGGCCGTGCCGGCAAAAGCGGAGAGAGCTGGATTTTAGCGACTCCTTCCGAGGCGCGTTCCTTGCCGCAAATTCAAAAGATCATTGGACGTCCCATTGAGCGCCAGCCGTTCCCGTCTGCGGACGAGGTGTGTAAGGCTCAGTTGATGGATTTTGCCAAGCGCGTATCCGCAACGCCAGAAACAGAAGCCATTGCCCCCTTCATGGAGGAGCTGTTGCCTTTGTTCGACGGAATGGACCGCAATGCTTTGATCGCACAATTCTTGGCCCAGGAGTTTGAAGGTTTGTTCCGCCACTACGGCCAAGCCTCCAACACCATTGATTTGAACGCTCGGAATTCCCGCGACGCCCGTCCGGCCCGCGAAGGTGGATTTGAGGGCGGACGTGCCTCCGGCCCCAAGAAGGAACAGCGTTTCCGTTTGAACGTGGGTCAGGCCAACGGTTTCAGCTGGTTCTTGTTGAAGGATTGGTTGCGCGATACCGCCGGTTTGGGCAAGTACGACATCCTAGGAGTAGACGTAGCACGCAACCAGAGCCAGTTCAGTGTGTCTTTGGACCACGTGCAGAAAATCCAAGATTCCTTGCGCACCGCCAAGTGGGAAGGTCAGTCCGTTTCCATTGAGGCAATCGATGATTACCGCGCTCCAGGCGGAGGCGGTAACTTCAAACGCGAACACCGCCCCAGTGGGGGCGGTGGCGGCTATGGAAAAGCAGCCGGTGGCAACTCCGGCGGTGGATTTAATGGAGGGTGGAAAGGTAGCGCTCGGCCTCCAAAGCCGCCATACAACCGGTCCCGGCCGCGGTAATCGCCTGGCGATAAACCTTGTCCTGAACGTCCCCGGCGGCAAACACCCCGGGGATGTTCATGGTCGTGGTACCCGGAGTGGTTTTTAGGTAACCGGTTTCGTCCATGGTCAACTGACCTTTGAAGATGTCGGTGTTGGGCTTGTGTCCAATGGCCACAAAGAATCCGGAAGCAGGGATGACGTCCTCAACTCCGGTTTCCAAATTACGTACTTTGACGCCTTCAACGGACTTGTCTCCCAGCAGTTCGACGGTCTCCGTGTGCCAACGAACTTCGATGTTGGGGGTAGTTAAAACGCGGTTCTGCATGGCCTTGGAGGCGCGGAGCTCACCTTTGCGCACCAACATGGTTACTTTGGGGCACAATTTGGAGAGGTAGGTAGCTTCTTCGGCGGCGGTGTCTCCACCCCCCACGATCACTACTTCTTGTCCTTTGTAGAAGAAACCGTCGCAGACGGCGCAGGCGCTGACGCCGAAGCCCATGAACTTTTCTTCGGAGGGAAGTCCCAAGTATTTAGCGGTGGCTCCGGTGGAAATAATGACCGTGCGCGCTTGGAGGGTGGTAGTCTCGTCGATCACCAAGGTGTGCCAACCGCCGGGTTCGGTGGCGAAGTCGGCCTTGGAGACCATTCCCCAACGCACGTCCGTTCCAAAGCGCTCTGCTTGATTTTTCAGGTCTTCCATCATGGCGTTGCCGTCCACTCCTTGCGGGTAGCCCGGAAAGTTGTCCACTTCGGTGGTGGTGGTCAGCTGGCCACCGGGCTGCAAGCCCACGTACATGACGGGTTTCAGATCCGCGCGGGCAGCGTAAATGGCGGCGGTGTAGCCGGCCGGTCCGCTGCCGATGATCAAGCATTCAATTTGTTCCATAAAGCAAAATTCTTAGCGTAGTTTTTTATTGGAGGTGCAAAGTTACGCCACACGCAATCGATGCGATTGATGAGAAGTCGCATGAGAAAGTCAACCTTTTTCGTATATTTGCAGCCCTCCAAGCGAATAATGGAACCTCCGGGTTTCATCGAGCGCGGAACCATCGGGATGTAGCTCAGGTGGTAGAGTACACGTCTGGGGGGCGTGTGGTCGCACGTTCGAATCGTGTCATCCCGACGAAGGCCGTTCCCCAAAGGAGCGGCCTTTTTTATTGGGCTGGTTTTGAGAACCGGTGTCCGGGCTGAAATACGAAGTACCTTCGGAAACATGAACTTTTCTACTTTTTCTCCGGTTGGGAAGCGCTCGGCGGCGACTTCCTGGCGTAGCCGCAGGTCGTTGTCGGTGGTTTTGGCCCTGTTTTTGACGATTGTCGGGCCGAATGCAGGCGCGCAGACGCGAAAGGCGTCCAAAGCCGAGAAGCAGGTTTTGGCGGAATCCGCAAAGGAGTCGGGCTGGGCGGCGGTACCCCGGACAACCTCCAATCCCTGGACGTGGGCCGGGAAATTGCTCCGCGAGGTGGCGGTGTGGATTCCGGAGCAGGAGCGTTTGAGCAACTGGAGCGTGGACACCGCAGCCGGCGAAGTTGTTGGAGGAGCAGGGGAAGACGATGGCCTCCGATTGGAGGTGGTACACGACTTTCCGGGGTCCAAAAAGCAGGAGGTCCAATTGATCCTTGCCAAACGCCCAAACGAACCGTGGCGGGTGGACTTAGTAGTGGTGAGCAATTTCTCAAAGGCTGCCCTGCGCACGTTTTTGAAGGACAGCCGCAAAACGGAACGTTCCGACGTTGGGGTGCGTAGGGTGGAATCTGCAGAGATGGATGACGCACCGGTGTTTGTGTTTTCCCTGTATTCGGTGGAGGGAATGACGCTCACGTTCCTCAAGCCGTCTTCTGAAAATTCAAAGGGGAAGGCCGGTTCACCAAAAACCTTTATTTCCACCTCCATTTACCGCGGTTTTGCCTCGGACATGCCCAGCGTTGAATCTTTGTTCCCCTCCGCTGGGGCAACTTTGGAATCGATTCGCATGCAGGATACGGTTTTGTACGAAGGCGCCACCAACGAGGAGGGCGATGGAATCCTTGTGAGGGACGGTTGGGGGTACCGCGCGCGTTGGATTGGGGCTTTTGACAGCTTGGCCCCGGTCCCGATGGAGCTTCAAAAAGTGGATAAGGTTTATTTTTTTGTGGATCCCGGCATGGCACCCTTTTTTGAGCGGTGGTGCCAACAAGAGCAATTCAATCACTACCTGACGTCGGACGATGAAGGAGTTTTGTACGCCGGTCCGGCGCTGCCCGACGGTCGTCAGTCCCTGGTGTTTCGGATGACACACCCCTTGGAGGTGGACGGCACCGAAGGCACCCTGTCGGTTTTTTGGGCCGTCGACGCCGACGAATACCAAGCTCTGCTCAACGAAATCATTGAGGCTACTGCCGGGGAGGAGTGATGCTTCGGGTGGGGGAGGAGTTGCTGTATTAAATAGTGACCCGTTGACGGCTTAGTGTTGGTCTTTTTAAAATATTTAGGGGTCAAAAGGAGATCTTTTCAGTACAGATTGCCCTGTCGTTAGCGCGGTCCTGATTCGTTAAGAGGCTGCGTGCAAAATGTTGACTATTGAATAGAAGTGCACATTCCAACTTGGCATCCTTTTCCCCGTTTAAGAACAATTAGGTCTTTTGCAATAAGGCCTCCATCTACCGACACTGCTGGTCTAGAAAGCACCTTTATGGTCTAATTTTTTTACTGTCGATGGCTGCTGGAAACGCCCGAAATTCTAATTTGCCAACTTAGTGACGAGTAGTATTTCTGAGTTGAGATTACTTTAGAAAATGAAGTTTCGTCTTCAGAAATTGAATCTAACGCTCTCCGTTTCGGGTTTGTATAACCTTACATTTTGGGAGCAAATCTGATACTCTCTTTCAATGCGTCATAAAAATCCTTTCCTGCTTGCTCTTTCTCCTTCATCTGGTCAATTTCTTCTAGCACAGTTTCTTTAGACGTGAACCTGATTTTAGTGAAGAATAAATCCGTGATGGCACTTTTATCCGAAGGATTTTTATTTACATAACTTTCTATTTCGTCAGCAAGCTCTTTAAAAAACACATCCCTCTTCATTGTGTCTCCTTTAGCTTCAAACGACAGTGCTTTAAATGTATTCAAATACATATTTCGCTTGTATGGCTTATCAAACCCTTCTTCCTCTAAAGCGTTCACAAATTCAAATCCCTTATCATACTCCTTGAGCAAAGTCAATAAAGTTATTTTTAAACTAACTAATTGACCTTTGTTTTCTGGGCATAAATTAAAAACACTATCAATTATTGAGAGCGACAAGTTTAAACTTTTCTCATTTCCATCGATGTAATAATCATTCAAATAAGAATTAGCCTTCGACACATTATTCTGACAATCTTTATCGCTTAAAACACCTGTCCCATTGGAACAACTTAGAGATAGTGTTGACATATAAGCCAAAAGTAAATTTTTAATTAGGGGGTTCATTTTAGCTATCTTTTAGGGAATATCCAATTGTGTTTAAACGTTTGTGGTTTAGGTGTCTGTGGATGATCCACTACTGTTGTACTCATATTTGCAGATTTGTAACCCACCAACCATTACTTACACTAACTTCCAAAAAACTGTTTGAGTGACGAAGGCTTGATGCTGGTATATTGACACTTCCTACTGCTACACTCTTACCCGCCCGCTGATTAACAGTAAGAACAACCATTAGCTCAAATTATTTGACATACCTCAAATGTAACTAATTGACTTTGAGATTCTGAAATTTCCGGCGTTTCCAGCATCCACTTACAACAAACTTGTAGACGAACATCCAACTTGTCGGCCGTCTCCTCTCAGCAGAATGAACCCCCAAGAAAAGTGCAATGGCCACTTTCTCACCCGCGCACTGCTGAATGATTGCTTCATTTTTGGCTCAGTCAGAGCAATTTGACCCCATCCGAGACTAACCTAACCCGTTGATAGGTAAATGGTACTAGCGCTTCTGGTGAAAAGGTCGAAGTTTAAATAGACGTGTATGATTAACTCGAATGTTTTCAGTACATTCACAGTAAGACTAAAACAAAAAACTTAATCTCGAAATGACTTCTGGTATAGGGTTAGATTATCGCAATTTCCATACAAGTATTATGGTAATAAATCGAACCATAAAATTAGGCACTAAAGCTCCTATAATAAGCACTGTCATTAACTAAATTTAAACCATGAACTGGGAAACCATATTGTGTCTAGGAGATAGCATAACTATTGGCAGTAGAAGTTATTTAGGATATCCTGAATACTGTGTAGGAATTCTAACTAAGAAAACAACAAAGAACTGGAATGTTATTAATTGTTCGGTAGCTGGCTTTACGGTTATTGACCTGGCACGATATATTGATCAAAACTGGTCAAATATCAAGGGTCAAGGACCATTAATGGCCTCTATTATGATTGGAACCAACGATATTAAGTCTAATACGCCACTTTGGGAATTTGAAATTGCCTACTCATTAATGCTACTAAAAACTAAGCTAATAGTTGGATCAAATCATATCGTTTTAAATAAAATACCTCTCCTTCAAAAAGGTGTAATGCTTCCTTACAGTTTAAAAATGAACAAAACGATCATTGCCTACAACGAAATCATAGAAAAGCTTTCCCAACGCGAAGGAGTAATACTAAATTCTATGCCCGAATCTAGCGATATATTCCTTGATGGTGTTCATCTAAATGATTTGGGAAGTAGCCTCTGGGGTGAGGCCTTATCGGATAAAATCATGGAGTTGCGCAATGGAGAGGAATAGCAAAAAGATTTTAATTGTATTTGGCACCAGACCTGAAGTAATTAAGTTAGCTCCAGTAATCAAAGCCTTAGAAGATGAAGGCCTTCGATATTCTATGCTTATTGTCAACACAAATCAGCATAGTGAATTACTTGAGGAACACGTTCGATTTTGGAATTTGGAAATCGATTTCACCTTTCAGATTAATCGTACTGATTACAACCTTACCTCATTACTTACCCAAAGCTTAGATCAACTTCAAAACGTTGTTGATAAGCACCCTAAAATTGAATACCTAATTACCCAAGGTGACACGAATACTGCGCTAACTTGCGCACACATAAGCTATTTCAATAAATTAAAGCTATTGCATATTGAGTCTGGCCTTAGGACGAATGAGCTTTATAGTCCTTTCCCAGAAGAGTTCAATAGAGTCGTAGCCTCGCTGGTCGCTCATCATCATTTTGCCCCTACAAAGCAAAACCAAGAAAATTTATTGAGCTTGGGGGTTGAGCCCAACTCAATTTCGGTAGTTGGAAACACCATAGTTGATGCATTGAAATATGCCAAAGAGCAAATTGGCAATAAGAAGATACAGGTGAAGGACAGGGTCCTAATTACCATGCACAGACGAGAAAATTCGATTCTTGATTATGAAAACCTTGTACGCAACATCAGAATTTTAAAACTACATCTTCCACATCTTTCTTTTAATTGGATTAGTCATCCAAGCAATTTTGAATTAATCAATAGTCTGACTGACGCTTACCCTGAGATCGAAGTTTTAAATCATTTAAATTATTTAGACTTTATAAAACTTTACGACTATTGTCCTTTGGTAATAACTGATTCTGGCGGGGTAACAGAAGAGGCAGTCCAATTAGGTATACCCATTATAGTATACCGAGAGCATACCGAAAGAATTGAGCCCATTAATACCGGATACCCCTTTCTGGTTTCAAAAGACGAACAGGACATCTTAGATTTTTCCATAGAGAACACTTCTAAGACCTTTACACCTGGTGAATTTTATAATGGCAAGGAAACTTCAAAACATATCGCACTTTGGATAAAAAACAAATTCCAAATAACTCCTTCAACACCCTTATAATTGGCGGTGGACCTGCAGGCTCAGGCCTATTTATGAAGTCTATTAAGGATGGAACCCTTAATCAGCTACTTTCTGGAGGTCTCTGCTTAATTGAGGCATCAGACAGGTTAGTTTCCGGTCAACTAGATCGCTATATGGTGAATAGTGACACCCATTCCAATGTTTTTTTAGAATGTCTTGAAGGGCGCGCTAAAGATACCTTCAAGTTAGATCGGCTAAAAGACGGAATAGATACATTTAATGAGTACGCGGATAAATCTATTCCCTTGAATAAAACTGGCGTCTTACTTGACCCTCTCGGCTTGCAATTAATAGAACTAATTGATCAACATCCTTCAAGTTTTGTTGCCATAAATACCGAGGCAGAAGAAGTGCACGAGAATCAAGATGGTGGCTATAGAATAATAACAAAAGATCATCAAATATTTCAAGCTAAGAAAATCGTCATTGCCTGTGGGGGCAGACCAAGGTCTTCACAGCTTGATCTTAAATACCAAAATAAAGCCGTTCATAGCGATGATGTAATTAAATCAAAGGCTGAATTTTCAAAGCTTAATCCGGGAGATTCGATCATTATTGTAGGGGGGAGTCATAGTGCTTTTTCGGCTGCTCATTATTTATTAGAAAATCATGAACCCCTTATATCTGCGACTCAGCCTATTGAGATTTGGGCGAATGAGCCCCCAAAAATTTATTTCCCTAGTCCGGAAATTGCTCATGCAGCTAAATATGAAGCTTTTACAGAAGATGATGTTTGTCCATTAACAAATCGAGTATATCGATTAGCGGGATTAAGAATGGATGGCAGAGAGCTATTTATGAATATGTTGGGCATTAATGATGTGGTCCAAGAAAAGAGAGTGGTACTCAAAATCATAAATAAATCAGAGGGAATTCCAAGCGCTGTGCTAGACGAGGCTAATCTCATCATCGAGGCCACGGGTTACAACTTCAATATGCCAAAATTCTACAATCAGAAAAAAGAGAGGATGAGCTTTCTTGGAGAAAAAAGCTTTCATTGGGTCAATGATGATTGTCAGTTAGTTCTAGCGAACGGCGAAGCCTTAAGCAAAGTTTTTGCAATTGGATTGGCATCTGGTTTTTTACCCAGTGGAGAACTCGGAGGCGAAAAATCGTTTCATGGACAAGCAAACGGAATATGGTATTATCAGAATCTAATTGCCAACATTATACTAAAACAGTTGCATGAGAATACTCCAATTATGCCATAAGCCTCCCTTTCCTCCTGTAGATGGAACAGCCATTGCCATGTCAAACCTCACCAGAGGTTTGATAAAAAATGGTGCGCAAATTGACCTACTTGCCATGAACACCTATAAGCAATACTGTATTAAGGAAAATCAGGAGCTGTTTGAGAAAGAAGTTGGCAGCTACACATTGGTAGATATAGATATTAGGATTAAAGCAATTGATGCATTCAAAAATTTGTTTACCAAAGAGTCCTACAATATCTCACGCTTTGTGTCAGATGATTTTCAAAAAAGGTTAATAACTTATTTAGAGGAAAATCAGTATGATGTTGTTCTTTTCGATTCACTGTTCACAGCACCTTATGTTGATTTAGTGAAGTCCAAACATAGTGGACTTATCGTCCACAGATCCCATAATGTAGAATTCTGTATCTGGGAAAACCTGGCTAAAAATGAAAAAAACCTTTTGCGTAAGACCTACTTAAATTTTCTTTCAAGAAGGTTAAAAAAGTTTGAACTTTCTGTTTTAACGAGCTTTGATTTAATAGCCACTATTAGTGAAGCCGACCATAATACCTATAAAAGAAATGGGGTGAAAACAAACCTCTATCATTTACCTTTTGGAATAAACCTCTCTGACTATACAGTTAGTAAACCCACAGGAAATCAACGACTAAAGCTCTATCATGTAGGATCAATGAATTGGATTCCTCACCAAGAGGCGTTTCGATGGTTTTTTGATTTTGTATGGTCTCGTCTTAGCCACTTAGAGGATTCTTTGGAATTACACCTTGCCGGGACCGCTATGCCCAATTGGATAAAGGAAAAAGCTAGTGCAAATGTTTTTATTAGCGATGGCTATGTAGAAGGAAATGAATTTTCGAAAGACAAGGACTTGTTGATAGTTCCTTCATTTTCTGGAAGTGGAATACGCATCAAAATAATTGAAGCCATGGCTGCTGGAAAACCTATTATAACCACGGATAATGGCGCCATGGGAATTACTTACAACTCTGGTGAAAACATACTGATTTGTGATAGTTATAAAGAGTGGATTTATTCCATAACCGAGTTGGTTAAATTACCACAAAAACGTGAATCTATAGGCTTAAATGCACGACAGTTTTGCTCCGATAATCATGATTTTATTAAGATAGCCAATCAGTTTATAGTCAAACTAAACAGTGTAAAAGAAAGTCGGTTTTTATACAGCTCAACAAGAGACGTAAAACGTATTTGATAAGCTATTTTAGGCGCTGATCATGAAAATAACTTCTAACATTATACCGATCAATTCAATTGTTAAATCTCAAGGAAAAGAAGTTTAATGAATTCGATTGCCATGCTCTGCGTTGTATTGTATCGTAGATAATGCGTCGCGAGGTATTGTGGATTACACTACTCTCCGAAAACTAACGAATATCCAACATAAACCTTATTTTTGAGATAATTGGCTATTTTACAGGTACTTGGAGCTCCAAGAAAAACAAAACCCGTGGACAAAATGTCTTCGGGTCTCGGGTAGTAGTCTATAGCGAAGTCGAACCGATATCAATCATTTCAAAAACGTCTATTCCACCGCAACTCGGTAGGTCGCACTGCCGCACTGCAATACGTACAGACCTGCGGGCAACCCCCGAATGTTCAAACGATTTTCGCCCGATTGAGCCGGTTGTTCGGCCACCACAGCGCCCCGCAAATCCCGAAGGACCACCGTTTGGACGCTCAACGCTTGTGCATCCGTAAACTGCCACAGCAGTTCGGTGGAGGCCGGCTGTGGGTAGATCAATAGGGCACTGGATGCGCCCTCGTCCAATCCCACATTGGCCACGGAGACGCAAGCACTGGTATCCGTGCAACCGTTGACGGTAGCGATCACCGCATAGGATCCGTTGGCGGTGGGCACGTAGGTGGGAGCAACTTGGCCCAATACGGGCGATGAGGTGGTGCAGTTCCACCATTGGTAGGCGTCGGCTCCTGCGGGCAAAGCGGTGAGGACGTTCCAACTGGGTTGGACGCTGGCCTGGATGGCGGGAAGGCTGGGAACGGTGGCGGACAGGGTGCGTGCACATCCGTTTGCCGCAGTGACGGTGACGGAATAGGTGCCCGCTGCCAAACCGGCGGCCGTAGACGTGTTTTGAACAGGATTGGTGGCCCAACTGTAGGCGTAGGGTGCCCCTCCAGAGGTGCCCGTTGCCGTGGCCGTACCGGTGGGGGCATTGGCGCAGGCCGCGGTGGTGGCGGTGGTGGCCGCAGCAGAATCCAACGTCAGGATCAAATCAAACAGCGAATCGCAGCCTTCGGAACCGGTGGTCTTGGCCACGTACGCTCCCGCTTGGGTGTAGTTGGTGGTCCCAACGGTGTACGCGGATCCCTGACAAACGGTTGCGGACAACAATCCGTATGCCCCGACGCCCGTAACCAAGTTGGAGGTGGTGCCGGTCAACGCCATGTTGGAGGTTACGGCGGGAATCGTACCGACGGTTGCCGGAATGCTCAATAAGGTTGCGTTGGATCCGTTGGCCGTGCCCACGTTGAAGGAGTGGTGCAGCAAGAGTCCAACGGTAGTAGGAGCCAAATCGCCCTGGTACAAACAAAGTACTTCTGCCGCGGTCAGTGCCTTGCCCCACAGGGCGACGTCGTCCAGTTTACCGCCAAAATAAAAACTGGTGGTGGTGTTCAAGGGAAGGCGCCCGATGTGCAGGGCCTGGGTGGCGTTGCTGAACGATCCACTCGCTGCCGTGCTGCCGCTCAAAACACCGTTTTTGTAGAATTTAAGGGTAGTTCCGTCGTACACCAGGGCCAAGTGCTGCCATTGATTCAACGTCACGG
>Ga0078894_10004312_pt1 | contig 10870 bp, 8 predicted proteins | sample LauGreSu1BDMLBSD_2_FD_67506 | JGI IMG/M metagenome (GOLD analysis project Ga0078894, IMG submission 67506) | Freshwater lake microbial communities from Lake Michigan, USA - Su13.BD.MLB.SD (version 4) (version 4) | ecosystem: Environmental > Aquatic > Freshwater > Lake | place: Lake Michigan, USA... | reverse complement strand
TTGCTTAAGCCGGCCAAGGCGCCCGAAAAATGGAAATATCAATTGGAGGCCAGCTTCCCGCACGATACCAGCTCCTATACTCAAGGTTTAGTTTATCAGGACGATATTTTTTACGAAAGTGATGGCGAATATGGTAGCTCTACTATTCGTAAGGTAGATCCTAAAACAGGTAAAGTATTGAAATCGGTAGACTTACCCGACGATTATTTTGCCGAAGGACTGTCTGTCATTGGACAACGGATTGTTTTATTGACCTGGCAAGAAAATACGGGTTTTGTGCTCGATAAATCCAGTTTGGAAATGATCTCCGATTTTCCTTATCAGAACAGTCGAGTAGGTTGGGGCTTGTGTTACGACGGTAAAAAACTCTATAAATCTGACGGTAGCAATATGATCTATTTCCTGAATCCGGAAACTTATCTGGAAGAAGGATTTATAGAAGTTTATGACCAGAATGGACCGGTAGAGCAGTTAAATGAATTGGAATTCATCGATGGAAAGATCTTCGCCAACATTTACCAAAGCCGCCGGGTAGTGGTCATTGATCCTAAAAGTGGTGCAGTAACAGCCGAAATTGATTTGAGTGGCCTAAGCGTTAACAATACCAATGCCGATGTGCTAAATGGCATTGCTCATGATCTCGCTACGGGAAGAATTTGGGTAACTGGCAAAAAATGGAACAAATTGTTTCAGATCAAATTGCTGAAATAACAGGTCTTATTCTTCCAGCTTATCGATATAGCCATAAAAGCTGATCGGTTGGCGATACTGATCGCGAATGCTCAGTGTAGCATAGCCACTCTCAGCAACTTCCAGGAAAAGGGTAAAATTTCTGTTCAGATCCTGTGTTATGATCTTGATCCTCCATTCTCCTTTTTTTCTCTTCTCCAATTGGTAATTGAATTTTTTCGAATTGAATTTAATGCTGAGGTCCTCCCGCTCGGCAAGGCCCATAAATGCCCTGCCGAAATAAGGCAAATAAGCAAGCACGCTATCACTTTTCACTTGAAGATCGTACACCGAAGTATTTAAGGGTATGGTGCCACCACCGGGGTTACCCAACATCCGCAGCGCCTGATATAAGTCGGCATCTGCAAAAGGAATGGCCGTATTTGCCTTGAACACGAACTGTTTAGTTTCGAGCAAAGCCGGTAAGTCCTCGTTTTTCACCTGAGCACTCAGCATAAAAGGAGCCAACAGGCTGATGGCCAGAAAATACAATGTCTTCATCCCTTGAATTTTGCTCCATTAAATTTACGAAGATTCTCCCGCTGGCAAAATACCTTGCCACTCATCTCTTAAAATTAGCAGCTCGTCCTGCTAATTATACCGTTCGTCATTTATAGTTAACCGTATGGATAATGTTTTTGTTCTGAAAATAAAAAACCAATGCTATGAAAACGCAAAAAATCTTGCCCTTTACTTTAGGGCTTGTTTTTATTCTTTTTTCCTGCAAAAAAGAGCAAGCATCACTTACCGTAACAGACATTGATGGTAATGTCTACAAAACAGTAAAAATTGGCGATCAGATTTGGATGGCCGAGAATTTAAAGACGCATAAACTCAATGACGGCACGCCGATTGCGTATGTTACTTCGGATGTTACCTGGGCTGATATCAATATCACTTCACCCATGATTTGTTATCATGATAATGATGTGAGCAATAAAGATAAGAGCGGCGCCTTATATAACTGGCACGCAGTTAATTCAGGTAAATTAGCTCCGAAAGGCTGGCATGTTCCCACCGATGCCGATTTGCAAAAATTGACAGATTACCTGATTGCCAATGGGTATAATTATGATGGAACCACTACGGGCAATAAAATTGGGAAATCATTGGCAAGTATTTCTGGTTGGGATGTGGACGACAAAGTTGGGAGTGTTGGAAATGAACAAGCAGGCAATAATAAATCTGGGTTTAATGGGTCTCCAGGCGGATTTCGGTATCAAGATGGTACATTCTCATCTTTTGTATCTCAGAATGCATTTTGGTGGTCTTCAGGTTTTGGACAGAGTGGATCCTATTTTTATATTTTGCAATATTTTGCGGAAAACCTCAATTATGAATACATCAGCCCAAATACTGGTCTATCTGTCCGCTGTGTGAAAGATTAAAACTTTCCAGAAAAGACATAGGCCTTGAATTCATCCATCGGCTTATTTCGGCAGTTCGGTGCCTTGGTAGGGTCATTCGTCGGAATTTTACTCAATAAGCGATTTGCTTGGGCGAAATTGCACTTCATTAATAGTTGAATCATGAAAGCAAAACTTATTTTATTATTTATCGGATTAAGTGCTATTCTTTTTTCTTGTAAAAAAGATAAACCTATCGGACCCCAGTACGGTTCAGTAACTGATGTTGACGGAAACGTTTATAAAACCATTAAAATTGGCGACCAGGTATGGATGGCGGAAAATTTACGCGTAACACATTACAATACAGGAACTACCCAACAAGATGAAATCCCTCTGGTTTCAGACCCTGGTGATTGGGAAAACTTTGGGTTTTTAGCTACTGGTGCCTATTGTTATTTCGATAATGATCCTGCTAATCTGGCCAAATACGGAGCACTATACAATTGGTATGCCGTGAATACCGGCAAGCTTGCTCCCGCTGGCTGGCATGTACCTACAGATGCGGATTGGCAAAAGTTGCAAGACTTTTTGATTGCCAATGGGTATAATTACGATGGAACCACTTCAGGAAATAAGATTGGTAAATCATTGGCGATTAATACTGGCTGGGATGCAGATGCCACAGTTGGTAATGTAGGGAATGATCAGGCGAGTAACAATAAAAGTAAATTCTCTGCCCTTCCGGCTGGATACAGAAGTCCATTGGGATCATTCGGGCTAATAGGTTACGGCGCTTATTGGTGGTCCTATAATAATGCGGCAAAGTCTAATTGGGGAATTGAGGCAATTGGCATGAATTTGGCTTCTGGTTTCGGTGGAGCAAACTTAGGGCTATCTATCCGTTGTGTAAAAGATTAAACCAAAAGTCTCCTTTTGATCGCTGGGATTTCTAGATGTATCCTTCGATAGGTTCAGGATGACGCATTTGAGCTTATCGCCAGACTTTGTACTGATTAATCAGGCCATTGGTAGAGGCATCGTGTGTGCTGATACTACTTTCATTCTCCAGCTCAGGCAGGATCTGGTTGGCCAGTTGCTTGCCCAATTCTACGCCCCATTGGTCGAAACTAAATACATTCCAGATTACGCCCTGCACAAAGATCTTGTGTTCGTACATCGCGATAAGCGAGCCCAACATTTTAGGTGTGATTTTTTTGACCAAAATGGAATTGCTCGGACGGTTACCACTGAAAATCTTGAAAGGCGTAAGTTTTTCAATTTCAGCTTCAGTTTTACCAGCTGGTTTCAGTTCGGCTACTACTTCTTCCTTGGTTTTGCCGTTCATTAAGGCTTCGGTTTGGGCGAAGTAGTTAGACAGTAATAATTGGTGATGATTGCCGATCGGGTTCTGGCTTTGTACCGGAGCGATGAAATCGCAAGGAATGAGTTTGGTACCCTGATGGATCAACTGGTAAAAAGCGTGTTGTCCGTTGGTGCCGGGTTCGCCCCAAATGATCGGTCCGGTTTGGTAATTAATGGTATCGCCATTGCGGTCTACCTGCTTGCCATTGCTTTCCATATCGCCTTGCTGGAAATAGGCGGCAAAGCGGTGCAAGTATTGGTCGTAAGGCAAAATAGCCTGACTTTCGGCGCCAAAAAAATTATTGTACCAGATGCCTAAAAGTGCCAGTATGACCGGCATATTTTCTTCAAATGTAGCGGTACTAAAGTGCTGGTCCATGGCATGTGCGCCATCCAGCAGTTCACGGAAATTTTTAAAACCAATAGCGCAGGCAATGCTGAGGCCGATAGCGCTCCAAAGTGAGTAACGACCGCCTACCCAATCCCAGAAGGCAAACATGTTTTGGGTATCGATGCCGAAATCTTTCACCCCTTTTTCGTTGGTGGAGATGGCCACAAAATGTTTGGCCACATCCTCAGCTTTACCGCCGTTTTTCAGGAACCAGTCGCGGGCTGTAAAGGCATTGGCCATGGTTTCCTGGGTGGTAAAGGTTTTGGAAGCAACCATAAAGAGTGTGGTCTCCGGATCGATCTTTTTCAGGGTCTCGGCAATATGGGTGCCGTCAACATTAGAAACGAAATGAAGTTCGATATGCGGATGCTGGTAAGCTTTTAGGGCTTCGGTCACCATTACGGGACCTAGGTCGGAACCACCGATACCAATATTGACAATATGTTTGATGGCCTTGCCGGTATAGCCCTTCCAGACACCTGAACTCACCGCCTCGGAAAAACTCTCCATTTGTTTTAAGACCCTGTGTATTTCTGGCAGAATCTCTTGTCCGTTTACCCTGATGCCAACTGTATTGGGGTTACGTAAGGCGGTATGCAACACGGCACGGTTCTCCGTCTCATTGATAGCTTCACCGCTAAACATGGCCTCAATGGCGGCTTTCAGTCCGCATTCTTCGGCGAGTGCGATGAGTAAGGCTTTGGTTTCGGCGGTGATGCGATTTTTGGAATAGTCGAGTAAAATTTCTTCGAAACGCAGCGAAAATTGATCGAAACGAGCAGGATCTTGTTTAAAAAGGTCGCGTAAATGCAGTCCCTGAACTTCCTGGTAATGTTTCTGTAATTGGTGATAAGCTGCGGTTTGGTCGAATTTTACTCGTGCTAACATGTAATTCTTTTCTTTTTGACGAAGATACGGAATTGAGTAATGAGTATGGAGTATTGAGTAGTGAGAAATAACGTTCAACAATAAACCCAATTGAAGCGGTTTGCGCCTTTGGCGCTTTGAGCGGAAAGCGGGGCTGCAGGGATTGCTTGCAATTGACAAAGGTTTTCAAACATTAATCCTATTTTTGTTGTATGACCAAAGAACAGGTACAAGATTTAAGGGACAGAGTAACGGCCCTGAGGAGGCATCTTTGACATCGATAAGCGACTCGATGAAATTGCCAAAGAGCAAGAAATTACGTTAGGTCCTACTTTCTGGGACGAGCCGAAGCAAGCGGAAAAAGTTTTACAGGCCATCAAAACGAAAAAGATCTGGACCGATGCTTTTGCGGAAGTGAATGCGGCCGTGGAGGATACCGTGGTGATGCTGGAGTTTTTTCAGTCTGGCGATGCCAGTGAGGCCGATCTGAAAGAGCAGTATGCTGTTGCTTTACAAAAGGTAGAGGAGCTGGAGTTCAAAAACATGCTGAGTGCGGAGGAAGACCAGCTGAATGCGGTAATGCAGATTACGGCAGGTGCGGGTGGTACGGAAAGTTGCGATTGGGCCAGTATGTTGATGCGTATGTACATTATGTGGGGGGAGAAGAATGGCTATAAGGTGACGGAGCAGGATTCGCAGGAGGGGGATGTGGCCGGGATTAAAACAGTGACATTGCAGTTTGAGGGCGATTTTGCCTACGGCTATCTGAAAGGGGAGAACGGGGTGCATCGCCTGGTGCGGGTGTCGCCTTTTGACGCGAATGCGAAACGACATACTTCCTTTGCTTCGGTGTATGTGTATCCGCTGATCGATGATACGATCGAGATCGAGATCAACCCGGCAGAAATTGAGTTTGAGACCTTCCGCTCTGGCGGTGCCGGCGGGCAGAACGTGAACAAGGTGGAAACGGCAGTGCGCTTGTACCACAAGCCCTCAGGCATTATTATCAAAAACCAGGAATCGCGTTCGCAATTGCAGAATAAGGAGAATGCCATTCGTTTATTGAAGTCGCAATTGTACGAGATTGAATTGCGTAAGCGCATGGAAACGACGGCTGCGATTGAGGGGAATAAAAAGAAAATTGAGTGGGGTTCGCAGATCCGAAATTATGTGCTACACCCATATAAATTGGTAAAAGATTTGCGTACCAATCATGAAACTTCGAACGCACAAGCGGTGCTGGATGGAGAATTGAACGATTTTCTGAAGGCATATTTGATGGAATTTTAAACCTTTTATGCACGAGAGATTGCTCTCTTCGTTCGAAATGACGGTGATAGCAGGTTAAGCTGTTAGGACTTCTAACAATTCATTGATCTCGGCTACTTTTTCAGTTTGGCCGAGGTTTTCGTAGGCGCTGATCAGATTGCGCAAAACACGGATGAGGATATCGGTATTGCTACAGGCCTGGTAGAACTGGGCTGAGGGCTTCAGCTGTAGTTGTCTCAAGAAAGCATCGACATCTCTTTTATGAAATACGAAGCCTTTGTTGAATACATTGATGTAAAAAAGCACGCCGCCTTTAGGGTCGTACTCCAAACTTTCATCTACATAGGCTAAAATAAAATGTTGGGGCAGGTTGACGCCATAAATTGGAATATCTAATTTTTGAGCCACAATAGAATAAATAATGGCCAAAGAGATCTGATTCCCTTTTTTACTTTCCAACACCTGGCTTATATAGGAATTTTGCGGATCGAGGTGATTGCTGGTATTGCCCGAAAAGCCATGCAGATTGTAAAATACATGATTCATCAGTTTGACTTTCTCCAATGCGCTCATTTCATAAATCATTTGCAGCCAAACATCCCGTTTGATATTTTCAATCCGGTTGATGACCTTCTGCTCGTCTAAATCGGGGTACTGGTAGCGGTTAATGATTAGAATGCCCTGCAGCAGATCGAAGCCCCCGCTCATGTGCCAAAGCTGTAGTTCAGTTTTTACATTGGCGAACTGGATCTTATGCACCAGGTTTTCGATACGTTGCTGCAAAATGGCGTCGAAAGATTGCTCCCAGGCATTTTCGAGGTATTCGACCACTTCTTGTCCGTAGCTCAGTAGCTTTTCTTCTACATGCTGTGCCACTTCTTGGTCCTGGTCGTCGAGTAGTTTAATGAGTGCAGCAATCTCTTTCGTGTTCATCTTTATAAAAATAATCAATTACTGCGCCTTGCCAAAGCTTTGATTATTTTTGGGTGTGTTTCGACAATGTTTTGACTATAGCTGGCACTGGCTCGTATCGCATTCGCGGCACGGTACGCATTCGCCCTTTGTATATCAATTGGTAGATGAAGTGATCTATGCCTACCAAGCCCGGGTACCCGAACGAGTGTCGGGTATCAAGCCCGCTAAAATCAACGCTCTTATTAACCGGCTGCTAGAATTTTGGCTAAAAGAACCAAATGAAGTTCGAGATTATGTATTAATTGATGCGAAGGAAAATTACCTGGAAGCATTCAAACAATTGTTGCCAAAGACGCATCAAGGCACTCTATGTATTTTTCAGGGCATTTATCGAAATACCGCACAAAAAGCTGCCTGGAAAAACATCATCAGCCGAGACGAAGTGAGGGTGAGCATTGATCTGTATTACATCGGTCTGGTTTTTTTCCGGGAAGGTCAGGCCAAAGAAAATTTCAAGATCAGGTTTTAAAAGGATTCGCCCAGGGAAATGTAAAATCCGGAAATGCGTTTTTCTCCGGCTGGTTTTTCACCCATGCCATAATCTAACCTCAAGCTCATACTTTTCTCCACATCAAAGAAATAGCGAACTCCTGCCCCGTAATTAGGTTTTAAGTTCCTGAAAGCAGACATGCCAGTCGGATAAACATTGCCTCCGCCGGCAAAGGCCGTAATCCCGAACCGGGGTACAGGCCTGAACCTAAGTTCGGCTTGTGCCGCCAATAGGTTAGCTTCGCGATAGCGACCTAAATAATAACCACGCATGATCTGATCCCCACCTAATTGCGACATCATGTAGAAAGGATTTCCTCCCCGGCCGTCCACTTTATTGTAATTCAGATTGAGGCCCAAAATGAGTTTGGGTTTGATTTTTTGGAAATTTCGCAGGTCGAGCCGGAAAGTGGAACCTGTAAAGTTTTCACCTCCAAAAAAATCGGGAGCATATTGGTAAGTGACCTTTACATAGGAGCCCTTGTCGGGATAAGTATTGCTGCTGCGGGTATCAATTATTTGTGAAAGCCCCAGTGTCAATACCCTGCCGCCATCGCGGTCTTTAATGTTGGCAGCTGTTTCATAAATCCCACCGGCCGCATTATCGGTAAAAAATTGCTGATCGTATTGAAGGTTGAGCCCTACGTAGACATTTTCACTAAAAGCTTTTTCTGCCTCCGCAAAAAATCTGAATCTTTTGAGGGTGAGTTTGTCTTCATCGGCCAGCGTGGTTTGGTTGCCTACTCCATAAAAATTAAATGGAAAGTTGAGGTAGCGAAGCTCACCCTGGTAGTGGTATTTGTTTGCTTTTGACCATATGTCCCATTTGCTGACTAATTGGTAAGAGCCCTTGGTGGTATAGATACCCGATACATAAAAATTAGAAGGCCGGATGGCTGGATTTTCGGGCTCGGTATAGAAAGCAAATAAGCCTGCCAAGCCAAACTCGAACCCCAGCTCTTGTGTATAACCAAGCACCGGAACGGGTAAAAAGCTATTGTGCCTAGTGGTATCGTTTTTCAAAAAACGTTCGATTAGTTTTTTTTGTGCCTGTAAGTTGCTTAAGCAACAGCAAAAGACGATCAGGCTGAGGAGTTTTTTCATGTGTTTGGTGCTTGAACAAAAATACAATTTCGGATGACAAGTATATTTTCTGTTCGTGCTTTAATATTCCTATTTTTGGCCAAAATTTAAAAAAATGAGTGTATCAATAGGTCCTGTCTCCCAATTTATTCAAAAGAATTACCTGCATTTTAATGCTGCGGCATTAATGGATGCTGCCAAAGGTTACGAAACCCATCTGGCCGAAGGGGGTAAAATGATGATCACCCTGGCCGGTGCCATGAGCACCGCCGAATTAGGTATTTCATTGGCAGAAATGATCCGTCAAGATAAAGTAGCCATCATTTCTTGTACAGGAGCCAACTTGGAAGAAGATATCATGAACCTGGTGGCTCACTCTCATTATAAAAGGGTACCTCACTACCGCGATTTAAGTCCGCAGGATGAGTGGGATTTATTAGAAAACCACTACAATCGCGTTACCGATACTTGTATTCCTGAAGAAGAAGCGTTTCGCCGCTTACAGAAACACATTCATCAGGTTTGGAAAGATGCCGATGACAAAGGAGAGCGTTATTTCCCGCATGAATTTATGTACAAAATGCTCTTGAGCGGCGATTTGGAGCAGTATTACGAAATTGACCCGAAAAACAGTTGGATGTTAGCAGCTGCCGAGAAAAACTTACCGATCGTGGTTCCAGGTTGGGAAGACTCTACCATGGGTAATATTTTCGCTTCCTATGTAATTAAAGGCGAGCTGAAAGCCAGCACCATGAAAAGTGGTATTGAATACATGACCTGGCTGGCTGATTGGTACGTGAAGAATTCATCGGGTAAGGGAGTTGGTTTCTTCCAAATCGGTGGAGGTATAGCCGGCGATTTCCCTATTTGTGTGGTGCCGATGTTGTATCAGGACATGGAAATGGAAAACATTCCGTTCTGGAGTTATTTCTGTCAAATTTCTGATTCGACCACTTCTTTTGGTTCCTATTCTGGTGCGGTACCCAATGAAAAAATCACTTGGGGGAAATTAGATATTCATACGCCTAAATTCATCGTAGAATCGGATGCAACCATTGTTGCGCCGCTAATTTTTGCCTGGATTTTGAAGCAATAGATTTCAAGTCAAAAATGGCCTTTATTTAGAATGATTATAAATTATTTTTAGTAGTCATCAAATTGTAAGGTCTATTTGAATAAATGATACTTTTGTCAACTGAAAAAATAGGGATTTTCTATTGTTATAAACCCTTTTTTCGAAGATTTTAAACTCAATAATTTAAAGCATAACATACTCAATATGAGAAACATCTCCATGTTTTTTAGAAGTGGTATCCGGACTTTAACCTTTGCATTTTTACTACTCTTATTGGGTCAATTTTCGGCCAATGCTCAGAGTGCTGCAGAAGGAGCCGCCTTGTTTAAGCAAAAATGTACCTCTTGCCACGCTCTTAACCAGAAAGTGGTTGGTCCGGCATTGAAGGGTGTAAACGATCGTCGCTCTGAAGAATGGTTGATCAAATGGATCAAAAACTCTCAAGCCATGATCGCTTCCGGAGATCCGGAAGCAGTTGCATTGTACAAAGAGTACAATGAGGCTGCCATGACCGCTTTCCCTGAGTTGAGTGATGATAATGTAAAAAGCATTTTAGCTTACATCAAAGAAGAAGGCGATAAGCCTGCAGCTGCTGCTGGTACAGTTGCAGCTGGTGGTGCTGAGTCCAAAGATGACGAAATCAGTAACCTGATGGTGGGTGGGGTGATCATTTTGATCATCATCGCTTTCTTGGTAATTCTGGTGTTGAATCGTGTAATTGGTACTTTGGAAAGCTTGTTTAATAAAAAACAAGGTATCAAAGAAGAGCTTGCTGACCCAAAAGCCAGCTGGAGCGATCGAGTGGAAGCTTTCAAGCTGCGCTTTAAGAATAAGAAATTTGTGTTTTTCGTGGTATTGCTTGGTTTGATACTGTTAGGTTCTTACGCTTCGGTAACCATGTGGAATACCGGTGTTCACCAAGGCTATCAACCTGTTCAGCCAATTAAGTTTTCGCATCAGCTGCATGCCGGTGTAAACCAAATTAGCTGTCAATATTGCCATAGCGGTGCATTCAAATCGAAAAACGCATCTATCCCTTCGCTCAATGTTTGTATGAATTGCCACAATTATGTGCAAGCAACAGAGAAGTACAACGGAGAGATCTCTCCTGAGATTGCAAAAATTTACAAGGCTTTAGATTATAATCCAGATACTAAGGAATACGGAGACAATCCGAAGCCGGTAGAGTGGATTCGTATCCATAACTTACCTGATCTGGCTTACTTTAACCACGCTCAGCACGTAGCGGTTGCCGGTATTGAGTGTCAGAAATGTCATGGT
>Ga0078894_10004311_pt1 | contig 10870 bp, 9 predicted proteins | sample LauGreSu1BDMLBSD_2_FD_67506 | JGI IMG/M metagenome (GOLD analysis project Ga0078894, IMG submission 67506) | Freshwater lake microbial communities from Lake Michigan, USA - Su13.BD.MLB.SD (version 4) (version 4) | ecosystem: Environmental > Aquatic > Freshwater > Lake | place: Lake Michigan, USA... | reverse complement strand
TTTAACAACATCATCATTAGTTTAACCAATAATTCTGGACAGGTGATCTCTTGGTCATCGGCAGGGAAAATGGGATTCCGTGGTTCTAAAAAGAACACTCCGTACGCCGCTCAAATGGCTGCTGAGCAATGCGGAAAAGAGGCCCATGATCTTGGTCTTAGAAAGGTGAAGGTGTTTGTTAAAGGACCTGGAGCAGGTAGAGAATCTGCTATCCGTACCATTAACACAGTTGGTATTGAAGTTTTGGAAATCGTTGATACGACTCCACTACCTCACAACGGTTGTCGCCCTCCAAAAGCAAGAAGAATCTAATTTTTAGAAGAAAAAGAAATGGCAAGATACATTGGCCCAAAAACAAAGATTGCACGAAGATTTCGTGAGGCAATCTACGGACCTGATAAAGGACTAGAGAAACGTAATTTCCCACCAGGACAGCACGGTCCTAACAAGCGCCGCGCGAAACAGAGTGAATATTCTATTCAGTTAACTGAGAAGCAAAAAGCGAAGTATACCTATGGTATCCTAGAGCGTCAATTCTCAAACTTGTACAAAAAAGCGTCTGCTCGTCCAGGTGTTACAGGGGAAATCCTTTTGGCATTGTGTGAATCACGTCTTGATAATACTGTTTTCCGTCTAGGAATAGCTACTAAGCGCAGCGGTGCAAGACAATTGGTTTCTCACAACCATATCACGGTAAATGGTAACGTTGTTAATATCCCATCATACCAATTACGTCCAGGAGATCGCATTTCAGTTCGTGAAAAATCAAAATCTTTAGAGTCTATTACGATGTCTTTAGCGACACGTAAAAATTTCGATTGGTTGGCTTGGAACGATTCAAACAAAGAAGGTGTATTCATGAAGTACCCAGAGCGTGTTCAAATCCCAGAAAACATTCGCGAACAATTAATCGTCGAATTGTACTCTAAATAATCCTTAATTTAAAATCAACTCAATGGCTATATTAGATTTCGTAAAACCGGACAAAGTCGTAATGCTAGAAAGCAATGACTTTACAGGTACTTTCGAATTTCGTCCTTTAGAACCAGGCTTCGGAATAACGATTGGAAACGCATTACGTCGTATCCTTCTTTCTTCTCTAGAAGGTTTCGCTATCACTTCAATTAAAATTGAAGGAGTAGATCACGAGTTTTCTTCTATCAAAGGAGTAGTAGAAGATGTTACTGAAATCATCCTTAACTTGAAGCAAGTACGCTTCAAACGCCAAATTGAAGGAACAGATTACGAGAAAGTTTCAATCAGTATCAATGGCCAAGAACAATTCAAAGCTGGAGATATTAGCAACTTCACTTCTGCATTCCAAGTGTTGAACCCAGATTTAGTTATCTGCAACATGGAGCCAAAAGTGAAACTTCGTATCGATTTAGCTATCGGTATGGGACGTGGATACAGACCAGCTGAAGAAAATAAGACGTCAAGTGCTCCGGTAGGAACAGTATTCATCGATTCAATCTTTACGCCTATCCGTAATGTGAAGTTTTCTGTAGAGAATTTCCGTGTGGAGCAAAAGACTGACTATGAAAAGTTGATCTTGGAAATTCAAGGTGATGGTTCAATCACGCCAAAAAATGCTCTTCAAGAGGCTGCGAAAATTTTAATTCATCACTTCATGTTGTTCAGTGACGAGCGAATCACGCTTGAAACCGAAATCAAGCGCGAAGTTGAAGAGTTTGATGAGAGTTCATTACATATGCGTCAGTTGTTGAAAACCAAATTGGTTGACATGGACTTGAGTGTACGTGCTTTGAATTGCTTGAAAGCAGCGGATATTGAAACTTTAGGAGATTTAGTTTCATTCAACAAGAACGATTTGTTGAAGTTCCGTAACTTTGGTAAGAAATCACTTACAGAACTAGAAGAATTAGTAGAAAGCAAAGGTTTGCACTTCGGAATGAACGTTGCAAAGTATAAATTGGATAGAGATTAACCCCTGCTGATATTCAGTAGAAGAAAGTACAATTATGAGACACGGAAAAACGAATAACCATTTAGGTAGAAAGGCAGAGCACCGTCGTGCGATGCTAGCTAATATGGCTAACTCACTTATCGAGCACAAGCGCATCAATACGACTCTTGCTAAAGCGAAAGCTTTGCGTAAGTATGTTGAACCACTTCTCACTAAGTCGAAGGCAGATAGCACTCACAACAGAAGAACTGTATTCAGTTATTTGAAAAACAAAGAGGCAGTTACTGAGTTGTTTCGCACAGTAGCTCCGCAAATTGCAACACGTCCAGGTGGCTACACCCGTATCGTTCGCACTGGATTCCGTCAAGGAGACAACGCTGAAATGTGTATGATGGAACTCGTTGATTTCAACACCATCTACGGTAAAGAAGCTGAAAAAGCAACTGCAAAGAAGCGCACACGTCGTGGTGCTGCGAAGAAAACCGATGATGCTTCTGTTGAAGCAGTGACAGATGTAATTGAAGCAACTGAGGTTGATGCGGAGGCAAAGCCAAAGAAGACAAGAAAGAAAAAGGATGATTCTGCCTCAGCAGAGTAAGTCTAATAAATCGATTATGAAATGGGGAGCAAGTTGTTGCTCCCTTTTTTATTTTGTTGAAAAGTTCAGTTTATTTTTCTGTTTAAAAAGTTTAACTTTGTTCTTTAATGAGACAAGAATCTATACCTGCGGTACTGCTCCTCCAAGACGGTACCGTTTTTTATGGCCAAAGTTGCGGCGCAAAGGGCACAACGACTGGCGAGATTGCATTCAATACCGCAATGACCGGTTATCAAGAAGTTTTTACAGACCCGTCATATTTCGGTCAATGTCTGGTAATGGCTACGTCCCATATTGGGAATTACGGAGTCCACTTCAATGAAGTAGAGTCTTCTAAAAGTCAAGTTTCAGGAATAATTATTAAGAAATTCTCTGATGTTGCCAGCCGCGCTGGTGGAGCGGGTACCTTGCAAGATTATTTGGTAAGGGACAATGTTGTTGGAATATGCGATTTGGATACCCGAGCTTTGGTTAGGCACATTCGTAAAAATGGCGCAATGAATTGCCTCATCTCAACAGAAATTTCGGATCTAGATAATTTGAAATTGATGTTGAATCAGGCCCCAAACATGGATGGACTCGAACTGGCTTCGCGAGTGGCATGTTCAGAGGCTTTTGAATTTGGAAATCCTGATTCTGAAATTAAGATCGCGGTGTTGGATTTCGGGGTGAAGTTGAATATACTTCGTTGTCTTGAAGAGCGCGGTGCTTTTTTAAAGGTATTTCCTTTGAATGTAACCCTTGAAGAAATTCAAGCATGGGGACCCGATGGTGTTATGTTTTCAAATGGCCCCGGTGATCCATCGGCAATGCCTTATACGATAGAACTGACAGCGAAAATTATTGAAACAGGAATACCCTGTTTCGGAATTTGCTTGGGTCATCAACTCATTGGATTAAGTCAAGGGTTGAATACGGTTAAAATGTTTAATGGTCATCGCGGTGTTAATCACCCTATCAAGAATCTAATTACGGGTAAAGGCGAAATTACTAGTCAAAACCATGGGTTTGTTATTTCAAGAGAAAGCATTGCAAACAATGCAGATGTTGAGATTACCCACGTGCATTTGAATGACGATACCGTTGCTGGAATTCGGTTGAAATCAAAGCCTGTGTTCTCAGTTCAATACCATCCGGAGGCAAGCGCTGGTCCACACGATTCAAGGTACTTATTCGACGACTTTATCGCCAATGTGAAATCAGTAAGCGTTAAGGCTTAATGAATACGCTTTCTAGAATCTGGAGTAAGCCGGAAGGTAAAGTATTTACAATTGCAGCCAGCATCTATGTGCTGCTTGTATTGTTGGCTAATGGCGTTAACGGAGGCGCGGATACTTTTACCCACTATCAAATGTCCAGGTATTCTTGGATTCATCATGATCTGCTTTTAAATCAATGGGGCAAACCAGTGTTTACGGTGTTGTTTTCTCCCATCGCTCAACTTGGTCTGCAAGCAATTATTTGGACGAATCTCGCCTTGATTTTTTTTGAAGCATTTCTGGTTTTTAAAATAGCGAACCAACTTGATTTGAAGCGGTCGTGGATAGCTCCACTTTTGTTCTTGAGTTGTCCTGTCGTTTTTGATAATGCAGTTTCGTCCTTGACAGAGATTATCTGTGCATTATTCCTCATTTTATTTATTCATTGGAGCTTGCGCGGAAAGTTTTTTCTGGGTGCAATTATTCTCAGTTTCATGCCATTTGCACGAAGCGAAGGATTTGTAATTCTTGGTGTTGCTGCAATGTTTTTCTTCTTTACGCGTCGTTGGAAATTTATTCCACTTCTTGTGGTTGGCTCAATAATCTTGAACGGTATTGGATATTGGTACACAGGAATTCCATTGTGGATATTTGATTCGAATCCATACGTGAACACGGAAATCACGTCATACGGAAGCGGTAGCTTTTTCCACTTCTTTATTTGGGCAATTCCTGTTTTTGGAATTGGATTTTTATTCTTGTTGAAGTCAACCTGGTTGAATGCTCACACAATAGTTAGTCGTTTAGCAATCGATTGGCGAAGTTCTATTGTCTCTGAAGATTCAAAGAGTTTCATATTGAGACACCAGGTTCTTTTCTGGATAGTCTTGGGCTCTTTTTGGGGATACTTTATGGCTCATACCGTTCTATGGTGGCAAGGGATGTGGGCAAGCTTGGGATTGTTACGAGTAATGTTCGTTGTTGCGGCCCCTATGGTGCTGCTGGCTTTAATTGAATTGAATAAGTTTTTAGATAGCCGCCCACTAATGGGCAGTTGGAAAACGATTAACGTGATTATTGTTCTTCTGTGCGGAACCGCATTCGGAACGAACACGCTCATACTTGGCGCTGTTGGTGCCCCGGTTGAATATGGAATTGAAGAGGCCGTTTTGAATGAAATGAAAGGTTGGATGAAAGCAGAAGGGGTTACAACTCAAGGATGTGTATTTGCAGGACACTCATATGTTTCATTAGCGTTGGATAGAGATCCGTTCGATTACACCAAAATGAATCAGCTTAGATCATTCAAATATGCTCAGAAGGGCGACCTTATTGTTTGGGACGGTCACTATGGTCCGAATGAAGAAAACACACCAATAGAGATGATGGAAAGAGATACGACATTGATGTTTCTAAAAGAGTTTCGTCCAGTAAAGGAATATCGTCCTTTGAATGACATGCCTTTTTATGTGAGGCTTTACCGAAAGAAATAGGCACAAAAAAAACAGCACCATTTGGTGCTGTTTTCATTTCTGACAAAAATGATTTAGAATAGATTCATTGAATCTAAAACACCCATTACCTCTTTAACAGAAGTTGCGGAGTTGTTCAACAATTCTTTTTCAGCGTCGTTCAATTGTAATTCGATAATCTGTTCGATACCGTTTTTACCTAATTTAACTGGAACACCTAAATAGATATCTTTCATTCCATATTCGCCGTTCAATAATGCGCAAACTGGGAAGATTCTTTTTTGGTCACGCACAATGGCTTCAACCATTTGAGCTGCCGCTGCTCCTGGAGCATACCAAGCAGAAGTTCCAAGAAGGTTAACGATTTCTCCACCTCCCGTTTTTGTGCGCTCAACGATTGCGTTTAATTTTTCCTCGGAAATTAATTCAGTAACTGGAATTCCTCCAACAGTGGTGTAACGTGGAAGTGGAACCATCGTGTCGCCATGTCCACCCATTAACACCGCTTGAATGTCTTTTGGAGAACAGTTCAATTCAGATGCAATGAACGCACGGTAACGCGCAGTATCAAGAATACCAGCCATTCCAAATACTTTCTTGCTATCAACTTTCGCAGCTAGGAAAGCGCAATATGTCATTACATCAAGTGGATTCGATACAATAACGATTATCGCATCTGGAGAATACTTAATGATATTTTCAGTAACGCTCTTTACGATTCCAGCGTTTGTAGCGATCAAATCGTCGCGACTCATCCCTGGTTTTCTTGGAAGACCACTCGTAATTACAACTACATCTGAATTAGCAGTAGCCGCATAATCATTGGTGCTACCAACAGTTCTGCTGTCGTAAAGGTTAATAGGGGCAGTTTGCCAAATGTCAAGCGCCTTGCCTTCTGCAAAGCCTGGTTTAATGTCCAACAAAACAATTTCGTTGGCAATTTCACGGTGTGCTAATACATCGGCACATGTAGCGCCAACATTACCAGCTCCAACTACGGTTACTTTCATGGGTTCAAATTTTAGACTGCGAAATTAGTGAATCTAATTTCCTGTTGAAAATGATTTTTGATTTAAAACGGAGATATAATCTTTTGGCCTAATTTTCCGTTGTGAATGAAATCTAATTTTTTCAATATGATGCTTATGCTGAAGCGGGTAGGATTAATGTGTTTTTTTGCTTTGAATATGGTCTTGGTTTTAGCCCAAGCGCCGGGTACAGTTTTTCCAAGTGGAACATTTGGCGTCGACTACAACGCTTTCAATAGCAAGAATAAAAGAGAAGGCGAATGGATTCGTGTTTACAAGTCGAACCCCAAAGTAATGTATTACAGAGGGGCGTTTCTAAACGGAGTGCCAATAGGGGTATTCGAATTTTATAACGAAAAGGGTTACCTGAAGTCCACCGTGAATCACATTCAAGACACGACGATAAATGATGTAGTGAATTTTTACGCCGACGGGAAAACAGTCAACAGTAAAGGGAGATATGTTGGAAAGAAGGTAGGGAAGACGTGGGAGCGACAAAAGCAAGGGTTATGGGAATTCTTTGACGCTGACGGAATATTGATTCGGTTTGAAAACTACAAGGACAACTTGTTGAACGGTGAATCCAAGGTATACTTTGCGAATGGACAAGTCTCCCATGAAATGATATTCCTGAACGATAAGATGAATGGCCCATTCACCGAGTATACGTTAGAGGGGAAGATTAGTAAAAAGGGTGCCTACAAAAATGGGATTTACGACGGGAACATTGTCGTGAATTATGACAGTGGAAAGAAAAAGGAAGAGGGTAAGTTTGTGAATGGAATGCGCGAAGGGTCTTGGAATTTTTATCTTGAAACGGGGTTGCCTGAGCTTACCATATGGTTTAAGGCAGATAAAATTGAAAAGAAACATTACGCCAATGGAACATTTCAGACGTACTACGATTCTGGAATTCCGCAGTCTGAATACACCTACAAAAACTACAACAAAGAAGGCGCCTTCGCTGAATACTACGACAAAGGTTCATACGAGCAAATTCCGGCCTCTCCAGAAGATGTGGCGCAAGGCATTGCTTATCGCGAGCAATTGAAAGGAACACAAGTGAAGCAAAAAGGTAAATACCTGAATGGTCAATTGAATGGCGAAGTCTTGTACTACAAAATTTCTGGAGAGTTGGAGAAGACAGAGGTTTATGAAAACGGAAAATTGAAAGAAACGAAATAGTGCGATGAGAAAATTTTATACGGTTTATTTGATTCTTTTTTCGTTTTGCGGAGCCTTAAATCTATGTGCGCAATCTTCTTACAACACTTACTTCGTTCAGTTTCGAGATAAAGCGAACACAGCTTTTTCGCTTTCGAATCCGAGTGCATTCCTCTCAGCAAAGGCTGTCGAGCGCAGAATTAGAACAGGAGTGGGTTTTGATTCGCTTGATATTCCTGTGAATGCAAACTATATTCAACAAGTACTTCAACAAGGAAATTCAAATTTATTATTGAAGAGTAAATGGTTCAATTCAATCACAGTAGAGCTGTTAGACACCGCCATTGCGGCTGCTTGGAAGCTACAAGTCGAAGCTCTTCCGTGTGTTTTTCAAGTGAAGTCATTGCCGAGTGTCCCGCTTGAAAAAATATCGATTCATAAAGGAACGCAGTCTCTAGAGGGGATGGTTTCAGATGATTTCTACGGTCCTAGTTTCCGTCAGACTGAAATGTTAAACGGACACCTTTTACACCAATTAGGATTAAATGGCAAGGGAATGGATATCGCGGTCTTTGATGGTGGTTTCAGGTTTGCTGATGTCTTGCCGGCTATGGCTCACCTTTTCGAAGATGGGCGAATTATTGAGACACATGATTTTCTGAATTTCACATCGCCGAATGTGTTTGATGCTTCTACTCACGGGACAATGGTTTTGAGTCATATGGCAGGAATCATGCAAGATTCATTATACGGTACCGCAGTGGAAGCCAACTATTATTTGTTTCAAACGGAAGATGTTTACCGTGAAGTGCGATTGGAAGAAGATACATGGGTACAAGCTGCTGAATGGGCCGACAGCATTGGGATAGATGTGATCAATTCCAGTTTAGGCTATTCATTATTTGATGAAGATTATATGAACTATTCAACTTCGGATATGAATGGTTCTACAACGAGAATTTCGCAAGCAGCAGAAATTTGTGCACTTAAAGGAACACTTGTAGTAAACAGCGCAGGAAATAGTGGCGATGATCCGTGGCACGTTATTACGGCTCCATCAGATGCAGAACACGTATTGTGCATAGGGGCGGTAGATTTAAACGGAAATCACGCTTCTTTTTCTGGATATCACCCACCTGGATTAAACGACATCAAGCCGAACATCGTGGCTATGGGAAGACAAACTGTTTTTGCGGCATCAGATAGCACCATTGCAAGAGGAAATGGAACTTCTTTCAGTTCTCCTATCATTGCGGGAATGGCTGCAACCTTGTGGCAAGCGTTTCCTACAGCAACGAATATGGAAATATTCAATGCGATAGAAGAGAGCGCAAGTCTTTATTCAACTCCAAACGATTCCATGGGACATGGAATTCCTGATTTTTGGAAAGCGTTTGTTCGTTTGTCGAATGACATTTACAGCCAACCGAACGAATATTCGGTTGTTGTTTTTCCTCAACCCTCAGACGGCCAATTCGAAGTTCGTGTGGAAGGGAATTTTCCGGATACAAACAATTATCACTATTTGTACGACAGTAGTGGTAGATCTGTAAAATACTATAAATGGGATTATAACTACAGTGAGCCATGGGCAATCTACCATTTGGATTTAAGTTCACAATCAGTTGGACAATATTATTTTGTAATCGAATCTTCCTCTGGTATTCAAGTGGTACCTCTTCAAAAAAAATAAAATGAGAAATTTAGTTTTACTCTTTATCGGATTTCTTAGTGCAGCAATTTCGTTTGGCCAAGGTCTTGGTCACACCACGTTAACCTTCGTAGACGCAACCAGAAACAATCGTTCAATTCCATGCGAAGTCTATTATCCAGCGCTTTCTGCTGGAGATAACATCGCTGCATTAGACCCTGCTTTTTTAGCGTTATCTGGATACCCAGCGATTGCGGTAGGACACGGTTTTGTAATTGGTGCCGCGAATTATTCGTTGATTGCCGAACAGTTAATTCCTTTTGGATTTATAGTTGCGTTGGTAAATACGGAAACTGGCTTTGCCCCGAGTCATGAGAATTTTGGTTTGGATTTAGCGTTTGTAACGCACGCCCTTCAGCAAGAATCACTCAATTCAACTTCAATTTTGCACAACGTAGTTCATCAAGAAAGAGAAGCGATAATCGGGCACAGCATGGGTGGAGGAGCAGCATGGCTAGCAGCAGCTTCAGATCCATTGATTGATGCAATTGTGGGCTTAGCTCCAGCTGAGACAAATCCGAGTGCCATTGCCGCAGCGTCCTCAGTAAATTGCAATTCACTAGTTTTTTCAGGGAGCGAAGACGCTGTCACACCACCTGCAGATAATCATCAGCCAATTTTCGATGGTACCAATGGTTGCAAAACTTTTGTTTCACTAACCGGAGGTTCGCATTGCGGATTCATCGATTCGGGAACATTGTGCGATTTTGGAGAACCTTTGGGCGGAAGCCTGGCTCGAGCAGATCAACAAGAAGCATATTTAACCATGATGACTGCTTGGCTGCGTTATTTCCTTAATGGAGAATGTGTCGAAGCGCTTTACACGGATTATGTAACCAATCATTTGTTTGTTTCTGCTGATCCTCTGGCCGCATGCATGTTATGCGGAAATGTTAACGACGTTGAAGGCAGTGCTGTAAATGTATTTCCGAATCCCAATCAAGGTACATTTTCAATTCAATGGAAGAATGAAATATTCAATACAATTGAGATCTTTGATGCAGCAGGTAAGTGTGTGTTGAAGCAAGTGATTTTACAACAAGGCTTTTTCAATGAAGCTGAAAAGTTGAAACCAGGTGTTTATTGGGTAAAGCTTTCCAGTGAAAAGTCAATTTCAACAAAGAAAATAGTTGTTGAATAATGAAACGAAAAACCCCGCAATTGCGGGGTTATCTTTGTGCGCCCACCTGGGCTCGAACCAGGGACCCACAGATTATGAGTCTGTTGCTCTAACCGACTGAGCTATAGGCGCGGGACGGCAAATTTAGGAATAATGCATCTTTGTACAACATGAAAATATTCATAAAAAATATAAAATCGCTCTACGGGACTCATTCTCAGGATGTCGCTTTGGTTAAAGGCTCCCATATGAATGTACTTCCAAGCATTGAAAACGCTTGGTTGGCAATTGAAGACGATACTATTGTGGCCTTCGGTTCAATGGATGAGTTTGACGGGATAGAAGATTGGCGAGATTTGACAATTATTGATGCAGCGGGAAAGTTTGTTCTTCCCGGTTGGTGCGACAGTCATACACACACGGTGTTTGCGGCTTCGCGTGCAGACGAATTCGAAGATCGTCTTAAAGGCTTAACTTATGAAGAAATAGCAAAGCGAGGTGGTGGTATTTTGAATAGCGCGAAGAAACTTTCGACTATGAGTGAAGATGAACTTTATAGCGCTGCGTTTGAACGATTGAATGGAATGATGCAACATGGTACTGTTGCAGTTGAAATTAAAAGCGGGTACGGTTTAGACGAAGCAAACGAAC
>Ga0078894_10004310_pt1 | contig 10870 bp, 10 predicted proteins | sample LauGreSu1BDMLBSD_2_FD_67506 | JGI IMG/M metagenome (GOLD analysis project Ga0078894, IMG submission 67506) | Freshwater lake microbial communities from Lake Michigan, USA - Su13.BD.MLB.SD (version 4) (version 4) | ecosystem: Environmental > Aquatic > Freshwater > Lake | place: Lake Michigan... | reverse complement strand
TTTCTCGGTCACGTAGCCTTCCAGGTCACGGCAGTTCTCATGGGCGAGGCAGAAGCGGGCGCGGGTCAGCAGCTCGATCTTGTCGTCCACCGGACCACGCCAGGTGGCGTAGGGCGACTTCGCGGGCAGGAAGCGGGCGACGATCTTGCGGAACTGGTTGCGCACGCGGCCCCAGCGCCCCGGTCGCGCGGCGGGTCGCTCCCAGCCCCGGCCGAAGAGATGGAAATCCGTCGGCGCGTGCCGCTCGTACCAATCGAGGATCCGGACGCGGGCCTGGTACTGGTCGCGCGGGTCGACCACCGTGAGCGCCTTGTTCGAGGCGACGAGGACGCAGAAGAGCGCGCGTTTTTCCGGGCCGTTCCAGCCCTCGGTCGCGAAACGGTTGGGATAGAGGAGCGAGACCGTGCGCGAATCATCGCGGAGGGCGCCATCCCAGGCGAACCACTTCGCATAACGGGCGAGCGCCGTGCGGTCGCGATTGAGCGGACGGATGAGCGGGTTCTCGTAAAGGTAGACGTAGGCGCGGGCGGACGGGTCCTGGCGACGGCAGTTGATGTGGAGTTCGAACTCGACCGGGCGGCCGGCGTTCACATCCGGCGTATTGAGCTCGATGCCCGCCGCGAGGAAGCGTTCGCGCAGCTTGGCATAAGGCAGGTAGAACTCCCCGTTGTTCTCCCCGGCACCCGGGGTGAACAGGCTGTTCTCCGCGTAATCGCGGTAATAGACGGAGGCGACTCTCATCGGCGCAGGACGGTTTGGACCTGTTCCGCAAAGTATCGGGCCGAGAAGATTCGCCCAGCGGAATCGGCGGCGGCCTGCTGGCGGGCGGCGAGTTGGGCCGCGGGCATCTCGGCGTAGTCGCGAATCGCCACGGCGAGGGCGGCGACATCGCCGACCGGCTCGACGAGCGTCCCGTTCCGTCCTTGGACGACGAGATCGGGCGCGATGCCGATCGGATACGCGATGAGCGGACGACCGCAGGCCATCGCCTCGCCGGCCATCATCGGGCCGGTCTCGTTGGTCGACGGACTCACGAAGAAGTCAGCCGCTTGGTAGGCGCGAGCCAAGGCGGCGTCGCCGCGCTGCGGGCCCAGTTCAGTGAAGCTCACGTGCCGGAAGCCGTCGGGCAGGAAGCCACGGTCTCCGATCACGGCGACGTGCAAGGCCACGCCTTGGTCATCGAGCTGCTTCAGCGCCTCGAGGAAGATTCCGAATCCTTTGTAGACCAGCCCGGGGTCAAGGGCGCGGACAAGCACGATGCGGCCTTCGGCCGGCAGGCCCAGCGCTTGGCGGGCGGAGCGCATGTCGGACGGGCGGAGCACCGCGAGGTCGAGCGGGATCGGGAAAGTGCGGAGTTCGCGTCCGGCCAAGGTGAAGCTCTCCTTCGCCTGGCGGGCGGACCACCCGCTCGGGGCGAGCACGGCGACGTCGAGTTCCTTCCAGAGGCGGGCTCGGCGGGCCGCCTGGATGGCCGAGATATCCTGCGGATCGGCCGAGGACAGCAGCGGACACGCGCCGCAGCCAGTCTGATATTTCTGGCAGCCGAGGTTGGAATGGCAACCGCCCGTGGCGTGCGCCATGTCGACCTGCCATAAGGCCACCCGGGCACCCAGGGCTAGGGCGATCTCGCGGACGGCCTCCGGGCGGACGAAGCCGCCGGACCAATGGACGAGGACGAGGTCCCATTTCGCCGAAAGCACGAGGGCATGCCGGATGATCGGCTCCGCCGGGAAGTTGGCTTCCGCGTCGAAATCATAGACCCCGACCGGCTTGACCCCGAAGCGCTTCACCTTGGCGAAGACCCTTCCCATCGCCCAGACCAGCTTCTGCCACGGGCTTAGCAGGCCCTTGGCGGCAACCATCGGGACATCCCGTCGCTTCTGCTTCAGGACATACGCGACCGATTCGACCCCCTGGCCCAGCAGGGCCTGATGGATCCGGACGAAGCCATCGGCCGCGCCCCCGCCGGTATCCATCTTGGATAGGTGCAGTATCTTCATCCTTGGCTTCGGGGATAGGGCCCCCGCGGCGAAGTGACGAACCAAAAGCACGATGCCAAACGGGTTGAAAGATGCCGGGCCTTCGCAACGATGCTCGCCGATGGCCCCGCTCATCTACGTGATCAACCTTGACCGCGACGCAGAACGGATGGCCTCGATCCGCGCCAACCTGGGGGCGCTGGGCCTGCCTTTCGAGCGCCTGCCCGCCGTCATGGGCAAAGACGTCCCCGACTGGGAGAAGCTCGTCGACCTGCCGGCCTACGGCTGGCGCAACCGGCTGGACACCCCGCGGGCCGGCGAAGTCGGGTGCTACCTGAGCCACCTCAAGGCGATGGAGACCTTCCTCCGGACCGGCGCCCCGTGGTGCGTGATCCTCGAGGATGATGTCGAAGTCCTGCCCGCCTGCGCCGAAGTCCTCCGGTCCTTGGCCGAAAAAGACGACTGGGACTTGGTGAAACTCTTCAACTTCCACTCGGGGATGCCTGTGACGAAGCGCCCCCTCTCCGGCGGACACCGGCTCGTCGCGCACCTGACCCGGACGACCTCCTCCGCCGCCTACGTCGTCAACCGCCGCGCCGCGGAGACGTTGCTGAAGTCGATGCGACCCATCACCGAGCAGGTCGACCACGCCCTGGATCGTCCGTGGGAGACCGGCCTGCGCACCCGCGGCATCCGACCGATGCCTGTCGTCCTAGCTCCCGTGGCGCATACGACCAGCACCATAGGCTATCAGGATAAAAAGAAGGGCCGACCGCTCGGCAAAGCCGTGAAACTCTTCCTCTCCCGCGCCAAAAAAGAAATCAGCCGTTTCGGGTATGGGTTGTACGAAGCAATCATGGCCTGAACCAAGGGTGACGAGCCAGGAGGTAACGCAGCTTCAACCATTGCCTATAAAGCACGCTGGATCCGCGGTGACTACACGCTAGATAGTGTGAGTCATATTGCCGATTCGGGGTAACTGGCTCCACTCGATCCCAATTCGTGATAGGATTGTGCGATTCGTGCGGAACCGACCAAGGGGGGCCACCGGCTCCGTGATGCGCTCCGCCACCATCGAATCCAATATTTAGGACCAGGTTCCATTTCGGGACCACAGTCAGCTGCCCGCTTCGCAAACACTGCACGAAGAACTGGAAGTCCCAGGTGTGCGAATCTCCCCGGGCAGCTCGCTTAATCTCCCTAGTTAGTTTGGCAACCATTCGGGGGTGGGAAGCCTTAACCCATTCCTCATTATGGGTTATCTCTGGAACGCAGAGCCTATAAGAGTCCCAAGTGCGCTTCCATGTTGCCCAGCCCCAGCAAGACACCGCGCTGCTAAAGGCATACTCACCATCGATTCGTGCAAGTTGGGCCATATTAGAACCGGAAATCAGCGCGACCCGTTCGTCATGCCGGAACCTTTCAAGCATGACGGCCGAAAACCTAAAGAAGGCCGGGGTCGGCAGGCAGTCGTCTTCGAGGATAATCCCTTCGCCGGCCTCACCCAGGAACCAAGTGATCGCGGAGCTCACGCCCAAGCCGCAGCCGAGATTGGCCTCCGGAAACTTCGTGCGGACCTCACAAGGCCAGTCGACGGCATCGACCAACGCCCGCACCTCGGCGACCCTTTCGGCCTCTCCGGCCTTGCCGGGTCTGGCGGCATCGCAGGCGAGGAACAGCTTGGAGGGCTTGGCCGCGCGCACCGCCGAAAAAACTCGTCGCGTGGAGTCCGGGCGGTTGAAGGCGATGATCAGGACAGGGGGGACGGGTAAACCCATGGCGAACTTTAGGACAAAGACCAAAGGGTGTCAAATCGCCTCGCCGACGTGAGGTCCTTGGCGTGCTTACGATATGTCAGTAGCTGCCCGGGGCGCTTCGGAAATCCGTTTGCCTTGGATTATCGGCGGCGTAGCGTCATTCCACTGCATGCGCTACCTCGTCACAGGCTCGGCTGGATTCTTGGGCGCCAACTTGGTGATGCGCCTGCTGGCCGACGGGCATGAGGTCGTCGGCCTCGACAACTACCATTCCGGCTCGCGGGCCAACACGGCCATGCTCCTCGGGCGTCCCGGCTTCACTTTCATCGAGCATGACGTGGTCCAGCCCTATGACATCCCTTGCGATGTCCTCTGCAATCTGGCCTGCCCGGCCTCTCCGCCGCACTATCAGCAGGACCCGGTCTACACGCTGCGCATCTCGGTCCTCGGGACGCTGCACGCCCTCGAAAACGCGGAAAGGCATAAGGCGCGCCTGCTGCACGCCTCGACCTCGGAGATCTACGGCGACCCGCTCGTCCACCCCCAGCCGGAGACCTACCTCGGCAACGTGAATACGACCGGGCCTCGAGCATGCTACGACGAAGGCAAGCGGGCGGCCGAGACCCTTTGCGCCGACTTCACGAGGCTCGGACGCTCGGACGCACGCCTGGTCCGCATCTTTAATACCTACGGGCCGCATATGCGTGGCGATGATGGCCGGGTCGTCACCAACTTCCTGCTGCAAGCCATATCCGGTAAGCCCCTCACGGTCTATGGAGCGGGCCAGCAGACCCGCTCGTTCTGCTATGTCGACGACCTGATCGAAGGCTTCGTCCGCGTCCTCGCCCTGCCGGAGAACCAAGGGCCGATCAACCTGGGCAACCCTAACGAATTCACGATGCTGCAGCTGGCTGAGGCCGTGCAACGCTTGGTCGGCTCGTCCTTACCGCTGCGATTCGAGCCCCTGCCGACCGACGACCCGAAGCAACGGCGTCCGGACATCGCCAAGGCCCAGCGATTGCTGGGCGGATGGGAACCCAAGGTCCAGCTGGCCGAGGGCCTCGCAAGGACCTTGGCTTATTTCCGTAAACAGCCCTAAGTTCCGGCCTTATGAAGCGTCGCATCCTTAATATCGCCTGTATCGGAGCAGGATACGTGGGCGGACCCACCATGGCGGTCATCGCTGACCGCTGTCCGGACGTCTCGGTCACCGTCATCGATCTGAACGAAGCCCGGATCGCGGCCTGGAATTCGGATGCGTTGCCGGTCTACGAGCCCGGACTCGACGAGGTCGTCCGTCGCACGCGTGGACGCAATCTCCGGTTCATCCCCCAGCGCGAAGGTGCGGCGGCGGTCGCCGCGGCCGACGCCGTCTTCATCTCGGTCAATACGCCGACCAAGACCCAAGGTGCGGGAGCGGGCAAGGCCTCCGACCTCAGCTACGTCGAAGCCTGCGCACGCTATATCGCTGAGCATGCCAAGGGACATACCATCGTGATCGAGAAATCCACGATGCCTGTCCGGGCAGCCGATACGATCAAGCGGATCCTCGCGACCAGCCCCCACGGCGGCACTTTCGACGTACTCTCGAATCCGGAGTTCCTCGCCGAAGGCACGGCGATCCGCGACCTCGAGAAGCCGGACCGCGTCTTGATCGGCGGCGAAGCTGCTGACGCAGTGGAGGCACTCGCCGAGGTGTATGCGCATTGGGTCCCGGGCCCGGCCATCCTCCGGACCGGACTCTGGTCGGCGGAACTGTCCAAGCTCGCCGCCAACGCCTTCCTGGCTCAACGCGTCTCTTCGATCAACGCGATCTCCGCCTTGTGTGAGGTCACCGGGGCGCAGGTGGAGGAAGTGGCGAAGGTCCTCGGCAGCGACTCCCGAATCGGACCTAAGTTCCTGAAAGCTTCCGTAGGTTTCGGCGGATCATGTTTCAAGAAGGACCTACTCTCACTGGTCTACCTGTGTGAATTCTACGGCTTGACGGAACCGGCGGCCTACTGGCAATCCGTCCAAGATCTGAACGAATGGCAGAAGCGCCGCTTCGCGCAGATGGCCGCCGCGCATGCTAAGAAGAACGGCGGCGTGGTCGCCGTTCTCGGCCTGGCGTTCAAGAAGAACACCAACGATTTCCGGGAATCGTCGGCCATTGATATCTGCAACCATTTGCTCGCGGAAGGGATGAAGCTGCGACTGCAGGACGAACGCGTCGACCCTAAGGCATTCGCCGGAGTCCTGGTCGACGAGACGCAGGCGGGGTACTCCTTCTTCCGAGAAGTCGATGAGGCCGTGAGTGGCGCAAGTTCGATCCTAGTCCTGACCGAATGGGACAGCTATGCGGAACTCGACTGGGCTAAGCTATCAGGCCTGGCAAACAGCGCGGCCGTCGTCTTTGACGGCCGCAAGGTGGTCGATCAGACAAAGGCGGCCGCAGCCGGCATCAAGGTCTTCGTCGTCGGCCAGGGCTAGACACAAGGCCTTAAGTCGAACGCTCGGCCGTCTTGACGATGGCCACCTGCCGGTAGGCCATGAGGAGCTTATGACGTCCTTCGCAGAGGCGAAGGAAACTATTGATGGCCCTCGCTGGATCCTCAGCGCTGCGTGGGTAGTAACGCCAAAGGTAGTCATCCATGATCATTACACCGCCGACCTTCAGGTGCTCAAATGACAGGACTAGGTCAACCATGACATCGTCGCCATGATGAGAGCCATCCACGTAAATGAGATCGAACTTCTCGCCGCCGTCGAGGTTCGACAGGCACCTTAAGGACGTCATCTTCTTCTTCGTCACCCGGTCCTGCCATGGCTGGACATGACGGTCGAACGCCTTCTCGATAGAATCAAAGGCCAGCCCCGAGTGCTCGTCAGACCCATCCCAAGTATCCACGCAAGTCAGCCGTGCCTGGGGAAGCTGCTGCAGAATGAAACATGCCGAGAGACCCTCGAAGCTTCCGATTTCCAAGGCTCGAATCGGACGCTTTGTCAGACCTGCTCCTTGGAAGATATCTAACCAGTATGGAATATTGGCCGTAAACCAGTCGTTCGTGAAAGCGTTATCACTGGCGAATTTCCGGAGCATCACAACGTGTTCGGCATGCTTTTTCTTACGGAAATGACGCGCGCAGGAGGCCGCGACATAACTTGCGACCACGCCAAAGGTGGCATTATTTCGCCAAAGATGGAGGGCTTTGCCAAGGGTGCTCATAGAAAAACTTTGGTGTGCGAGCCTTAGCACCGCAAGCATGAGATTCAAGGCCGTACCTATGGCCCGCTACGAAGAAGCGTGCCGGCAGGGTTAGGCCGGACCATTCACCACCGCGATAACGTGCGCGACCTGCTCGTCGGTCATCACCGGGCTGACCGGGAGAGAGACGACCTCGCGGTGGATAGCCTCAGTGAGCGGCAGTTTCAGATGGCCGAGTGACTGGGCGTAGGCCTGCTGATGATGCGGCGCGATCGGGTAATGGATGGCCGTGTGCACGCCGCGGTCCAGCAGGCGTTGCTGGAAAGCGGCGCGATCGGGGACCCGGACGACGAAGAGGTGCCAGACGTGGGACTCCTCTCCGGCACGGACGGACGGCAGGCGCACGGCGGGATGCGTGATCTCGCGGCGGTAGCGCTGGGAGATCTCCCGGCGGCGGGCATTGTCGGCGTCGAGGTATTTAAGCTTCACGCGAAGCACGGCCGCCTGCAGTTCGTCGAGGCGGTCGTTCGGGCCTTGGACGAGGTTCTTGTATTTCTCGTGCGAGCCGTAGTTGCGGAGCGCGCGGACCATCTCGGCCAGCTTCGCGTCCTTGCAGGTGAGCGCGCCGGCGTCGCCGAGCGCGCCGAGGTTCTTGCCAGGGTAGAAACTGAACGCCGCGGCGTCGCCCCAGGCACCGGCTTTGACGCCACCGATGTGGGCTCCGTGGGCCTGGGCCGCGTCCTCGAGCAGCAGCAACCCGCGTTCGCGGCAGAGCTGGGCGATCGCCGGCATGTCGGCCAGCTGGCCGTAGAGGTGCACCGCCAGGACGGCCTTCACGTCCGGCATGAGCGCGGCCGCGAGCTTGCCCGCGCCGAGGTTGCAGGTGTCCTCGTCGGGCTCGACGAGGACCGGGCGGAGACGGTTCTCCGTGATGGCAAGAACCGAGGCGATGTAGGTATTCGCCGGGACTGCGACGCCGTCGCCGTCCTTGAGCAGGCCGAGCTCCTTCCAGCCGCGCAGGGCGAGGATGAGGGCCGACAGTCCGTCGGAAGTCCCGACGCAGTGAGGAGAGCCAACCCAGGCGGCGAACTCGGACTCAAAGGCCTTCACTTCTTCGCCAAGGATGTACCATCCTGAGTCGATGACGCGGGCGGCGGCGGCCTTGAGCTCGGCGGCGTGCCGCGCATTGATGGCCTTGAGGTCGAGGAAAGGGACCATCATCGGCTTAAATCGTAGGTGTTGGTCTCATGTACGAAATGTTTCGCCCCGAAGCTCATCTTATAATCGTGCAGCCCTTGGTTGATGGTTCCGTCTCTTTCGTTGGAAACCCCTAGGCTCAGCCATCGAACCTGCCCCGCGAACCTCCTGATGAGCCACACAATCAAACCATCCAGGGCATGCGACACCCGACCTGCCTCGCTGGTAGCCATGTATTGGATGTGAGCTACGTTTCGGCTCAAAAAAATGACCGCTCCGGCCGCTAAATCATTCAGGGAAGCCGCCTTGAAGACCTGAATTTGCGAAGGGAGCCTTGAATAAAGCTGCTGTATTTCGCGGAGACTATGAGTCGGGCTGATCCCGTGACGGACAAGCAGCACCCGCTCCAAAAGTGGCCAGAATTCCTCGGGGCAGGAAGACGAAAATTCGTGTGTCTGCAAGGCTTTCAGGCATCTGCTGGGGCGCCGCTTCGGTCCAAGACTTAGGGTAGATGACAAATCGATGGCCGATCCATCCAACTTCGTTGATGATGTTGGCGGGCGATAACTTGCGTGGCTCCAAGTCTCGCTGCTGTTAAAATGTTGCGGCGTTTCTCGCGCAACCAACTTCTTCACCCCATTGGACGCGTAGTAGTCGAAGGTCAATTCGGCCAAGCGCCGGCGGTCTTGCTCGGACAATCCGGGCCCTAGCTGCCAGGAGCCGAAGGTCAGCCCCGCATGCGATGTGACGACATGATCCTTTATAGATGCGGGATAAACCCCGATTGGCGAACCATCCGCCACCCCTACCAGCGACGCATCCGCAAAGCGATTGGCATGATAATCCATGTACCTGCGGAGAAATAACAGGCAGGCCGCATCGCTTTCTTCCACAATCCGGTCCCACGTAGCCGCATCCGTCGCTCGATAGGGGAATATTTCCACTTTTCGACTCATCGGCCAATCGTCTTTTGCATCAGGTAGCTGCCGCCTTGCTCGCTGACATGGGTGAATCCGGCTCGGAGGTATAGCCTGATTGCCCGAAGGTTGGATACGACTACTCGGAGTTCCATTCGGGGCAGGCCAAGAATCTTGGCCTGATCCTGGGCAAACTCCAGCATTCGCCCGCCGATTCCTCTGCCCCAGAGGCTTTTTTCGCCAATGTAACCGAAATATTCGGCGCTTTCCCGGCTGATACGCTTCAATCCGACGACTCCGATGGGGTTTCCATGCCTCATCACACTCCATGCCTTATAATCCGACCTGGAAGCCAGCGTGGAGAACCACCGAGCTTGTGCGGCGCTGTCTATCTGAGGTGAATCGGTTAGCGCCTTGATTTCAGGGTCATTCAGCCACTCGTAGCTCTTATCCAAGGTCAACTTATCAAAAGCTCCGAACCCGATTCCATCCTCGCCGAGATCTGCCGCCGACTCCATGAAGCTATCGCGGTCTTTTAGGTAGTCAGCCTCATCGTACTCCGCGTCGGCGAAGACCATCAGGATACAGTCGGCCGAGAAGTCATGCATCTCCCTCCAGATACCTGGGCCGACGAGGAGTCCCTTGGCGGAAGAGTTGAGGATGACGCTCTCTTCGCGGCGGCCGTCGAATAGGCTGAGGCGCACGGAGCCGGAGACGCAGACGCAGAGCTGGCGCAGTTTCTTATGGGCATGGAAACCGCGGCTGACGCCGGGCTTGGTCCCGTAGATCCAATAGATGCGACGGACGACGAACGGGAGCGCCCCGCCGAGTTCGGCTACGGCGAGCTGTCCGCGCGCATCGCCGCGCTGGGGTATCTCGACGAACTGGAGAAGCGGGCCGGACATCAGATCTTCTGGCCGACCAAGGCCTTGAGGTATTCGCCGTAGCCCGACCTGGCGATGGGCTTGGCGAGCTTGAGCAGCTGGGCGTCGTCGATGTAGCCGCGGCGCCACGCGATTTCCTCGATACAGCCGATCTTGAAGCCCTGACGGGCCTCGACGATCTGCACGAACTGCGAAGCCTGGAGTAGCGAGTCGAACGTGCCGGTGTCGAGCCACGCGGTCCCGCGGGGCAGGACCTTCACGCTGAGCTTACCCTGACGGAGGTACTCGCGATTGACGTCGGTGATCTCGTACTCGCCGCGCGCCGAGGGCTTGAGGGCCTTGGCGATGCCGACGACGGAGTTGTCGTAGAAATAGAGCCCGGGGACGGCGAAGTTCGACTTGGGCACCTGGGGCTTCTCCTCGATGGAGACGGCTTTGCCGGCCGCGTCGAACTCGACCACGCCGAAGCGCTCGGGGTCCTTGACATGGTAGGCGAAGACGACGCCGCCCTGCGGGGCACGGCAGGACTTGAGGAGTTCGCCGAAGCCGGCGGAGTAGAAGATGTTGTCGCCGAGGACGAGGCAGACGTCATCGGCGCCGATGAACTTCTCTCCCAGCACGAAAGCCTGGGCGAGCCCGTTGGGGACGGCCTGTTCGACGTAGTCGAAGCGACAGCCGATCCGGGATCCGTCGCCGAGGACCTCGCGGAAGCGCGGCAGGTCCTGCGGCGTGGAGATGATCAGGATCTCCCGGATGCCCGCCAGCATGAGCACGGACAGCGGGTAATAGATCATCGGCTTGTCGTACACCGGCAGGAGCTGCTTGCTCATAACCTGCGTCAGAGGGTGCAGACGGGTACCGGAGCCGCCGGCGAGGATGATGCCTTTCATGAGAATCAGAGTTTGCCGAGCCGCTCGAGGCGGTAGGAGCCGTCGAGGATGCCCTGGATCCA
>Ga0078894_10004309_pt1 | contig 10870 bp, 7 predicted proteins | sample LauGreSu1BDMLBSD_2_FD_67506 | JGI IMG/M metagenome (GOLD analysis project Ga0078894, IMG submission 67506) | Freshwater lake microbial communities from Lake Michigan, USA - Su13.BD.MLB.SD (version 4) (version 4) | ecosystem: Environmental > Aquatic > Freshwater > Lake | place: Lake Michigan, USA... | reverse complement strand
AGTACTAAAAGCCCTGAGTTAATTTATGATATACCCAGTTGGGAATTAAATATGACAGATACATGTGAATTGGGTTCGCCATTAAGGCCACATATTGTTTGGTTTGGCGAGTCGGTGCCGTTAATTGAGTCTGCGGCCCAGCTGGTAGCTCAAGCGGATATGTTAGTGGTTATTGGCACATCTCTGCAAGTTTATCCTGCAGCAGGTTTGTTAAATGTGGCTCAACTAGGTGTTCCAATTTTTGTAATCGATCCCAATACGCCATCAACCCAAACCCCCAATGTAACTTACCTAAAACATCCTGCTACAGTGGGCGTACCGTTATGGATTAAAGAACATTTAGGACTTACCTTACCGCAATAAAATGGCCTTGCTTATCCCCTTTTAACAATGTTAACTAATGGTAGATAACAATTGAGGCTTTGATTTTTTTTTGCCAAAAAAAGTAGACACTTTTACCACAAAGAATTTTATACCCATGGCAAAGATTTTAATTATTGACGATGAAAAAACCATCAGAACAACCCTAAAAGAAATTTTAGAGTATGAAGGTTATATTGTTGATGAGGCAGCAGACGGTGCTACTGGCCTTGATAAGATAGAGAACGAAGAATATGAAGCTGTTTTGTGCGATGTGAAAATGCCCAAAATGGACGGCATTGAGGTACTAACCAAAGCCCGCGAAATGGATGATGACGTACCTTTTATCATGATATCAGGTCACGGAACCATTGAAACAGCTGTAGAAGCCACCAAAAAAGGCGCGTACGATTTCATTTCAAAACCACCTGATTTAAATCGCTTATTGATAACCTTACGCAATGCGATTGATCGCAAAAGCATGGTTATTGAAAACAAGGTTTTAAAACGTAAAGTGGGCAAAACCCGCGAAATTATTGGTGATAGTCCTGCTATTGCTAATATTATTGAAACCATTGAAAAAGTGGCTCCTACTGATGCACGTGTTTTAATTACAGGCGAGAACGGAACGGGTAAAGAATTAGTGGCTCGCTGGATACACGAAAAAAGTAACCGAGCTAAAAACAATTTAATTGAAGTAAACTGTGCAGCTATCCCTACCGAGTTAATTGAAAGTGAACTGTTTGGCCACGAAAAAGGAGCCTTTACATCAGCCCTAAAACAACGCATTGGTAAGTTTGAACAAGCCCATGAAGCTACCTTGTTTTTGGACGAAATTGGAGACATGAGTTTAAGCGCACAAGCTAAGGTGCTGCGTGCTTTGCAAGAAAATAAAATTACCCGCGTAGGTGGCGAAAAAGATATTGAAGTAAACGTTCGTGTAATTGCAGCTACCAACAAGGATCTTTTAAAAGAGATTGAAAAGGGTAATTTCCGTATGGATTTGTACCACCGTTTAAGCGTGATTTTAATTCATGTACCAAGCTTAAACGAACGTAAGGATGACATTCCATTATTGGCCGAAAAGTTTGTGAAAGAAGTTTGTGAAGATAGTGGTGTATCTAAGAAAATGTTTACTCCTAATGCACTAAACGAACTTAAGAAAATGAATTGGAGTGGTAATATTCGCGAGTTACGTAACCTAGTGGAGCGCTTGGTAATACTAAGTGGACAACGCATTACCGAAGAAGATGTAACTAAATATGCAAGTCCAAGTCATAGCCAAACTAATGAGAAAAGTGTATTCGAAAAATTCTCGACTTTACAAGATTTTAAAGACCATGTAGAGAAGATTTTTATTGAAGAGAAACTGAAAAAGAATGGTTGGAATGTGGCTAAAACAGCTCAAGAAATTGACATTCAGCGCAGTCATTTGTACAACAAAATTGAGAAATACAGCTTACGCAGAGGTGAAGTAAGCGAGATGAATTTATAACAGTATATTAGGCGGCCAACCGAAGGTTGGCCGCCTTTTTAAGCCGCATTCACCCCATGGTTGGAACCGATATACAACAAGCAGCACATTTTTTAATAGCCGGAGATTTAGTAGCCATACCTACCGAAACAGTTTATGGTTTAGCCGCTAATGCATTTAATGCAACTGCCGTGGCTAAAATATACGAGGCCAAAAACCGACCAAATTTTAATCCCTTAATTATACATACCAATAGCCTGCAACGCTTGGCCGATTGGGGTTTAACCTTTCCTGAAAAAATGGTGGAATTGGCTGAGCATTTTTCGCCTGGGCCACTTACTTACGTTATTCCTAAAAGCAGTAACATACCCGACATTGTTACTGCAGGTACACCTGCTGTTGCAGTAAGAATTCCGAACCATCCAGTAACACTGCAATTATTGACACAACTTCCGTTTCCTTTGGCAGCGCCTAGTGCAAACCCTAGTGGCTATGTTAGCCCAACATCGGCTATGCATGTACAACAACAACTAGGAAATAAAATTCCATATATTTTAGATGGAGGAAGTTGTTCGGTTGGTGTAGAATCAACCATAATTAGTTTTTTAACCGAACCTCCAACTTTGCTAAGGCATGGCGGAATAAGCCTGGAACAGCTTGAAGCGTTGATTGGAAAAATAATTGATAAACCAGGTGAAGCAGGCGAAAACATTATTACCGATAATCCAGTTGCTCCCGGACAATTAGCCAGGCACTATGCCACACACCATCCACTTATACACGCCCAACCTACGTTACATATTAACCAATACAACCCCAACCGTATTGGAATTATTTCGTTTAAAACCACCTTCCCAACCATTCCGTTAAGCAACCAGTTTGTGCTCTCTAACAAGGGAGATTTAAATGAAGCTGCACAACACCTTTTTGCAGCCATGCGTTTGGTTGATGAGTTGGATATTGACATTATTTTAGCCGAAAAATTTCCGAACGAAGGCCTCGGCCGAGCCATAAATGATAAGCTAAAACGAGCTTCCATTCAAGCGTAAAGCTGTTGGTGATTATTTTTGAATATTTAATGTTGAATGATTAGTCGTAATGTCAAAAAAGTATCCAGGTTTCATAAGTGAAATAAAATAATTGACAGCCAATTCTTACTCAAACTATCTATCAGCTATTTTTTAAAAAAAATCAATCCTTAAGCTAATAACAAATTCCTGCAAATAATGAGGCATATAACAGCGCCTACCAAAAGTCCGGGGCATGTTCATAAGGCAGTTTTGTGGTTAATCAAAAAATCAAGTTTTGTGTTAAAAGTCCTGCTCTTCGGGTAGCCGCCAAACAGTAAATTACTTCCATGTTACTAAACTAAAATTGCGCCTTTACAATACGGCTGCCTATTAGTTCATCATACTTGTATTGTATGTTGCGGTGGTATATTAAAATCAAATATTCATTTTCGGCTTGCGAGTAGTTGCCTTCTAGCATGGTATCATCGGTAGTACCTTCGGCAGTTTTATTGGCAAACTTATACTCGTATCGGCCTTGCTTCAATTGTGCATCAAGCTCGTAACGCAACCTGTTTTTATTGTAATACATTTTATACTCGGGCAGCAATTGCCAATCGGTAAACTCGCCATACACATATACATCATCTGGCAACTGGTTTAAACTTAACATGTAAAAAGTAACCCAAGCGTAATCGCCATCAATACCACCATTTTGCCCGTCTTTATTAGCCACTATACGCTTGCCGTTGTAATCAAAATAATACGTATATTGCTTGCTGCCACGTGTTTCATCGTAGTTTAAATAGCAATGGTAATTACTATCTAACGTTTTGGTGCGCACGTTTTGGCTGAACTGCCTCAAGCTGCGGATATCAAAAAACCTAAACTCGTTACCACCCAAAAATAAGGTCTGATCGAAGTAATTATAATCAAGTGTATTATCACGTATAAACAAAGGTTTTATGCCTGTAATGCAATTATCCCAGCGGTTATTTTGCATAATAGTTACCGTTACATCTTTAAACGGATCAGGCATAGTAAACCCTTTGTAATTTACGCTAAAGCCTACTTCCTGTTTGCTGTATCGGTATTGTGCCAACGATGATTGTTTAACCGTAGCCTCAATACTAGTAGCTGCATTCAGCACCATCATTCTGCGGGTAAGTACTAAATCTTCTTCATCAAAATTGCGGTAAACTTTTATTAAATAATTACCGGCAATACCAGGTTTCATGTTCTCATTAGGCAACATTAAACTGTAATGCACGTACTTTACGTATGTATTGGTCGAAAATTTAAAATCAGTAATATTATCAAAAGTAAGGCCTTTTATGTACTCGTTTGGGTTAAGCGGTGTTGGTTTCCAGTTGGCATCGCAATGAACAATGGTATACTGAAAATACTCGTTTTTAGTGCCCAATATATCAAAACTAAGCTCCAATTGCTCGCCACTGCTTAAGCTAATAATGGGATACCTGTCATCAGTTCCCTGTTTCATGAGCTGCACGGTTTTCACTTTCCCATCAAACACCTGGTTTTGGTAGTTTAATTCATCAGCCCAGCATAAAACCGAGCTACAAAGTGCAATGACGAACACAATTTTTTTATGCATAATCAACTGTTTTGTTCAATTTCCATAATTTTCTCAAACAACTGTTCGTACTCCGATTCAAAGTCGCGGAGTTGCTGTTTAAGCTTATCGTAGGTCGTTTTTACCTCTTGTGCCTTTTGGTTATTTTGCATCACTACGGTATCAGTAAACAAATTTTCTACATCAGCCATTTTCTGTTTCATTTCGGTAATATTACGCTCTACCGCTACAAAATCCTTTTGCAATTTTTGGAGGTTTTGGGTTGATGGTTTGGCTGCTGCAGTATGATCCACCTTAGCTTGTTTTTCCTTTTTAGGTTCAACTACTTTAGGTTTATTGGCATCGGCTAGTTTCTTTTGCTCTTCTTGTTTTTGGCGCCAAAACTCATACTCATCGTAGGTGCCTGGATATTCTTTAATCTTACCTTCCTCAAGCCACCAAATTTTATTGGCAATTTGCGATACAAAAAACCTATCGTGGGAAACAACGATAAACGTACCTTGATATTGCTGCAAAGCTTGAATCAGAATATTGATGGAACGCATATCCAAGTGATTGGTAGGCTCATCAAGCAACATAAAATTAGCCTCGGCCAGAAGCGTACGCGCTAAAGCCACACGTGCTTTTTCGCCACCACTAAGCACTTTAATTTTCTTAAACACCTCATCGTTGGTAAACAAAAAGCAACCTAATAAGGTACGTAATTCGGTCTCGCTTCTATCGGCACCGTAGTTACGCATCTCTTCAATAATTTCGTTTTCAACATTTAGCGACTCCAACTGATGTTGGGCATAAAAAGCTGGAATAACATTGTGGCCAGTAGTGATATTACCCTCGAATGGTTCGGCACCAGCAATGAGTCGCAATAGGGTTGATTTTCCTTTTCCGTTAGCACCAATTAAAGCTATTTTATCGCCACGCACGATCTCGCCCACAGCACCATCTAAAATCTTAATATCGGGAAATGCTTTCGATACATTTTTTATTTCGCTAACCACTTTGCCCGATTGGGTATTGATTTTAAAATCGATATTAATCTCGGCATTATCATCTTCGGGCGCTTCTATCCTATCCAACTTCTCCAACAATTTAACACGCGACTGAGCCGCAGTAGCCTTACTAGCCTTGGCCTTAAAGCGATTAATAAAGTTTTCTTGTTGTTTAATAAACTGCTGTTGGTTATCAAATTGGCGTTGTTGCAAATCCATTCGCTCCGATTTCGATTCCAGGTAGAAACTATAGTTTCCGCTGTATTCGTTAATTTTTTGCATACTTACCTCTACCACCTTGCTCACCATTTTATCCAAAAACTCCCTATCGTGTGATACCACTATAACAGTTCCATCGTAGCTTTGTAGGTAGTTTTCAAGCCATTCAATAGTTGGTAAATCCAAGTGATTGGTAGGTTCATCAAGCATTAATAATTTAGGATTTTGAAGCAACAGTTTAGCAAGCATCACCCGCATGCGCCATCCTCCCGAAAACTTTTTATATGGCTGCTTAAGTTGCTCGGTTGTAAAACCTAAACCTTCTAATACTTTTTCGCATTTATGATGAATGTTGTATCCGTCTAAGGCATCAAACTCATTTTGCAAATCACTGAGTTTGTGCAAAATTTCATCACTGTAATCGGTTTCTAAAACCTTTAGAATTTTATCGATTTCAATTTCTAAATCAAGCTGACGTTGAAAAGCGCTCATAGCCACTTCTAAAATAGAAGCTTCTGTTTCAAAACTTAATTGATCTTGATTTAAGAAACCAATGGTTAAATCGCGTGGTTTAGAAATATTGCCTTCTGTTAATTGATACTCGCCATTAATTACGCGCAACAAGGTTGATTTTCCTGTTCCGTTCATACCAATTAACCCAATACGTTCGTTGGGTTTAATGTGCCAATTGGCATTGCGGTATAAAAACCTGCCGCCAAATTCAAATCCTATATCTGTTAATGCTATCATTTTTAGTGCGGCAAATATAGGCTAAACCCAACAACCAAACCGCATAAAATCAGTGGGTAAAAATTATTTATTTATCACTCAAAACTTTTGTAAAAAAGTGTTGTAAAACAAGAGTAAATATGCCATTTTACGCCATGTAAACGAATGATACGTATGCCTCAATTTCAAGGAACAATAAAATCAAAACTACCCAAAACAGGTACCACTATTTTTAGCATAATGAGTGCTTTAGCTACTGAGCATAAAGCCATAAACTTAGCACAAGGTTTTCCTGATTTTGATTGTAACCCCAAGCTAATTGAATTAGTAAACCACTATATGAAAGCGGGCAATAACCAATATGCACCCATGCCTGGTGTGCTAAAATTGCGCGAAAAAATTGCTACTAAAACACAAGAATTATACAGCGCCATTTATAATCCCGATACCGAAATAACCATTACTCCGGGTGGCACGCATGCGTTGTATGCGGCCATAAGCGCATTTGTTTCGGAGGGCGATGAAGTAATAATTATTGAACCTTGTTACGATAGTTACTTGCCTGCGATACAACTTAATGGCGGTCGCGCGGTGTTTGCCGAGTTAAAGTACCCTACCTACAAAGTAAATTGGGATGAGGTACAAAAATTGGTAAACTACAAAACCAAAATGATCATCATTAACACGCCACACAATCCATCAGGAACAACCCTTAGTGCTCAGGATATGCAGCGTTTAGAGAAGCTGGTAAAAAATTCGGAGATTATTGTATTGAGTGATGAAGTGTACGAGCATATTATTTTTGATGAGTTAGAACACCAAAGTGTGGCCCGATATCCAAAATTGGCCGAGCGCAGCATTATTGTTTCTTCTTTTGGTAAAACCTACCATACTACCGGCTGGAAAATGGGATATGTGTTGGCTCCAGAAAACCTGATGGTGGAGTTCCGCAAGGTTCATCAGTTTATGTGTTTTAGCGCTAATACTCCGGTACAATTTGCCCTAGCCGACTACCTTGATGATCAAGATGCATACTTACAATTGGCTAATTTCTACCAACAAAAACGCGATTATTTTCAAGAGCTCATCAAGGGTAGTAAATTTAAAATTATGCCTTGTCAAGGTTCGTATTTTCAGTTATTAAACTACAGTAAAATTACCCAAGAAACCGATACCGAATTTGCCATAAGATTAACCAAAGAGCATAAAGTGGCGGCTATTCCAACATCGGTTTTTTATCATAAAAAAATTGATCATCAGGTGTTACGTTTTTGTTTTGCAAAACAAAACGACACGCTAGAGCAAGCTGCTGAAAAACTATTGAAATTATGAGTGTACTAAACGTTGCTACCATTCAAACCGAATTGCATTGGGAAAACACCGAAGCTAACCTAAATATGCTTACTCAAAAGTTAGCGCAACTCAAGAAGCCTGTTGATGTGCTTGTGCTGCCCGAAATGTTTACCACCGGATTTAGCATGAATACCGCATTAGCTGAAACGCCTGATGGTACAGCTATGCAATGGATGCAAACGCAAGCGGCACATTACAATATGGCCATTTGTGGTAGTTTAATGATGCGGGATAAACACGATGATGTATACAATCGTTTTATTTGGATGAACCCTGAAGGAACTTATTATGCATACAATAAGCGTCACTTATTTAGCATTGGCCATGAACATTTACACTTTAAACCTGGCCAACAAAAACTAATTATTACCTATAAAAATTTCCATATTCAGTTGTTAGTTTGTTATGATCTACGTTTCCCCGTGTGGATTAGACGTACGCCTAAACATAACTACGATGCTATTTTTATAGTGGCCAATTGGCCCGAGAGACGAGCAGAACACTGGAAAACCTTGCTTAAAGCGCGTGCTATTGAAAATCAATGTTACGTAGTTGCCGTTAACAGAATTGGTGTTGATGGGAATGGCGTAAACCACAGTGGTGACAGCAGTGTTATTGATTCTACTGGACAAGTGTTGTATACTCAACCACATCAACCTGAACTAGCAATACATGTACTAAACTTACAACAGGTAAAAACGTACCGCGCTGATTTTGCGGCACAAAACGATGCCGATCAATTTACCATTCAACTTTAATGCAACTTAGTGTCTCTATTATTAATCTTTAACCTTACTACACACAGATAACTTATACATGAAAAAACTACATAGTTTACTTTGGATACTAGCCGTATTAGCAAACACTAACTTGTTAGCACAAACAAAAAAAGCATCCTTAAAAACGAAAGTAACAGCGCCAAGCCCTGCTCCTGCTGAAACAGAAAAAGGTGCTTTATTTTTTGAAAAAACCTACATAGACCTAGGGGCCATAACCGACCGAGTTGAACCTATAAAGGTTGTTTTTAAGTTTAAAAATATTGGAAAGGGTAAGGTAAAAATACTAAACGTAAAACCCGACTGTAATTGTTCTCGACCGCAATGGGCTAAAACCGAAGTACCTTTTGGACAAGAAGGTGAAATTGTTACTTACTTTTACCCCGAAGGAATTAGTGGCGATGTTACTAAAACACTAACAGTATTTAGCACGGGCATGCCTGATGTAACCTATCTGCAAATGCGGGTTTATGTAAATGATGTGAATGCACGTATTACAAAAACATACCCCAACCAACAAGGTCAAATTAAGTTTGATAGCTATGAAGTTAAGTTTCCGAAGCTATTTGATTATAGTGTAGATTCTGTTTTCAGAGTGGTGTTTAATCCAACCCTAAAACCTATTCAAATTTTAAAGATAAAATCACCTGATTACATCAAGGTAACTTACGACAACAGCACAATTTTCCCGGATAATAACATGACGTTTAAGTTTAAATACTTTGCGGCACAAGCGAAAGATTACGGCACCAAACTAGATGAAGTATTGGTATACACCAACGATAGTTTAGAACCGATAAAAAAATACTTAGTACGTGCCAATATAGAAGAAGATTTTACCCTACTTACGCCTAAAGAACTTAAAAGCGCTCCTATTTTTGTAGCCATTACCCCAGTGGTTAACCTAGATACCGTTGATATTAAAAGCACGAACACTGCAATATTTACGGTTACGAACAAGGGAAAAACACCCCTGTACCTGCGCAAAGTATATGGATCGTGTGGTTGCACTAATGTGGAGTGGGATAAAAATCAACCCATAAAAAAAGGCAAAAAAGCCACTATTAAAGTAACCTACAACAGCAACTACGATTTAGGGTTAGTAGAAAAACAGATTTTTGTAATCGCTAATACTCCAGACCAGGCCTTACACGAGCTCACTTTAAAAGCTCATATTGTATACCGTAAAAAGTAAAAAAGGCCTAATTTTTGATGATATAGTTTATCCTTTTAAACTTAATAATTGTATTCATGAAAAGTAAACTTAGTTTAATGGCACTGGGCTTTGCCAGCGGAATTGCCGGTGCTGCCAGCTTTTATTTTTTGTTACCAAACCGTGTTTACCTAAAACAAGGTAATAGCACCGCTACTACTGAAGGTATTTATAGTAATGTAAGTAATTTTGGCGTGCATGCTCCTGGAAATGATGACATGATCAAAGCTTCAGCCTTGACCACTCCTACTGTTGTATTTATTAAAACTATCAGTAACCAGCAAGCATCCGACCCTTATAACGATTTTTGGTCGGCTTGGGATTTTTTTGGTAGACGCGGCCCAGTAACGAGTTCGGGTAGTGGTGTTATTATTAGTGCTGATGGATACATTGTAACTAACCTACATGTGGTTAAAGATGCAGATGTAATTGAGGTAATTACCAATAATAACAAACACAGTTACAAGGCTAAAATAATTGGCATTGATGGTTCAACCGATTTAGCCTTGCTAAAAATAGAAGGCCATAACTTGCCGCACATGGCTTTTGGCAATAGCGATGAGGTAAAAATTGGCCAATGGGTATTAGCAGTTGGAAATCCATTTAACTTAACTAGTACCGTAACCGCAGGTATTGTTAGCGCGAAAGGCCGTAACATTAACATTGTAAACAATCGTTTTCCAATTGAAAGTTTTATACAAACCGATGCGGCTATTAACCCCGGCAATAGTGGTGGAGCTTTAGTAAATACCGATGGCGAGTTAGTGGGAATAAATACAGCTATCGCTTCAAATACTGGTGCTTACAGTGGATACGGCTTTGCCATTCCGGCTAATTTAGTACAAAAAATCGTGCGTGATTTAATTGAATATAGTGAGGTACAACGTGGCTTCACAGGCATGGATGTGAAAGACATCGATGCCACCCTAGCCGAAAAATTAAACATAAACGACAATCTTGGCGTTTATGTTCAATATGTATTGCCATCAGGCCCTAGCGATCATGCTGGCGTAAAAAATGGGGATGTAATTATTAAAGTAAACGAAAAAGATATAGAAAGTAAAGCTTTGTTTGATGAGCAAATTAGCTACTTCCGACCAGGAGACAAAGTAAAACTTACCGTGGCCCGCAATGGTAAAATGCAAGAGTTTTACAT
>Ga0078894_10004308_pt1 | contig 10871 bp, 9 predicted proteins | sample LauGreSu1BDMLBSD_2_FD_67506 | JGI IMG/M metagenome (GOLD analysis project Ga0078894, IMG submission 67506) | Freshwater lake microbial communities from Lake Michigan, USA - Su13.BD.MLB.SD (version 4) (version 4) | ecosystem: Environmental > Aquatic > Freshwater > Lake | place: Lake Michigan, USA... | reverse complement strand
GGCGTGGATAGCCAATAAAAATAAATATGAGTATGGAAAAATATGGGAATCACTGCCAGGTAATTCGCTATACTATGAGATAACAGATTTCAAAGAAATAGTAAAAAATATAACCGGCCCAGAGCTACTGCACAAAGTTATTACTAATGCTTGCTACGCCATTTGTACATCATTAGATACACATACTACTGCTGAGTATGCCTACACTGGGCTACAAGGTGAAGACGTTAGATATGTGCGCCCCTTTTGTACTAGCGACGGTAATTCAAAACATAGGTGCCCATTTAGCTCACCTATAGTAGCCGGAGGTCTGGCTCAATTTATACGTAATAAAGATTTGTTAGTAAAAGGTAACAAGTTATCGAGCCTTAATAGCGTTATGGATTATCCGGACTATACAGAAATATCTGCGTCATCTATTATAACAGCCCTAAGAACACTGGCTAACCTAGACATTAACTATAACGTCCTTAGTGAAATGTTTGATAAGAATGATACTAAAGCAATGGGTATTCTGTCTAATATTAAAACTTTACCACTTAAAATGGCTCTTTACACAGTTAGCCATTTTCCATTTAAACATGTTAAATTTAACAAGCTTAGTGCGGCTTCAAAGTACAATTCGAGTGTTATTAGCACAATAGATAATAATGGAAATAGCTTATGGAATATAGAAACACTGAAAGACTTCTACGGTCAAATACTCCACAATGTGGGTAAGTACTCTTTGAATAAAATTAAAAGCGAATCAGGGCACTTGGAGGACAGTTTTAACTATGTTGATAATAGTTTAGAAAGCTTTATAGACTTTTTACAAAAAGACAATAAGTTCATTTTTACAAATAGTGTAGATTTTGAACAAATTACTGAAAAAGTAACTGATATTAATTGCCTCAGTTCCTTAGTAGAAATACTTATGCAGTGTGTTACTTACTCCGTATCTGCGAATAAAGACTTAAACAAGTTACTAGTTAACTACCTTTCTCAGTATATACAAATTATACTAACCGATAAGAACGTACATGTTAAGGCGGAAAATGTAGAGTCAAACGGCGGAATACTTAACGAGAGTAATTACACTGTTAATATTGTACTAACAAAAAAGAGCCATATAACAAACGAAAATACTTCCCATATGGAAGATTATTATAGGCATATTCCGTCTAAGGTTATACTGGCATTATTAGAGCATTGTTACAAACATCTACACACAGAAACACTTGTAATTCTAATTAGATTGGCTAACGAGATAGTAAGCATCTTAGACTCGTTACAACGCACAGTAACAACCAATATATCAACTCATGAAAGGAATCTTCTAATAGGATCTATTATTAACAGTATAGAAGTTGCTCAAACAGAACTTGGGTCAAGGTCTGGACAATAGGTAGAAAGGTCAGCCAAAGCTTTCTGCTCTAGGGCGGCAGAAACCTCCTTTGTGCTGACGCTATTTTTTAGCTCCGAATCTGAAGTATCAAGTGCACTCTCAGCCTGACTTAGCTTAGATGTATACTGAGTACACAATGTAGTGGCCTGAATACTAGCTGCTAAAATCTGAGCATAAATAGTTAGCCCATTCTGGGATGTTACATCATTATACGAGGAATCTACACCAAGCTGCTCGGAAGATAGCCATGAGACTAATCTATTAATAGCCTGCGCATCACCACTCTCATAATCAGAGTCCTCGTCTAGCTTATACTGATTAATTAACTCTACCAAAGTTTCAGAATACTTTGATAGAACAGTCGGTAAACCAGAAGCTATGCCGGAAAGAATATCCTTTAAGTTGCATATATCAGTTTTTGATTCTTGTAAAATATCAAATTTAGCTTCATTTATAGAAAACTCTGTTTGCACTGCTGCTTGAGAATTTTCAGAATCAATCCTAACTTGCTTAGAGGCCTTATATGCATTAATATATTGATCGCGTAATGTATCAATTTCAGATGAATAAGGTAGAACTGCAGAGCTTGAGCCAACAAATTTGTTGTATATATCTAAGTACAAAGTTACAATGTTATTAATAGCATCATTAATCACAGAGGTGGCATTAATAGCTACATTCAGATTGTCAAATACAATATCAAAAGCTGAATCTCTAAACTCTGGCTCTCGGTTGTTTTTTGCTTTTGTTTCATCGTCTGATAATAGACCCAGATCTGCTATAGTTGCATACCTAAGAAAAGCCCTGTCACTTGTTCTCTTAACAAAGGGATTAAGTAGGACTCTTACATGATCAGGCCCAACATAGCTTGGATTTAAAATAACCTTTGTAGATATCTTATACCCTATACCTGTAATGCTACCTATGTGCCTAATAGAACTGCGCTCTTGTGTTATTACTAGTGGTTTATCACTCATTTTTTTAGCCTACAGTCTCTGTTACAATAGTATTAGAATAGCCTGATGGAAGAACTACCTTAACCGTTAATTCCTTTGTAAAAGAACCACTAGCTACATTTATAGTTAGTACTGTATCTTGCTGGTTCTCTAGTACTCTTAGCTTTGTTATTGAACCTGGCACAAGATCAAACTTATCAATATCATAGCCAAACTGGTACTCACCGGTTCCACCTGAACAGTAAAATGCTATAATATCACCAGGATAAGCATCAATAGATTCCTGGCTTCTAGCTCTGTAAGTAGATGTTCCCAAGTTTAATGGAACAACCTTTAGTACCTCAATAGGGGTTTCAGCATATACATTAGTTAAAGATTTAAGAGCCGACTTAGTAGATTCATAAGCAGCAACAGCAGAGTCAGCAGAATAAAAGTTAGATGTAAAAGAGCTCGCTCTAAACTGGTAATACCCTGAGTAATTCTTAATATCAGAAGTATTATCCGTGTAGTTAGGTAAATCTACTTTTGTTAGTACTCTAATAAATCTAGCTATATCCAAGTTATCCGATATTCTCTCACCCTTCTGACAATAGGTTTCCAATAAGAACGGATTTGCTACTGCATATGAGTCATCACTTACGCTATACTCATAGTCAACTACCCAGTGGTTCTTATCATCTGAGTCATCAAAAAATATTCTACTACTAATGGTTGCTGTGCTAGTCATTTTCAAACACCTCCTGAGAGTTCTACTACTCTATCAACAGTTCCTGTATATCCTGAACCAGTACCCTCATTAACATCAAACAGCAGTGAGTCAAGAGACCCTTTTATACCATCAACAACCTGCTGAACTTGACCCGGTGACGAAAGTTCTAGCTCAATACGATTAACCCTGTATTCATTTAAGTCAGTTATACGCGTTGTAGGGACCTCTGTAAAATCACGTTGGGCTGCAACTCTGTAGTAACTGTATTGAGCATCAGGTGATGTTGATGAAGCTTTTCTCCTCATTACAAAAAGCTCAGTTGGCAAACCAGTACTTGATAATATTTCAAGCATTAGTGTATACTTTGCGTAAGAAACTACTGAGGGTCTTGACTTTATACTTAGCTGGAGAGTAGCTGGCATGAGTTCCTTCTTTCTTGGTGTTGATCCTAGTGCAACGGGTACAGGTGTATCTATTGCTGATGCCTCAGGTACCTGTGTTAAAGTATTAGCAATAAAGCCAAAAAAGCTTAGGGACGCGGATAGACTAGCATACATTTATAAAGCTATCAACGAATTTATTGATGGTTTAAAGATCGAGGCCTGTGTAATTGAAACACCTGCCTATGGAGCTGTTCACAAAGAGTTTATACTTGGTGAAGTTCTTGGCGTTATAAAATTAGCTATGCAGCTAAAGTCTATACCTGTTATAGGTGCAACACCAACACAACTAAAAAAGTTTCTAACAGGTTCTGGTTCAGCTGCAAAAGAAACCATGATACAGGAGGCTCAAGTAGCCGGCTGCACAAGTTTGGAAGAGAACATATGCGACTCTTGGAGCGCAGCACTTCTGTGCCTCGGCATTAGGCACAAACTGCCTGATAGCCTTGTAACTAGACCAAGACTAGAGGTTGTTAAAACTATTAAGCAGGCCTGATTGTAATATCAAAAGTTACTATTGGTAGTATGCCTGTATACGACATTAAATCAATTTCATTATTACTACTATCTGCTCCCTTAATCTTAAAAGTAGAGCTAATTTTAGTAGTATCTGTACCATAGTGCTTCAATAAATTTACAACAGTTTTAGAAGTCTGGTCGTACCTAACAAACTCTATTGGATCATATGCAAATTCTATAAAGGATCCAGGTACAAAAACATGATACTCTGATGGAAGAGCTAGAGTTATCTTAACCTTGCTATGGCTACCAAGAGCAGATACGCTAACATACTCTATATTTATACACGAAAGAATAAAACTAAAATCTGTAATAGTAGCATCAACACCAGAACTAAAAATGGCTGCCTTTAGCTCTGGTAGATCAAAGAAGCTATCAGTAACTAGGGCTTTAGCCGTTGTGCTATACTTAAAAGGCATTGAGACTCTGCAGCACCTAGCACCAGAATAAGCTGGTACTGGTGTAATACCAACTAGATAAATTCCAGTTTTAGTTGTATCACCTCCAGGTAGGATTGGTTCTCTAGGAGCGCCAACAGTATTCCAGCTTGATGTGGCATTAACAGAAGAACCCACGGTTGCTCTTAGAGGTACTTCCATGTCTCCTATTACTATGGAATAATCTCTAAGACTTGCTATAGGAATATAGTTATACTGTGAATCCAGTCTATCAGGATTAACAGTTATTGTGAAATTAGTATTGTTTATCTCTTGGTTAAAACTAACAGTCTGAGCCTCCGTTAACGCATTATCTAAATTTAAATTTTTTAATATGTAAAATCCATAGTTTTCAGGAATACTAGTATTTATTTCAAATTCTTTACGCGGGAAAGTTAAACTACTGCCCAAATGAGCAATTACGCTATTACCAGATGTAACAAGCTTAGTTACTTTATAATATAATCCGCCATCAAGCTTAAAATACAACGAGTAAGTTCCACCATCTGATAGAGACCCATCTCCACCAAGGGTAAGCCCAAGATCTGTATAATAGCTATTTGAAATAGCTACTATTTGAGCGGGTGTCTTAGATAACAAATTAAATTCTATAGTTGAGTATGTGCTGAGTTTAACTAACTCGACCCCCTCGGGCAACCCCTCTGATAAATAATCGCTAAAATTTTCTATGTCATCAAGGCGCTGATCGGTTACGTTAGGTACCTCCTCGTCAAACCCAGAGGTAGTTACTGGTACCTTCAAACATAGTGTTTCACCTGGCAGGTGAAACTCTTTTAGCATGAAGTCAGAGCCTGCCGCGTCATTGAAGAAGCTATTAATATCTGTTGAGCTAACTCTATAGTTAGCACCTGGTACCAGTTTAGACCTTACACTTATAACTGAGTTATTAAGCTCAAACTTATAAGATTTCCAGGGAGTTGTGTCTATACTAGAATCCTCTAGCTGTCTTGAAGTCACCTGTACAGTGGCTGCAGATGAATTAGCTGTTGGTAGCGCTACTACTGTAGCAGAGTTCTCAGTAAAATGATCAGCTTCAAATTTACTTTGCTCTGAGGCTCTTTTTATTTCTTCTGTTCTATCAAACAGATCTACTGATGGAGCATTTAGAACAGCAGCACTTATTGCCTGACCATTTTGAATATAAGTTATTGTACTAGCTGTAAAGTTAATAGGCATAATTTTTTACTCCTGGTTACTCATAGAAATCGTCCAAGTGTACCTTAGGGTAGTGTTGCTGTTAGCTATAATTGGTACATGTACCTTTCTAGAGAACATTACACATCCTGTTGTAGAATTAGTAGTTATAAGGTTAGATCCAGAATTGTAAGTATTGTTACCAAGAGTAAATAATCCTGCCTCATATAACTTCTTACCAATCAGACCGCCAGTAACCTCATACTCTAGAATAAACTTTACAGCACCTGGTAGAAAAGTTACCTCGGTCAGGGGAATAAAAAGAGTAGTATCAGATTCAAGATCTGTATCAGTATTTGAAGCTACTGATGTTGGAGTTTCAGTAGACTCAACAAATCCTATCTTTATAAAGCTTATAGAATTAGCTGCCTTTGGTCCAGAAGCTATAAATGTTGGGGAAGGTCTACCAGTAATACCAGTGGCATCTGGAAATACAGCATTAGTGTTAGCTGTAATAAGAGAAGGGCCAATAAGTTGACCAAGCAACAGCTTTACTGCCTCTAGAGTTAAGCTATTGTCACCTCCACTGGACTGAATTACTAGGCCAGTAAATTTGTCAATTACTTCAATCTGAAGATTACCTTTTGGAAGATTTACTAACTGAAACATAACTATACCTCTTCTATATCTAAGTGATCAGTAACTAGTATCGGCAAAGAGTTACCTGAAGCCTCATATGGCGTCTGGGGTAACTCACAACCAACAACATTGGTTAAACTAGGGCTTCCAACAATGTTATAAATTTCTAAGTTGGTTATTGTTGGAAGAGTTTCACCAGACTCCAATTGTATAGTTGCTGTTGTTGGTAGAGTGTTGCTACTTAGGAACCACTGGTTATGATCAATAGTAAATACTACGAGCCCATTCTTGTAGTCAAGATTCTCAACGTTAGAACTTTGAATGATATAGGATCCAATTATTAAATTGTACGGTGTAGTTATATAACTAAGTGGTAGTTCAAACTTACCATAAACTAATACATTAGCGTTTCCTATACCCTGATCACTAAATATGGTTATAGCGTTATTAAGTTCATCTTTGCCAACCGGCTGAAATAGCAAAAGCTCTAGGTTTTCACTTACAGGCTGCACAACTTCAACTAGACCAAGACTAGAGTCTACAATCGTGGCTGTACCTAAGCTTATTAACTTCCTACTAAATAAAGCAGCATCAACAGATGTCCTATTAAGAAGGGGACTTGTTACAATAAAACAGGTATTCCTAACAAATATATCTCTAAATAAATTCCAAGCTGTAGAATTATAAAATTCATCCGAAATTATTATACCATAATCACCTATTCTATGTTCATTTATATGCCCAACTATAGCTGGCCACTTTCCTGTTTGAACATTGTTACGGCGATTACCGTTATTCCAAAGCTTTTCTGGTACAAAAGAATCAATATTCTTCCACCAATCTGTACCAAAAGAAATATCATAAACTCTAGCAGCGTGCTGCAGTGTAGTAAAAGGATCTGCCGCAAGTTCCTGTGAACTAAAGCTACTAAACCCTGTTACCTCAACTAACTCAGTTGTATAAGAATCAATCTCTACCTTACAGATTAAAGGACCTGATGCAGGTATAGTTCCCGTAAATAAATCAACTGCAATAAACTCTGAAGTAACAAGTATAAGCCTACACTGGAACGTAGAGTTTATATCACGTACAGTAATACTCTGAGCATAAGCAGCCGGAAGTGGATATCCGAGACTAGTAGATAGTAATGAAGCTGTTGTAAAATTTATATGTAACTTTTTACAATTGCTTCTTGTAACAGTTCCATCACTAACTGGTAAGCTTGTTAGCGATTCTATAAACACTGGGTTAAACGGAAATCTTGGTAAAATAGAAAATCTTCTAGTACCAATTGATACCTTAAAGCGCAGGTTATCTATGAAGTTAACACGATCAATTGCTGTTGACTGCAGCAACAATGGAAGATCGCAAAATGTAGATATAACATTTTCTATAGTCTTTGGGCTAGCCTCAAGCAACTTGGCCCTCTGTACAGCTATTAGCTTGTACTTTAAAGACTCAGAATTGTCCAAAACATAGTCAGTAGGTAAATCAATCTCTGGAGATAAAATGTGTATAAATCTGTCTGCTAGGGCATTAGAAATAACTGATAGTCTTGGAGCATACAGAGATATAACCTGCGGGTTATAAATAACTTTGCTAGAGAATTTAACCTTTAATCTAGCACCCGTTTCAGACACAATAAAAACTGATTCAATATCTGAATCCGGTATATACTCCTCATCAGGTAACTGAATTCTCCATATATTTCCTTCTAGGTTCTCACATCCTGGTAATTTTATAGTTGATACAATCCCTGAAACCTCAAGCTGCACTACCTTAGTTGTTTGAAGAACTGCTGAAGTAGAGGAATCAACAGTAACAGTACCTACTAAATAATAACTTAACGGTGCTTCTTGCTGTGACCCGGCTTCAAGTAGACGCAAAGGATCATCATCAAAAAATACAATGTAGGTACTATACCTAGAAAAATATCTATTACGACTAGTATTGGACTTTAAATCATTAATAAAACTAGAGTCACCACGATACAACGTGTAGTCAAAACCATTTTCAAAATAACTATCTAAAGATAAATCACTTGAGGTGTACAGACGTTGAGAACTTTTTACAGAGGTGGACAAATAACTAGTTATGCCGTACACAGTTATAGAAATAGATTCACTAATATCGAAGTAAGCACGGGTTGAGGTATCTATATACAGAGGTGAAATAGTTTTTATTTCAGTGTCAGAAGTCTCAAGTAGTCTAAGATTAGCTGGCAAAGACATTATCTTAGAATAAGAGTCAGATATCTTAGAAGCTAGAATTGTATAAATAGACTTAAGTATATCCTTATCCTCAAAAAGTTCTGACCATAAAGAAGATATGCTAGAAAAAAATGAGGATATATTAAGCATTGTTACACAATCTCCACTATAATATCATCCGAAAGAACAGACAGAGTACTGGTTCTGTTAGAGACCTGTAACTCATATAGCTTCTCTAGCGTTAACTTTCTATCTAAAAGTTGGTTGCTAACTTCTTCTATGTTTATTGATACCAAAGACTTATAAGGTAATTCAGACCCATCTGGTAAATGAACTATAAAACTTATACCATCAACGAACGAGACCGATGACACCAGCCCTGAAAGTAGTGCGGAAATATTAGAAACTATTTCCGTAATAGAAAGAGGAGAGGAGTCACCTGACCAGGTAGTAATTAAATTATAAACTAAGGACTTAACTGATTGCACACTAATATCAGAAGTTTGTGTTGTGGAAGATTTATAGAGCTTTATAGCTGAAGGTTTAACAGATACAAAGTTAGCTGCCTGTGCTTGAACACTGATTCCCATTGGCCTATAAGCATCAGTGTCAATAAGCTGCTGTGTAAGAGCAACACTTGGGGTCGCATTTATTACTATAGAAGTTGGTTCAGCGGTAGAGAGTAACTTTGTTAATGGCAACCTCGATGTAGATGAAATTCCATTTGAGTATACACTGTTCCAGTACAACTGATTAGAAGATGCTAGTTGGAAAGATACTTCTCCATTTAAAAGAGTAGAAGAATTAACCTGTGAAACTTCGATCTGCCCTAGCGTTGTTTGAGAAGATGTTCTTTTGACCTTTGTAAAACCTGTTACTGCTCTAGGGAAGAAAGAAACTATAGAAACAGGTTCTGCGCCATTAAACACAGAGTTAACAGCATTAAATGCTAAACTAGAACTATTAAACTGCTGATATGTAACAACAGTAGGATTTTCTCTCTCTGATATAACTATGTTAGACATACCAAGTGTATGTATTGGAATAGAGCTAATTATTCTGTTAGTGTCTCTGCCCATTTCCAAGTCACCAGCACCAACCGGAACACAATTTCTTACTGTCGCAATATTAGCCTCTAACACAGTAGTTTTTGAAGAGTAGAAGGTTGAGAATCCTCTTTTTGTTACAGAGTTTTTTATACGGGTATAGGCGTCTTCTGTTGAACTAGCAATAGGAGCTATAAAACTGGACTGGTTAAATATGCTAACAATATTTGGTATAGCATAACTTGTAGTAAAGCTACCAGGGGACAGAGTAGACTCAGGTGTAACACCTGTGTTAATAGCTGAAATATTATATCTAAAAACAGAAGTTCCAGAACTTGAAATAACTTCAATAAAATCTTCTGGAACAACCAAAATAGACTCTGACTGGTTAGCTAATCCAGCAGTTAAACCTTCGGCTCCTCTAGAAAAAACTATATTAGCAGGTATTGTGAAAGTTGCTGGGCTAGATAGCTCTATAGTTATTATACCACGAGCGTTATTAGATGATCTAAGATCAACAAGCCAGTTAGACGCTAGATCTTCAACTGCTCTAACTCCCGAAACATCAGACCTCTCTAGTAAACCAGTAACCGATAGTCTTGCGCGAACATCCTCAGCCTCTGCCATGAACATAGCTGCTAAGTATGATGTTCCTTGTATAAGGATACTGTCAGTTACACTACCTGAGCTTGTATCCAAGTCTGGAAATCTAGTTTTTAATATGGATCTTAAAGCGTCTTGAACCTCTGTAATATCAGAAGTCTTTACCAAACTAGGATTAAAAATCGCCATTATTAAACTCCTGTTGGTAGCTCAATAGCTATTGTTCTACCAGACCTTAATACCAGATTAACTTGAACCCTTAACTGACCTGGTGTACCAGCATCTATACCAATAAGATCTATCTTGTTTAGTAGTATAGCTGTGTTGGTAGAAGTTCCCCTGCCAGCTTGACTTGCTTTTACTTGGCTCTCTGCATCAAGTAGGCATAGAGCTATATCCTCATAAACAGTTGACGGATCGTAGTTAGACAAAAGGTCTCTAAAACCAGTTCCTGTGTTTGTTGAGGTTGGCAAATCCCCTTTTTTAGTAAAAAGTATCAAAAAGAACTTATTTATTAAGTCCTGCTGACTAGCTGAAACATTACTGATTAAATCACCTGAAGAATTAGACCCAAAAGAAAACATTCTACTCTTAAAATTTCTTATTGTGCTGGAGTAGCTGCTACTCGAATCATAAACAACAGGTAAAAGACTTATATCAGCCATAGTTAAAGTTAATCCTGGTAGTTACTTAGTATGTTACTGCTAAATGTAACTGAATCCACTGTAGTTTCTAGGTACCCAGTTAACTTTGTGGTATTAAGTTCAAGA
>Ga0078894_10004305_pt1 | contig 10873 bp, 11 predicted proteins | sample LauGreSu1BDMLBSD_2_FD_67506 | JGI IMG/M metagenome (GOLD analysis project Ga0078894, IMG submission 67506) | Freshwater lake microbial communities from Lake Michigan, USA - Su13.BD.MLB.SD (version 4) (version 4) | ecosystem: Environmental > Aquatic > Freshwater > Lake | place: Lake Michigan... | reverse complement strand
GATAGAGGAGGTTGGCGGCCAGTCCCTTCTCGTTCATGCCGTCGAACACCCCGTCGACAGCCCCGCCGGGTTCGGTGCTGCCGCTCACCACCACGGCGCCGTAGCGGCTGGTGAAGCGCAGGGTGTTGAGCCCCCCGGCCCCATCGATCGTTTCGCCGCGGGGGAACACATAAAAGTGGGAGTTGAAGCCGTAGGGCCAATCCATCGAGCGCCCCGTGATCACCTGCTGGTCGGGGCCACTCCAGGTGATGCGCGAGCAGGCCAGGGCGGTGGGGGCCAGGCCCGCCAGGCCCAGGGTTGCGCTACCCGCCAAGGCCAGAGCCAGGGCCCGCCACCGGGCGGAGTTGGCAAAGGAACGGGTGGTCGGGGGGAAAGAACGCACGGGGAAAGTCTGCGCTTTCCCGGATTGTGCCCACGAATCGGCGCCGCGAGCAGCCCTCAGCACGCTCTCCCGGGCAGGCCGACAAGGCTGGGCGCGGGATTGGGGGTCAGCCTTAGGGCCAGGAGCGAAAGCTGGGCGGCGGCTCGCAGCAGCGACAGGGCCGCAAGCGCCAGGCAGAGGGGGCAGTGCATCAGAGTCATGCGCCAAGCCTCGCGGTTTGAGGAGCGGAGCGGAGTTCACCGGGTGTTTCTTCACAACCAGCCCGCTCCAGCTCTCCATCTCCGCACCCACCGAACTGGTTCTGCCAGAAAATTACTACTCAACTTCACTGAGATCCAGCAACTCCTGCTCGACAGCACTGGCGGCACCGGTGCTGTTTCGCGCCAGATAGATGCCTCCCAAAACAAGCGCGAATGCAAACCAATTCAGAGCACTCAGGCGCTCCGCAAAGATCATGGCCGCAAAGCTCGCTGTCAACAACGGCTCCAGCAACATCAGCAAAGTAACAAAACTGGCGGACAACTCTTTGAGGTGATGGACGAGCAACCCCTGGCCCAGCACCTGGCAGGCAATCGCCAGGCCGATCACCGCCACCCACGTCTGCCAGGAATGGGGAAAGATCGGGCCGTTACTGCGGAATGCGACCATGCCGGTGTAAATACTGCTGAGCAGACAGGTCCAGAACAGAATCTGACTCGTAGAAAATTTGCTGCGCAGCCTCTCGCGAGTTAAATAGTTGAAGGCATAAAACACAGCCGAAAGCAGGGCGATCGCATCGCCAGTCAGCGAATCACGGGAGCCGCGCAGGTCGGCTACGCTGATCAGGGCAACTCCCGCCACCGCCAGCAGCATTCCCAACAGATAGCTGGCCTCAAAACGTTGGCCAAAGAATAGCCAGGCCCCCAACACCGCAAAGATCGGCGTTACATTATGGAGCAGGTTCGAATTGGCAACGCTGGTCTGGGTCAGCGAGATCGCCCACAGCGAAACGGCCGCAGTTCCCAGGATCGATGACAGCACAAAAAGACCCCGATCTATGGCATCGATGCTGACCGGATCCCCAGCGCTAGACGAGCGCTGCATCATGAAAAGCCGCCAGAAACCAAGAGCGATTGTAGCGAGAAGATAACGATTAAAAACCGTGGCAGAAACACTGAGCTCAACCTCAGCCAGCCGCGTGAAGATGGCAGCAAACGATAACAGCACGACCCCCAGCAGCAGGGGGAGCAACGACCATGGCGTTGGGGTTGTTTTGCCCGATTGAGCTTTGGCTTCAGTGGCGCTGGTCATCGATGCTTAGGCCAGCCGGAGGAACGCTGACAATGGGGCGGGAAAGAGATCGGTCCACCATACTGGTACCCATGGTAGATTGAAATCAGCGAACAGTGAGCCAATGCAAGATGTTGCAAGACCTTTCACCGCGAATCCTTGCCCTCTGGGCCGTACCACGTTCCACCTCCACGGCTTTTGCCAAGGCCATCAGCGGCGGCGAGGGTGTGAGAGTGCTCCACGAGCCCTTCACGGACTGTTACTACTTCGGCCCGCAACGTCGCTCTAGTCGCTACGGGGACAGCCCCGTTGTAGCGGGTTTTGATGCTGCCGCGGCCCAGGAGTTCATCCTGTCAGCCGCCGCCGAACCAGACAGGATTTTTGTGAAGGATCTGGCTTTCCAGGCCTATCACTATCTGCAGGATGACCTCCTGAGCAATCTGACAAGCACAGTGCTGATTCGTCACCCCCAGCGGGTGATGGCCTCCCTCCTGCGCCTCAAGCCCGACTTCACCGAAGAGGAGCTGGGCTTCCAGGCTCTCGATGCGCTTACCCAACGAATCACCCATCTGCAGGGAAGGCCGCCGGCGATCATCGAGGGGGAGCAGTTCCGCGCCCAGCCCCGCCAGACCCTGCTGCACTTCTGCACCACCAATGGCTTGCCGTTCAGCGAGGCAATGCTGCGATGGGGGTCGGGTTCCCTGCGCCCCTGGTTACCCCACGAGAGCGAGTCGCAGCGGAAATGGCACGCCACGCTCGAAAACAGCCAAACCATTCTTCCTCCCTCCGGCTCACTGCCCGCCCTGGACATCTCAGGCCAGCACCAGGCGATGCTGGAACGGGCGATGGAGATCTACAACAGGCTCACCGCACCGGCGCTGAAGCACCGCTTGAGCCGGGGGGTGGAGGAGCAGCCTGGCGCTCCTCTCCCCCCAGGGCTGCGCACCCGGTCGGATCTCTCGGTGATGCACCATCAGGGGCAAGCCCAGGAGCCACGCCGATGAGCAACCACGCCCTGCCTGCGATCGCCGGCCGCGAAGCCGAAATCCTGGCCCTGGTGCAGCGGAACCAGCCCGTCTTCCTACCCCACACCAACCTCAAGCTGGCGGAGATGCAATCGGCTTTTAGCTGTGCGCTGCACATGCACCAGCCCACGATTCCCGCCGGAACGCACGGAGAACCCATCTCCCATCTGCAATACATGCTCGAGCACCCCGGCGAAGGCGACAACCACAACGCCGAACCCTTCGCCCACTGCTATCGGCGCATGGCCGATCTGCTGGCGGAGCTGATCAACGAAGGGGCCAATCCGCGCATCATGCTCGATTACTCCGGCACCCTCCTTTGGGGGTTCGTGCAGATGGGCCGCGACGACATCCTCACGGCCCTGCAGCGCCTGGTGCACGATCCCGTCCTGCAACCGTCGGTGGAGTGGCTCGGCAGCTTCTGGGGCCATGCCGTGGCGCCCTCCACCCCCATCCCCGATCTGATCCTGCAGATCCAGGCCTGGCAACACCAGTTCGCCGCCCTCTTCGGCGACGGGGCCCTCGATCGGGTACGCGGCTTCTCCCCCCCGGAGATGGCCCTGCCCAACCACCCCGACACCCTCTTCGCCCTGGTGAGTGCCCTGAAGGCCTGCGGCTACCGCTGGCTGCTGGTGCAGGAGCACAGCGTCGAAAACCTCGATGGCTCCCCCCTGAGCCCGGAGCAGACGCGGCTGCCCAGGCTGCTGGTGGCCCGCAGTTCCACCGGCGCGGTGGCAAGTCTGCCGGCCCTGATCAAGACCCAGGGTTCCGACACCAAGCTGGTGGGGCAGATGCAGCCCTGTGCGGAAGCCCTCACGCTGGGGCGTCTGCCGCTGGCCGGGCGGATGCTGCCGGCCCTGGTGACCCAGATCGCCGATGGCGAGAACGGTGGCGTAATGATGAATGAATTCCCGGAGGCGTTCCGGCAGGCCCACCGACGACTCGCGGCGGGCGGCGGCGGCGGCGGTGCCACGGTGGCTGTGAACGGCAGCGAGTACTTGGAGCTGCTCGAGCAGGCCGGTGTCAGCCCAGACGACTTCCCGCCGATTCAGGCGGTGCGGCAGCAGCGGCTCTGGCAGCACCTCGACGGCAACGACGAACCGGAGGCGGTGGAACAGGCGATCGCAGCGCTCCGGGCGGAGGATCCCTCCTTTGCGATGGACGGTGCCTCCTGGACCAACTCCATCAGCTGGGTGGAGGGTTACGCCGAGGTGCTCGAACCGATGCAGGCGCTGAGCGCCGCCTTCCATCGCCACTTCGATCCGCTGGTAGCCAACGATCCCTCCGTCACCGCCTCGGAGGCCTACCAGCAGGCCCTGCTGCCCCTGCTGCTGCTGGAAACCAGCTGCTTCCGCTACTGGGGCCAGGGCCGCTGGACCGATTACGCCCGCGAGATCCACCGCCAAGGCCTGGCAGCGATCGCAGCAGCCGGCGGCTGAGGCTCCGCCTCAGGCCACCATCTGGATATCGCTAGCGACCAGGGCCGGGAAAGGCCCCCCGGAGCCGCCACCCCAGAGCTGCACAAACTTGCCACCGTCCTCGGCGCCGCTGCCGAACCCGGCGGCACTGCCGTTGGGGTTGTAAAAAAGGCCGCCGCTGGCGGTGCTCACCACCAACGACGCTGCACTCCAGGCAGCGGCCGCGTCATCGGCCACCACCGCGAAGGAGGAGGCAGGCAGGGAGCCGAGGGCCGGCAGGGCATCAAAGGTGCGGCGGGCGAGCCGCAGCCGATCCACCCCGGACTGGAAGTCAGCGATCGTGTCGACCCCCAGCTGGCTGGTGCGGAACTGGCTGCCCGAGCTGAAGAAAAAGGCATCGGCCTCGCTGCCTCCGATCAGCATGTCGTCGCCGATGCCGCCTTTGAGGGTGTCGGAGCCGCCGCCGCCGATCAGCCAGTCGTCGCCGGCCCGGCCCCTTAGCTCGTCGTTGCCACCCTGACCGTTGAGCGCATCGGCAGCTCCGGTGCCCGTGAGCAGGTCGCCATTGCTGCCGCCCCCGCGGGCCTGCTGCATCGACACATCGCCAAGCTCCACGTTGGCGCCTGCGCGGCTGGTGTTGTCACCCAGGAAGATGAAATTCGCCAGGCTGTAGGGGTTGAAGGGCAACAGGGGACTGACGGCGACCTGGCTGTAGTCCTGCACCGGGCCGGAGAGGAGCAGGCGGCGATCGGCCATCAGGTAAAAAGTCTGCTCAAAAATGCGCAGGCTGAAGGCCGTGTTCTGGCTGAGGTCGAGGCCGCCCACCCAGGCGCCCACCGTCTGCAGGGGGGTATCGCCGCCCAGCAGGCTGGCGATGCGGTCGCGCCAGAAGCCCAGCTCGATCCCCAGGGGCGCCGACCCCATGCCCTGCAGGATCGCCGAGAAGCCGGCGCGGTTGTCGGCCAGGTGCTGCTCATCGAGCATGCGCAGGCGGAAGCCGAGGGCAAAACCGCGGGCTGGGTCCAGCTGGGGGAAACCCGGGTTCACCAGCATCGGCAGCAGGGCGCTGACATTGCTGAAGCCTGCGGCATTCGCCAGCGACGGCAAGCTGGAGAGCAGCACGCCGTTGGGGGTGCGGGTCTGGCTGCCGAGGAGGGTGTTGCCGAAGGAGAGCCATCCCTGGGCGCTGGGGAGAGCAGCGAGGGCAGCGTTGTAAAGGTTGGTCACCATGTCAGCAGGGGGTGTCGCGGCGGGGGGCGTCGCGGCTTATTACATCGCGGCGATTCTGACCCCTGTGGTACGAGGGTGCAGGAACCCCCGCCGGCCGATGAAACTCCTCCTCACCGCCACCATTGCCACGTTGATGTTCGGCCTGGGGCTGGGCCTGCGGGCCAGTGCCGTAGCGGCGCTGCGGCATCGGCCCGCCCTGGCGGCCCGGGTGGTGCTGGGCTCGTGCCTGCTGGTGCCGCTGGCGGCGCTGCTGCTGCTCTCGCTGCCGCCGGCCGCCACCGTGCCGCGGGGGGTGCGGCTGGCGATCCTGGCGATGGCGATCTGCCCGAGCGCGCCCCTGGGCCTGCGGCGGGCGGGACGGCATGGTGGCGATCGGGAACTGGCCGCCGGGCTGCAGCTGCTGGGGGCGGCGGTGGCGGTGCTGACGATTCCGCTGCTGGTGCAGCTGCTCCAGGCCGCCCTGCGCGCCCGGGGCTGGGCGATCCCGCCCGGGCTGGTGGCCATGCAGGTGCTGGCGTTACAGGGCCTGCCGCTGGGACTGGGGATGGCGCTGCGCTGGCGCTGGCCGAAGTGGGCCGCGGGCGCCAGCCGCTGGATCGATCGGGTGGGCTTTCTGCTGCTGGTGGCGCTGGTGGCGGTGCTGCTGGTGCAAATCGCTCCGAAGCTGGTGGGGTTTGTGGCGGCCAACGGCATGGCCCTGGCGCTGATGGCGGCGCTGGTGCTGATCGCCACGGGGATCGGCGGCCTGCTCAGCGGCCCTGGGCCGGAGGCAAGAATCAGCGGCGCGGTGGTTACCTCCCTTCGCAATCCAGGTCTGGCGCTGCTGTTCGCCAGCCTTTACGCCAAGGGGATCCCGGGGGTGATCCTGGGAATCCTCTCGTACCAGATGCTGACGCTGCTGCTCACGGGCCCGCTGCTGGGCCTCTGGCGGCGAAGCGCCGACCTGCCCCCACCAGCAGCAGGGCACTGACGTACATCCACAGGCCATAGAGGGCCGGTGAGACCGCCATGGTGGGGTTGTCGAGCAGGCCGGCGGTGATGCCGATCGCCAGGGCCGCGTTCTGCAAACCCACCACCACCGCCAGCGTCACGCCCTGGGGCCGGGGCAGCCCCCCCAGGCGGGCCACCACGACGGCGGCGCCGATGCCGAGCCCATTAAGCAGGATCACCGCAGGCCCCGCCTGCACCAGGAAGGACGGCAGCTTCTCCCCCTCGCGCACCAGCACCGCCAGGATCATCAGCGCCAGCAGGATGGAGGCCAGGCGGCCCACCCGCCGCTCGAGCGCCTTCGCCGTGTGGGGAGCGCATCGGCGAATCGCCATACCCACTCCGGTGGGCACCATCGTGATCAAACAGATCCTGAGCATCGTGAGGCCGATCGGCAGGCGCAGCGCGCTGTCGGCGCCAAGAAACTCCTGCAGCACTCGATTGGTGAGGGACGGAATGGTCAGCACCCCCAGGGCGCTACTGAGGGCGGTGAGGGTCACCGCCAGGGCCACATCGCCCCGCGCCTGATAACTGATCAGCACGGAGGCTGGCCCCACCGGGCAGAGGGCTAGCACCACCAGGCCCACCGCAACCGGGGGCGCCATCGGCAGCAACCGGGCGATCAGAAACGCCAGCAGGGGCAGCATGGCCATCTGGGTGAGGAGGCCCAGGGTCAGCGCCCGGGGACGCCGCCAGATGCGCAAAAAATCGGCCGGCATGAGGGTGAGGCCCATGCCGAGCATCACCAGGGCCAGGGCCAATGGCAGCAGCACGGTGGTGAGGAGGCTGCTCTGCACGGCAACCTCAGGCGGGCCGGTTGCGCAAGGCGGCGACCGCCTGCCCACCACGCACAAACTCCAGCCGCTGCCGTAGGAGAAGGGTGGCAGAGGAGGCCATCGCAGTAGGCGGAGGGAGCGTTCAGGATGTCAGACCGATCGTGCCGCCACCGTGCCCACCGCCCCCACCCCGCCCCTCGACGCCGCCAAGCTGCGGGCCCTGTTCACCAAGCCCTACGGCATCCCGGGCCCCACAGCGGCGGAGTGGCGGGCGCTGTACCAGGAGGATGTGCGCTTTGAGGATCCCACCCAGGCCAAGCGGGGGATCGACGCCTTCATCCTGGCCCAGCAGGGCCTGGAGAACCGCTGCGACGACATCTTCCTGGAGGCGGGCTCCGTGGCGGTGCAGGGGGAGGAGGCGTTCGTGGAATGGCGGATGGGGTTGAAGATCAAGGGGATTGAATTCATCTATCCCGGCGTTACCCGCCTGCGCTTCGGCGCCGACGGCCGCATCGCGGAGCACCGCGACTACTTCGACTTCGTGGGCCCCACCTTCGCGCCGGTGCCGGTGGTGGGGGGCTTTGTGCGCTGGATGTACGGGCGCTTCGTCGCCTGAGCAGGCGAGGCATCAGGCCGGGGCGTTCCAGCGCAGCAGGGCCCGCTGCTGCCGCTCCTGGCCCAGCACCGAGACGCAGGCGGTGTTGAGCACCAGCAGGGCGCCGCCGGCCACCCCGAGCCCGAGCCAGCAACCGGCCAGGCTGCGCAGGATATGGCCGTGGGCAAACAGGGCCACCCGCCCCTCAGGGCCCAGCCGCGCCAGGGCCAGGCTGATCAGCCGCTGGCAGCGCACCTCCACCTGGTCGGCGCTCTCGCCGTCGGGGCAGGGGTGGGTCCAGACGGTCCAGTCGGGGACCGTGCGGCGGATTTCGGCGGTGGTGATGCCCTCGTAGGCGCCGTAGTCCCACTCGCGCAGGTCGTCGCACACCTCAGCGCGGGCGCCCAGGCCGGCCAGCTCGCAGGTGCGGCGTGCCCGCTGCAGGGGGCTCACCAGCACCGCATCGAAGGGGCGGCTCGCCAGCAGCGGCGCCAGGCGCCGCGCCTCCTCCTCCCCCTCGCTCAGCAGCGGCAGATCGGTGCGGCCGGTATGGCGGCCGCTGCGGGCCCATTCGGTGGCGCCGTGGCGGAGCAGCCAGAGCTCGGGGGAGGGGGTGGTCATGCCGTGTGTCGTTAGAAGCGGGCGATCAGACGGCGCAGCGTGGCGAGAAACAACTCCATCGAAGCCAGGGCGAGAACCACACTCAGGAGATTCATGGCCCAGTTCAGGAGATGGAGCTGAGGCGCCGCCATCACTCCCACGCTGCCCGGCAGGGAGACGAGCAGCTGATCGAGGACGCCGTCGAGGACAGAAAAAAGAGAAGCGGCGAACATCGCAAACGCGCTCTGGATCACGTTCGGGGCCTCGCCTGCATCCGGGCTGGAGACGAGGTAGCGGGCCGTGCTCATCTGGAAGCTCGCCACCAGGAACAGCACCGCAAAGACCGTGATCTGCGTCAGCTGCCTCTGGGCCGAGACCTCGCGCGCCTCGACCAACAGAAAGCCCAGAGCGGCGATCCAAATCAGCCACCGCAGGAGACCACAGCTCCCAAGCAGCAAGCGACGCAGCGTGCGGCTCATGGTCACACCCGCGGCATTTGGGCCAATGGCAGGGTCTCGGCCACGGGCAGGGGTGTTTTCTGGGGATGGAGGGGCGAGCGCTGGCCGCCGGCCACCAGGCGGTTGAGGGCGTTGACGAAAGCCTGGGCGGCGGCCACCACGATGTCGGTATCGGCGGAGTGGCCGGAATAGAGCACCCCATCGGCCCGCAGGCGGATCGTCACCTCCCCCATCGCATCGATGCCCTCGGTGACCGACTTGACGCTGAACTCCACCAGCTCATTGGGCACCCCCGCGAGCTGGTTGAGCGCCTGGCAGACCGCATCCACCGGCCCGGTGCCGATGCAGGCGGCGCTGCGCTCTTCGCCGCCGGCCTCCTCCAGGGTGACGGTGGCGGTGGGCAGTAGGCCGGTGCCGCAGCTCACCTGCACGCGGCGCAGCAGGTAGACGGCCTGGTCGCTCTGCTGCACCTGCTCGCTGATGATCGCCTCGAGATCGCGGTCGCTGATCTCGCGCTTGCGGTCGGCCAGCTCCTTGAAGCGCAGGAAGGCATCGTTGAGGTCTTCCCCCTCCAACTGGTAGCCGAGCTCCTCCAGGCGGGCGCGGAAGGCGCTGCGGCCGGAGAGCTTGCCCAGGGAGATGCGGTTATCGGCCAGGCCGACGGTGCGGGCATCGATGATCTCGTAGGTGAGACGGTTCTTGAGCACGCCGTCTTGGTGGATGCCGGATTCGTGGGCGAAGGCGTTGGCCCCCACGATCGCCTTGTTGGGCTGCACCGCCATGCCGGTGAGGTTGCTCACCAGGCGGGAGGTTTTGGTGATCTCCTCGGTGCGCACGGCGGTGAGGGGCTCGCTGCTGTCTGCGGGGCGGCCGAGGAAGGGGTTGAAGTAGCTACGGCGCACGTGTAGGGCCATCACCAGCTCTTCGAGGGAGGCGTTACCGGCCCGCTCGCCGATGCCGTTGATCGTGCACTCCAGCTGGCGAGCACCGTTCTTGACGGCTTCGAGGAAGTTGGCGACCGCCAGGCCGAGGTCGTTGTGGCCATGCACGGAAAGGACGGCACGGTCGATGTTGGGAACGGCGGCGTTGATGCCGGCGATCAGGGCCCCGAATTCGGCCGGGGTGGCATAGCCCACGGTGTCGGGGATGTTGATGGTGGTGGCGCCGGCGTCGATCGCCGCCTCGATCACCTGGTGCATGAACTCCGGATCGCTGCGGCCGGCGTCCTCGCAGGAGAACTCCACGTCGTCGACGAGGGAGCGGGCGTAGGCCACCATCTCGCGGGTGATGGCGAGCACTTCGGAGCGGCTTTTGCGGAGCTTGTGCTCGAGGTGGATGTCGCTGGTGGCGATGAAGGTGTGGATGCGGCGGCGGGCGGCGGGGGCCACGGCGTCGGCGCAGGCCTTGATGTCACCGCTGGCGGCGCGGGCCAGGCCGCAGATCACGGGGCCATCGGAGGTGCCCACGGTGGCGGCGATGCGCTGCACGGCGTTGAAATCACCGCTGCTGGCGAAGGGGAAGCCGGCCTCGATGATGTCGACGCCGAGGCGGGCCAGCTGCTGGGCGATGGCGAGCTTCTCCTCCAGGTTGAGGCTGGCGCCGGGGGATTGCTCCCCATCGCGGAGGGTGGTGTCGAAGATCAGAACCCGGCCGGGATCGCGCGCCATGACAGAGGGATGGGGAAAACGGGGAGGGGGGAGGAACTCGTTAGACGGAGTGACTATGAGTTGGCCCCACTCTAGGTGGTGGCGGATGTGCCTTCAGGCTATGGGCGGCACGTATTGTGAGCAGATCGTCGGAAGGCCATGGCCGTAGGGGATCTGGCCCTGGTTCTTCACGCCCACCTCCCCTACGTGCGCTCGGGGAAGCCGGGATCGCTCGAGGAAGACTGGTACTTTCAGGCGCTGCAGGAGTGCTACCTGCCCCTGCTGGCGGTGCTGGAGGCGGCCGCCGCGGATCCGGCCCAGCAGCCGCGCCTCACCCTGGGCCTGTCGCCCACACTCCTGTCGTTATTGAGTGATGCGGCGCTGAATCGCCGCTTCCCAGCCTGGCTGGCGGTGCGCCAGGCGCTGCTGACGGAGGCCCCGGAGGAGCAGGCGGAGGCCGCCGCAGCCCTGTCGATTGAGCTGGAGG
>Ga0078894_10004303_pt1 | contig 10875 bp, 18 predicted proteins | sample LauGreSu1BDMLBSD_2_FD_67506 | JGI IMG/M metagenome (GOLD analysis project Ga0078894, IMG submission 67506) | Freshwater lake microbial communities from Lake Michigan, USA - Su13.BD.MLB.SD (version 4) (version 4) | ecosystem: Environmental > Aquatic > Freshwater > Lake | place: Lake Michigan... | reverse complement strand
TCCCCTTTGTTTTTATAATAGGTTTTTTGTTTACATCCGGTTCACCTTCTGCATCTGCCGCTATTGCGTCTACTCTTGCTAAATCGGCATCTGAAAGAGAAATTGGTGGTCGTTCAATAGGACCAGTTGGTGCAGGAGGAGCTCCAAATGCATCGACTCCACCACCGCCTCCACCACCACCTGGAGCAGCAGCAGGACCGCCACCAGGACGAATAGGAAGGGGTGCGGGAGGAGGTACACCCACTGGACCACGTGGATAACCAGCAGGTGCTCCAGGAAGTCCAGGCTGTAAACCATTGTATGCAACATCTCCTATTGGTAATTTACGTAATACAGGTTCAAATTGACGTAAACTGTCAAATATAGCTAATCTGTCTGCATCACTGTTTGCTCGTTGTAATGCTTCTTGTACTTCCATGAATTTTCTATAAATGGTATCTCCTTGTGCAGGGTCGATATCACCCGCAGCTGCTGCTGCTGCAATAGCAGCCAACACTTGGACATCTTGTAAATTATAAACAAAATAATTAATCCATTGATTTAAAGTAGCTACAAATGCACCCTGACGTCCATTATATGCCGCTAAATCTTGGTCTACTTCAGCTATTTTAGCAGTTATATCAGCATAAGTTACGGGATTAGGAATGGCCATACTATATTAACATATAATTATTTTGCTAAAGCATGAACTGATTCTTGAACGTCTTTTAATTTAGTTAACAATTCATTTTGTTCATGTTCTAAATGTTGTAATCCTGTGTCTGATAAAAAATTACGTTTGTGGATACCTTGTAAATGTTCTAAAATACGTTTCATTTGCACTTGTTGACTTTCTTTTTGGGTTTGTAATTTTCTATACAATTCTTCATAATCAGCAATGACATGCTTTAATAATTCATTGTCTTCTGCACGTACTTTAACTCGTTGCATATTTTCTTTCAACGTATCAATAGATTGACATGTACGATGTGTCCCATTTGGACAACGACGTATAGGTACGCATATACCATCTTTTTTATATGACCCAATAGGGCATCTACCGTGTATCATATAAAATTGATATATTATTTTTAATCTTGTTCTTTCATAAAAATGAATCGTGCACTCATGGAAGAACAAGATTGGGAATACAACGAATCTCTTCGTACCGATAGAGAACGTGAAGAAGCCTTTTTGCGTGAAGCTTTTGCTATACCTAAAGTAGAACCTAAAGTAGAACCTGATGAAGAGCCAAAATTAACACTGTTTCAATTGAGAAACACACGAATCCAATATTATGAAAAAAAAATTGATTTAAAAAAATAGAGCTAGTAAATGTATCCAATGTCTACTTTCGTTGATGCTACCGTCCCTAATGCTGTTTCCGCCGTGTCTTTCGGTGAACCTAAGACAAATGCGAGCGGAGGCAAGAATGTCGCACTATTCAATAACCGTGCGATTTACACTTTTACGACACCCATGGTCCCGTGTTACGGAGTGAATGAAAATAATTTTGACGGTAAGCCTCCGACCTATGATATTACAATTCAGCTGGGCAAGGACAATGAATCGATGGCATTTATCCAGAACATGTTGAACCTCGAACGATTGATTAAAGAAGAAGCATTGAAGCAGTCGCGCAAGTGGTTCGGAAAGCAGATGTCTGAACTAGTCATTAACGAATTCTGGACTCCATTTGTAAAGTTTCCTAAAAACAAGGAGACAGGTGAAGTTGACTTGACCAAGTCTCCTACACTTCGAGTGAAGTTGTCCTATTTCGACGGTGCGTTCAAGTATCTTGAAGCCTACAACGTATCCAATCAGCTTATTTATCCTAAGAACGATGGTGCAACACTTCAGGACCTAATTCCAAAGGGTTCTGAAGTCAAGTGTCTTGTTCGATTGAATGGAATCTGGTTTGCAGGTGGTAAATTTGGATTGACCGGTAAGCCAATTCAAATCATTGTTCGCCCAAAGGCACGGATTATGCCAGGTGTGTGCCAAATGATGATGCCTGCAGCTTCATCTGCTCCAGCTGCTGCTCTAGAAGAAGATACTCCGATTAAATCAGAAGACAAGCCAACTGAAATGAATGTAAGTGTAGAAGATTCAGATGATGAAGACCCGGACAAGGAATACACATCTACTCCAGCGGAACAAGTTGAACCTGCTGAAACAACCGATACTCCAGATGCAACTCCTGCTCCAGTCAAGCGACGGCCTCGTGTAGTCAAGAAAGGTGAGTAATTTACATACGACGGCTAGCAACACTATTATTCATTCTTAATGCAGCACCACTCATTTGACCTGCTCTTACACCATCACCTGAACCACCTTGGTAATTGCGTCTACGTCTAGACTTTCTATTTTTTTTGGAATTTCTGGAATTTCTGCGACGGCTTCCACCTAGTTTGAACAAATTAAGCATACTTATAGATTAGAAAATAATTTTTTAAGTTCGGTCAATTGTTTTTTTTCAGAAAAAAGTTCAATGGTATCCAATAAATTTTTTGGACGAACAATTTTTTGAATTGTTTTTTTTGTTTCTAAAACTATTTCATCCATTTCTTCTAAAGAAGGAAGAAATGTTTTTTTTGATAATTTACCAATTATTTTATCTAAAGTTATAAAAGATTCATGTATCTGTTTCAAATGAAACGCAAAGTTATAGGCAATATTAGACTCACTTGAAGGTTCTTTCAACGAATCAAACTGCATATTTTTTATTTCATCCATTTCAGGAACAATAGTAATTTTTTTTACTTTTTGTATAGCATAATAAACTTGAAATGCTTTTACATAATATTTGGCCATGTTGTAGTGTAGTTTTTTTTTATCTGGATATGTTTTTCCTTTAAAGATAAGTCCTGTATGTTGTAAATCTATTATTTCCAATAATTCAGAGGCAAGTTGGTTAGAATAAGTTACATTCATGGTTTCATTACATTCATGCATAAATTCAATTAATTTTTTTTCTACTATATCCATACACTATTTTGTACATTATTTTAAAATTGAAAAAATAAATGAAACAATACTTATTGTACAATGGACCATATTTTGGAACAATTCAACCCTACTTTACCTTTTGACGTTTCCGATGCAGATTTATCGGAATGTTGTAATGTATGTACTTCTATTACTAGAATGACCGAAGATGGATTCATGGTTTGTTCTAATCCAGATTGCGGTACAGTATCTATTCATGTCATCGATGATGCTCCCGAATGGAGATTTTATGAAGAATCGTCTACCAATCCAACACGTTGTGGTCTACCTACCAATCCACTTTTACCTAAATCTTCCTACGGATGCAAAATAGGACGAGGTGGAAAATCAACCTATGAAATGATTCGTATTAGTCGATGCAATGATTGGTTATCGATGCCATATAGTGAAATTGCAAAATATAATGCATTTCAACACATTAATCTTATGGCTTCCAATGCAGGTATTCCTAAACGAATTGTAGATGAAGCTTGTATCTATCACAGTCAAATATCTGGGCACCAAACATTTCGAGGTTTGAATAAAGATGGTATCATTGCTGCTTCTATTTATATTGCATGCCGAATTGAAAATTATCCTCGAACTGCAAAAGAAATTGCAAGAATGTTTTATTTGGACAGTACGAGTGCGACTAAAGGATGTCGCAATGCGATGACCATTATCAACGAACTTGAACAAAATAAAGTAAATTCATCGCAAATCAAATATACCAACACTACACCATCCTCTTTTATTCCGCGATATACAAGTCAACTCAATATGGCAAGTGATTATATTAAATTAGCTAATTTCATTGCTATGAAAATTGAAAAAAATAACATGATACCTGAACATACACCTAATTCAGTTGCTGCAGGTATTATTTATTTAATCTCCAACGAATTTGAGTTGAATATATCTAAAAAAGATATTCAACAAATCAGTGATATCAGTGAAGTAACTATTAATAAATGTTTTAAAACAATTGAACATCTTAAATCGTTGCTTATACCTTCTAACGTCTACAAACAATTTAAATCACGGTCGTAACTTGGGATTCACACATAATTCTTCCGTAGAATAGACTTGACTTTCACATGGTGTGTCTTTATCTATTTTGAGACAACTTCTTACACCTTTCCATTCTCCTACATAACAATATCCAGGTCCCTGAATACTACTTGAACTTTCATCTGGAACAGGAGCTTTTACACGTTTTTTTGGTTTTCTAGATAGTTTGTTCACTACTGTTTTTGAACCTACCGATGTTTCATCGACTACACTTTTAGTCAATGCAGAAGAAAATGTAATTAGCATATCTAACATGGACCGTGCCAATTCGATGAATTCTACTATTTTACTAAAGTACGGACTTACAAAATAATAAATTAACCCAAATACAATACAAACAATAACGGCGATAAGATATCCATTGCTTTTTGGAGGTTCAGGTTGTATTGGTTGCATGTCCATATATTAATCGTATGAAATTAATATTTACGAGTTTTTCTATTTTTTCTTCTTCTTTTTGTTCTTCTTCCTCCTGTTTTACTTGTGTTAATCGGTTGACCTGTATTTGCTTGCGCTTTCGCTGCTGAATCCATACGCAATTGCGCCGATATCATTCTAGCATTGTTTGTATTTGGATTATCCGGAGATACTTGATTTTTTACATTTACTGTTTGTGGTACGACTACCGTATTCCCTGCACCACCCGATTGGGCTAATTTATTTTGGGCAGCAGCGCTCGCATTCATTTTGTTGATAGCATGTTGTTTAGGTGTTGCTCCGTCGGTACCATAGAGTTTTTGCGAAAAATCTCTCATACTTTATTATATTATTTTTTTTTAAAAATTTCTTTAGGAGTATTGTGTTATTTTATTGAATATAGAATATTTAATAAAATATGAACGATAATGAAAAATACCAATTGAAACAAATGATTGAGCAAAATAAAGTAATTGATAATACGCATGTTCTTCGAGAATTAAAACACAGTTCGGATATTCGTAAATGTGTTACAAAAATGCTAGAATTGAAAAAATCCCATTCAGAATTGTTAAAAACAAATAAATCACAATTTGAAGAAATTGTATTGAAAGATTGTGGTTTCCTCTTTTTCAATTACATGCAATTATACAACACAATTTTAAAAGAGGACATTGATATGACCATCATGGACCAATTGTTAACTACCTTAAGCAAAATTGAAAATGGTGAATGTGACCAACATGAAGGAAGTTATGAAGTTGGCAAATTATTAAAAACCATTTACATCGATGGCACTTTGAAAGATATTCAAAAAAAAGATGAAGCCAATAAAATAGTCTACAAGGAACCAAAAACAATTCATTGGTCTGAATACAAAAAAAATATGTAATGCTACTATATGGTATTTGTTAGTTCAAGTCTTGGCGGAGGTTTTAATGGAATTTCACCAACTGTCACTATTAATACGCAACAAGGAAACTCGAATGCTGCTCCTTTTTCAGACGCAAGTCAGGTACCAAGAGACAGAATGTATCTTCGTAAAGCATTCCCTACCAACAAATTTAGAGGTCAATATATTTTGACAACTGCTTGGCCTCAAACACCCTTCCGTGTTGCCATGAATGCAGGTGATTTACTTCTTCGTCAAGCAGCACCAGGTGGACCCAATCAAATCAAAGGGTCGGTAGGTGTTGGAAAATACAGAAATTCAATGGGATTAGTGGATGGTGTTAAGACAGGTGATGGTGCCTCAGGAAACCAGCATTACGTGTATGATTCGTCTGTCTATATTCGATACAAAGGAAGAGTTGCTAAAAATAAGAATTACAATGATGTCAGTTTTGTAGGAGATAAAAATAATGGCTCATTTACAGCAATTAAGGCAATTCGCAGATTTTAAATATTTAATTATTCTATGAGATCAATTGGAGTTCATCGTAGCGATATTACTACATTAAATTCTCCTACCAATTCCCATGACCAAAATTTTGCAGTACAACGAGAAAAGGCACGTCAACATGTCCGTGAAAATATGATTAAATTTAATAAAGTTAAAAAAGTAGGTATTTTAGATAGTTCTCAACGAACTTCTATCATTTCATCCGGGTTGAGCAAATCTACTATAGAACGAACTGATTATTCTAATGAAGATAGAAATGATGTAAAATCAGCATTGAATCGCGTTCGAAACAGTGGATGTATTCCTCCAAAAAAAAAGAATAAATGAATAATATATGCAATATGAATTCAATGGAAAAATGTATGACATGCTACATGTACATTCATATAATTATCCACAATATGAAAAAATGTTAGAAACAGTTGGTATATGCAATAGAGATGTAATTGCAAAAAGTTTAGAAAATCTAGAATTGAAATCATTACAAGATGATGGAATGCATGGGTTTTTTATTTCAAACGATAAATTTAAAAATATACTTGCATTTGTAATAATAGATGTTTATTGTAACAATTCGTCCGAGAAAATTAAATTTAGTGATTACGGATTAGACATAAAAAAATGTATTGAAATTTCATTATTTTGTTCTAATCAGGCATTAAGAATACGTAAATTAGCAACAACATTTTTACAGTCTATATTAGAATATAGTGATTCACTAAAACCTGGATGTACTACTGTAGTTGGTGTACCTGCTAACAGAAATAAAGCAGCACTTTTAGAATTATATGTTAATCTTTTAAAGTTTGAAATAGTAGAAGAAACATCGCAATTTACAATCATAAAACGTAGTATAATGCCTGTTCCAGAAGATGCCATGTCTCAATCTGAAGAAGCAATAAGTGATATGTCTCAAGAATCTACGTCTGAAATGATTACACCTATGAGTTTACATACATATGGTGGTGTTTCCAAAAGACGTTATAAAAGAAATAAAAGAACGAAAAGAAATAAACGTAGTTATTCATTCAAATGATATTCACAATACGTATACTGTTTTGGATTATTTTGATTCAACCAATCAAAATCATTTGCAAACATTGAAAATAATTTATGTTGCGTCGTATATAAATAAAGTGGATGGTTACATTCTAGTTTACAACATTTATATTGAAAATATCCTTTACCTGTATTGATTTTATTTTTACGCCATTCATTTGAAGCTTCCTCAAAATCAATTGACATTTATATACCATTTAGAAAATGTATAAGTTAACTTTCTTATTTAAATAAATGGATTATGTATGAATAAATGTTTTGATTCATTGGGTAACAAACTAACATGTCCTCCTCGTGTTATTTTACCTATCCGAAATTTAGCGCCGAATAATATAAATAAGTCCAAAGCAATGCGTAGAGCTATGAAAATTCGAAATTATAAATCATATAAGTCTGGTCCTACAAGTAATATAAATTTACAAAAATTTCAAAACGAGTTTAATTCAACTAGCTCTATTCCGACTTTTACAAATGGAAAATTTTGTCCCACTGGTCCATTTTGGAGTTATTGGATAAATAAATCATAACATTAGTTAAAACATGCTCTATACCAATACTATGGAGACATTGATTCAACATGCAATTCAAAATGAAAATAACCAACCCATTCTTTCTCTAACCTACAAAAAAATAGAAGATAGAAAACATTCTATTCTTTCTGAATTGAAACTTCTTTCGTTGCGAAAGAAATTAAAGGAATACCGACACGTAGACGAGCTACAAGAATTTCAAGTTGGCCGATTTATTCGTTGGATTAATTTGTCGACCAAAACATTTGTCAACGGTGGATTTATTGTTCGTATTGATATTCAAAATCAAGGTACAGTGATTACATGCAAAAATACAATGAACGTGTTTTATACATTAAAAGTAGATGAATGCATCATTTTTCAGAAAATAACACAACAAGAACACGTATTACTTGCTGCTATGGAACACTTGTCTTAAAATCGATTGATAATTTTACTGTAATAAATCCACAACCCAATACCAATCAAACATTTTGCAATCAAATCTAAGATGTTCATAAATACATTTTTATACACTTCTGAAAACATATAGACAACACCATACATACTCCATACTACAAAATAAAGATAAAACAAAATTTTGTTAGCTATTTTGTTACCAATAAATTTTGTATAAATCAAATAAAACATGGCAAAAAATGGAATGAACCCACCTATCATAGCATATAGTTTGTATTCTGGATGTACTACTCCATAGTATCCCATACCCAACATGAGATAATTCAATAGGATAACAGCAAATATGGTAGTGAAATGAATCAAATGTTTAGAATTTTTAGCAAGGACAACACATAAGGTAATCAACATCAATGGTGTAGTAATAGACCAATCAATATATCTTAATTTTGTAATTTCACTCCAATCTATTTCTTTGGTAGTATCATTCACTTTGGTAATAAAAATACTGTAATAATAACCAGCTACAATAGAAATACATGTTTCTAAATTCATAACATGTCTTATTTCAGGGTCCTTGGTACGAAGGGCTTCTATCAATGTAATGGTTGCAGTCGTCATTAATATAGAATATACGACCATGAATGAAAAGGGTACTACATCATTTATTTTTACTTTTTTCTTATCTTTACTTGATATATCCATATATTTCAACTATATTATATTGTAATCTTGCATTTTTTCTTAGGTAAACGATTTTCCCAAACATTGGATTTCTTTTCTTCTTGAATAATATCTTGTATTTCTATAATTCTAGGTAAAAACCATTGAAACCATGCTTTGTGTCTTGGAATGATAGTACAATGTTCATCTTCCAATTTCCAATATATGGTTTTGATGTAAGCTGGATATTGAACCATCACTATTTCTTCCCAACTGTTGTATTCTTCTTGAGTACAATGAAATGGTGCATATTCATAATGAAACTCTCCATTTACTTCAAAATGAAAAATAATTCCCTTGTATTTACCATCTGATGTTAATTGAAATGTACCATCTGCGTTAAATTCATCTACATTTTGATATTCTTTAAAACTAGTTTCCAAAAAGTCGCAGGCATCTAAATCACACACTTCCATTTGTACTTGACATTGAATCCAATATTCTTCTTTTGGATTTCCAGTAATTTCACGAGAATATGGATTTTTAATTTCCAACATTCGACCGTAACAAGGTGAGGTTTCCAAAACATTGATTCCATCGGGCGAAGCACCTATGAAAGGATAAGATGGATGTACAATACACCCATATTCTTGAATTTTGGTTTGATTCACATGACAATAATAAGCAATGGATACCGGTTCATATTTTACGCCCCAATGCATAGGACCCTCTGTATGGGTAGATGCATGTACAACTACAGGTCCACATTTATTGCAAATCAATTCATTTCGTTTGGAATCACTTCCCAACACTTTATAAATAGAACTGGCTGTTAAAAGTGTATGACGAATAGTGTACCATTCTTCAGACCGTTGGTCGTGGTGTTCTTGTTGCAAACGTTCTAATTTTTCATGAATATGTTCTTGGACAGGACAAACTAAGGTAGTTCTTGCTTGTACTAGACTATAAGCTACGGTTAATGCATTTTGTAACTCTATTTCAGAATTGTCTTCAAATTGTATACGCAATAAATTGAAAACTTGTTCTATCATTGATTGAGTGAAAGATTCTTTATGAATATGGTCAAGATGTTCCTGAACATATTCTTCCATAAATAACATAGCACAATCTATCATTTCCTATTCTATCTTTATATTATTAAGTCAATTTAAGATATTGTTTTCTTCACTGTTTTATTTTTAGGAGTAAGCGAATGCAAAGGTGAAACAGCTTCTGCGCAATTAATTTTATATTTTCCATTTTGTATAGTAAGACTTGGAATAGAAATAATTTTGTTCAATTCGGTATCGTAGACTACATCTTTCGATTTGTGTAATAATTTTTTATTTATTTTTTCTTTTAATAATTCACGCAATTGCAGTGTAATTTCATCTGATAATTGTTGAGTTTCCTTGTATTCATCTATAAATTCATTCATTTTGGTTAATTTTAAGTAACGGTCTAATTTATTCCAAGGCAAATTTTTCACATTGTGGTCATCCATTTTCATAATATCATCAATCGTGGTCATATACATTATTACTTAAAAAATGTCTAACTTGATTTAAATAAGTATTTTTTATATTCTTTTTACCAAGATTAATTATTTTTGTGGGTTAGTATCTAGAACACAAGTGTAGGAATTATCATCCCACATTGTACCTGTGCTGCAACAGTTTGACCCATAACAAAATGGAACATCAACACCACTTACATCTAAAAATGATGATGATTGAGTATTTGCTAACGTTACACCTGCTTCTGTAGTAGGGGCAGTAGGCCAATCATATTCATCGTAATTATCATTTCTTCTTAAATACATGTCTATTACTACTTTTATAATCAAAATTATACCAACAATTAATACAATATTGAATAACGGTCTAGCAACTACCTTAAGTGGTGCAAAATAATTTAATAATAAAGTTGCCAACATGCATAATCCAACGATAGTAATCAATCTCATTAATTTAATGTGCGCATCATATTGTTTACTAAAATAACTGTTAATTTCAATCATTTTTAGTTGATTATATTTATCATCTTCTAATTTTGCTAAATTTTCTTTTTCTTTATTTAATTCTCGTTCTAATATTTTTAATGTTTCTGCCTGTTGGTCAATTGCTTTTTGTACAGATTTTTCAAGTACAACTTCGTGTTTATAATATTTAGATAATGAATTATATAAAGTAACACGACTTGCCGTTAATGAATTAATTTGGGAAGTAATTGAATTAATTTCACTATCGCTCATTGCTGTTCCTCTGTTAAGTGCTACATTTTCAGCATTTCTCGTTAATATTGTATAAAGTCGTTCTTCTGTTTGTTGCAATTTAGATATTTCATTCATCAATTCTTGTACAGTAGTTC
>Ga0078894_10004302_pt1 | contig 10877 bp, 12 predicted proteins | sample LauGreSu1BDMLBSD_2_FD_67506 | JGI IMG/M metagenome (GOLD analysis project Ga0078894, IMG submission 67506) | Freshwater lake microbial communities from Lake Michigan, USA - Su13.BD.MLB.SD (version 4) (version 4) | ecosystem: Environmental > Aquatic > Freshwater > Lake | place: Lake Michigan... | reverse complement strand
TCCCGTCCGGCGAGCCCATGCGCCAAGCAGATTGATGAAAACCGCCTTGCTTTGCGGTGATTCCAGGATCATCCGACCGTGCGCCGCGCGCTGGACGACGTGGTGCGGGACGCCGGGAACGATTGCGCGTCTTCGACGAGGCATGGGCGTGATCATCCACGCAGCTGCGGAAAGGCACGCCTGAGTCGGCGGAAATTCGCGCCGGAAAATTGTCCCGGAGGAGTGGGACCAATTTAGATCAGGCTCTCACCCGTCATCGCACCCGGCTTCGGCAGCCCCATCATCGCGAGCATTGTGGGCGCGATGTCCGCCAGGCGCCCGCCTTCGCGCAGGCGCGCGCCGCGGAACGCCTCGCCCACCACGAACAGCTCGACCGTGAAGTTGGTGTGCGCGGTCTGCGGCGCGCCCGTCCGCGGGTCCTTCATCTGCTCGGCGTTGCCGTGGTCGGCGGTGATCACCAGGCTCCCGCCGCGGGCCAGCGTCGCGTCGACGATCGCGCCGACGCACGCATCGACCACTTCGCACGCCTTGACCACCGCGTCCATGTTGCCGGTGTGGCCCACCATGTCGGGGTTCGCGAAGTTCACCACGATGAGCGGCTCGCAGTCCGGTGCCGCCAGTCGCGCGAGCACCGCGTCGCGGACGCCGAAGGCGCTCATCTCGGGCTTCTGGTCGTAGGTCTGCACGTCCTTCGGGCTCGGCACCAGCACGCGATGCTCGCCCGGGAACGGCTCCTCGCGGTAGTCGTTGAAGAAGAACGTGACGTGTGGGAACTTCTCGGTCTCCGCGCAGCGGAACTGCGTGAGTCCGAGCCCCGAGATCCATGCCCCGAGGATGTCCGGCATCCGCCCCTCCCGGTCGAACGCGACCTCCATCGGAAGCCCCTCCTCGTACCGGCACATGGCGGTGAACAGCAGGTCGCGCGGGCGCGGGTCCCGCGCGAACCCGCCGCCCTTGACCTTCGCCCAGTCGGCGTCCGGGAGCACGAACGCCATCGTGAGCTCGCGCGGGCGGTCTCCGCGGAAGTTGAGGAACACGATCGCGTCCCCGTCGTTCGGCACGCCCGCCTCGGCGAGGATCCGCGTCGGCGGGACGAACTCGTCGCCGGCCATGTTGGGCGACGTGGGCGCGGCGTAGTGGGTCCGCAGCACCTGTGCCGCGCTCGCGCCGGCCAGCGTCCCGGGCCGCGCGAGGATCGCGTCCCACGCCCGCTTCACGCGGTCCCATCGGAAGTCGCGGTCCATCGCCCAGTAGCGGCCCGCCACGGTGGCGATGCGCCCGCCCGTCCCGCGCAGCACCTCCTCGAGGCGCTCGATCACCTGCAGCCCGCTCGTGGGCGCCGTGTCGCGGCCGTCGGTGAACGCATGGACGAACACGCGGTCCGCGGGCACTCCCTGTGCCTTGGCCATTCGCAGCAGCGCCTCCAGGTGCGCGAAGTCGCTGTGCACCTTCCCGTCGCCCACCAGTCCCATCACGTGCAGTGCGCGCGGCCGTCCGTCCTCGCGCGTCTCCTTGGCACGCACGCACGCTGCGATCAGCCGCGGGTTGCGCGCGAACTCGCCGCTTCGGATGGCACGCGTGATCCGCATCAGCTCCTGGTCGACGATGCGCCCGGCACCGATGTTCTGGTGCCCGACCTCGCTGTTTCCCATCACGGGCTCGCCGTGCTCCACGGGAAGTCCCACGTCCTCGCCGCTGGTCGCGATCGGCACGTGCGGCCACTCCCGCTCCAGCCGGTCGTTCACCGGCGTACGGGCCGCGCGCGTGGCGTCGCCCGCGCGCTGCTCCGGGTGCGGGTTGAGGCCCCAGCCGTCGCGGACGACGAGCACGCAGGGCGCGTTGCGGGGGGCCACCGCTGACTTGGCCAGGGAATCCATGGCCGAAGTCTACGAATGCGCCCGACGGGCCCATGCAGCGCGAGGCGTAGCATCCGGCCATGACGAGGGGTCGTCGCCCGTGAACATCGGCGGGGCCTTGCTGCACCGCTACGGATCGCGCCAGGGCCCGCCCCGCGGGGGGAAGGATCCCTCATCCTCGCGATGGCATCACGCCGTGTTCGCGTTCCTTGCAGGACTGGGCCTGCTCGCGGTGATCATCCTGGTGGGCTGGCACTCCGAGTCGTCCGCACGCGTCGCCGTGGCCGCGGCACTCACGGTCGCGGGGATGGCAGTCGCGCACCGCCTGTTCGTCTGGCTCACGGCCCCGATCGCCGACAGTTCCGTCGACCGAGCGCGACCCGCGATTCCCTTCGCGCCGGTGCTTGGGTCCACGCCGATGCAGGCCGCGTTCACGGTCATCGCGGTGCTCGCCGTGATCGCGGCGCTGGTCCTCGCATCGCACTGGGACTGGCTGCCGAACGCCTCGTTCGTCCGATTCCGTCGCGGTCCGCGCCTCTACCGCCTGTTCAGGTAGCGGCACGATCGCCCTGCCGCGCCGCGTATCCTGCGTCCATGCCGACCGATACGCAGGATGCGAACGGAACGACCCTGGCGCAGCGCTACGCAGACGTGAAGGCGCGCATCGCCGCCGCGGCGCACCGCGTCGGACGTCGCGCCGAGGACGTGATGCTGGTCGTCGTCTCGAAGTCCGGCACCGTGGACCAGATCCGCGAACTGATGCAGCTGGGGCAGGTGGACTTCGCCGAGAACCGCGTGCAGCAGCTGGTGCAGCGCGCCGCGCAGGTCGACGAATGGCGCATGCGCCGCATCGAGCTCTCGGGGCACGCACCGCTGGTTCGGTGGCACATGATCGGTTCGCTGCAGCGGAACAAGGTGAAGAAGGCGATCGAGTGCACGCGCCTCGTGCACTCGGTCGACAGCCTGCGCCTCGCCGAGGAGATCCAGTCCGCGGCCTCGCGCCGCGAGACGCCGATCGAGGTGCTGGTCGAGGTCAATGTCGCCGGCGAGTCGTCGAAGGCCGGCGTCGCGCCGGGCGCCGCGAAGCACCTGGTGGCCCAGATCGAGACGATGGTGAACGTCCGCGCGCGAGGGCTCATGTGCATGGCCCCGCTGGAGGGCGGGCTCGACGCGGCGCGCGCCGCGTTCGAGCGCTGCCGCGAGCTCTACGACGACGTCCGGCAGTCCGGCGCCGGCGGGGCCCGCTTCGACATCCTCTCGATGGGCATGAGCGGCGACTTCGAGGCCGCGGTCGAGTGCGGATCAAACCTGGTCCGCGTGGGCGGCGCGGTGATCGGCCCGCCTCAGGTCTTCGAGGACCCCGCGGACGCGTGAGCCGCGATCGCCCGCGCGCGACGCACGTCGCGCCCGGGCACGATGTCCCAGGTGATCCCGACGAGCGAGAGCGCGCGCACCTCGAGGTGCGACACGTCCAGTTCCCACCACCGCTGGGAGACCGAGCATCGCGCCGGGTCCGAGTGATGGTTGTTGTGCCATCCCTCGCCGCACGCGAAGAGCGCGACGAGCCAGTTGTTCCGGCTGTTCTCGCCGGTCTCGTGGTTGCGGTAGCCGAACATGTGCGTCAGGCTGTTCACGCTCCACGTGATGTGCCACACGAGCACCGTGCGCACGAACACGCCCCAGGTCACCACGCCGGCGGCGAAGAGCGCGGCCTCGCCCGGCCCGGCCCACGCCAGCGCGACGCAGAACGGGATGACCGCGTACGGCACCACGTGCGCCGCGTAGATCCACAACGGGCTCCACGGCCGCTTCTCGACCCACATGTAGAAGGGGTCCGCCAGGATGTCCCGCGCGTAGCGCTCGTAGCTCGAACGGTGGTGAAGGTCGCGGTTCTGGACAAGCAGCCACCAGAGGTGACCCCATGCGAATGCCACGAGCGGCGAGTGCGGGTCCTCCTCCTCGTCGCTGTGCGCGTGGTGCATGCGGTGCGTGGCGATCCATCGCGCCGGCGAGTCCTCGAGGCAGCACAGCGCGCCAACCACGAGGAGGTGCTCGAACCACCGCGACGTCGCGAAGCTTCGGTGGGCCAGCAGCCGGTGGTAGCCGATGGTGATCGCCTGCCCGAACACGTGCACTCCCACGAGGCACGTCACCAGCGCGGTCCACGAGAAGATCGCCGGCACCACCGCCGCGAGCGCGAGCACGTGCACCGCCGCGATGGGGACGAGGTAGCGGAGCATCAGGCTCCGTGGCTCCGTGGCGGCGGGCCGTCCGAGGCTTCTTCGGTTCGTGTTCAACGCGGGTCCACGGACGCTATCCGCCCGCCACCACCTGCCCGGGCCAATTCCGCGCGGAATGCGGAACTTTCCGCTTGCGCCCCGCCGCATGGCGCGCGTGCCGGCGCCGCGTCCGGAACTCAGCGCCGCGCGAGCCGCGCCCCGACGATCGAGGCGACTTCCTCGATCGCGCGCGGCAGGTCGTCGTTGACGACGAATGCGTTGAATGCGCCGCCGTCGCGGGCCCGCTCGATCTCCCGCTTGCTCTCGGCGAAGCGCCGGGCAATGGCCGCCTCGTCCTCGCGACCCCGTGCCCGCAGGCGCTTCAGCAGCTCGTCCTCGCCCGGCGGCAGCACGAAGATCCCGAGCATGCCCGGGATCTTCCGCCGCACGTTCTCCGCCCCCTGGACGTCGATGTCGAGCACGATGAGCTGGCCCTTCGCCAGCTCGTCACGCACGGGCTGTTCGGGGGTGCCGTACCTGTGGCCGCCGAAGACCTGTGCGTGCTCGAGAAAGCGGTCCTCGGCGATCCAGCGCTGGAAGGTGGGCTCGTCGATGAACCAGTAATCGACGCCGTCGCGCTCGCTTGCGGTCCGCGCGCGCGTGGTGGCGCTGACCGAGAAGGCACCGCCGAACCGGCGCAGGATCTCGCGGACGATCGTCGTCTTGCCGACGCCCGACGGCCCCGCGACGACCAGCAGCAACCCGGCACCACCTGCCGGCGCCGCCTGGGCGCCGCACGTGCCGCTCGTGGTTCCTGCCTCGGGGTGCATCGGGGCGGAGTCTATGGCAGACCCCGCCCCGATTGCGGCCTGCTGCGTCACTTGCCCTCGTCGGGCTTCTGCATGCTGGGCCACACGTGCACCTTCCACCACGCCCACGTCGCCTCGACCCGTCGGATGGACAGCCCGAGCTTCCACTCCGGCCCGCCGAGGCGGTCATCCATCCAGCGGATGAAGCACTCCTCCTGCATGCTGTGCGCGTAGATGTCGAGCCACCACCTGCGCCTCAGGTCCAGGCGCGGGTCCAGCGACCCGTCCTGCCACCCGCCGCGCGGAGGTGCCGCCGAAAGCGGCGCGCCGTGGAGCAGCGCCGCGCCCATGGCCATGGCCAGCGCGATGGCACGCGCGGGCCCCGTCGTCTTGATGCGGTTCATGTGCGGTGCTCCTTTCACTGGGCCTCCACGATGCGGGCGTCGGCGAGGATGCGCCACCCCGTCTCGCGGAACGCGGGAAACCGGCCCATGGTGCCGGCGATGGTGCGGACGTCCTCCTCGTCGAGCACCCACTCGGCGTCGAATCCGGTGGAGCGTTCCAGCCGTTCGCGCCTGACCTGCTCGAGCGAGAACGCCCGTTCGCGCAGCGACCAGTTGCCGAGCCGGTCCGCGATCTCGATCGCCTTGTTGGTGAACACGGCCATCGCGCGGTGGAAGAGCGGGTCCTCCAGGTGGCGCATCGCCACGTTGCACCCGTAGATGCACCACCAACCCCAGCTCTCGAGCCAGTCGCCCGGCGGGGCGAGCTGCGGATCCTCGACGCCGCCGAGCGCCTCGGTGATGGTCGCGACCGCGTCACGCGGGTCGGTGGTGCCGAGCGCGCAGTCGACCTCGACGAGCGCACCACGGCAGGTGTTCCCGACGCCGCCGTAGCTGTCGTCGCCGAACTCGCGCGCAAGCCGCGAGAACAGGATGCACGCACGCTCAAGGTCGGCGCGCGCCTCGCGCGCCGTGCCCAGGTCGAGCCGCTCGCCCTCGCCGATGGCGCGCCGCGCGCTCTGCCCGCGGTACATGAGCGCGAAGGCCTGGGCGACGCGCTCGAGCCGGCCCTCGGGCGGGCGCCGCTCGAACCGCTCGACCAGCTCGCGCGCCGTGGCGCGTGCCTCCACCAGGTGCCACAGCGCGTGGTGCGCGCCAGCGAGGTTCACGCGCAGCATGAGTTCCATGCCACCGGGAAGCGGCGACAGCGACAGGGCCTCCTGGAGGCACTCGAGGCTCCGCGCGTGGCGCCCGAGCCCATCGTGCCCACCGCTGATGCGGTTCAGCGCGCGCGCCCGCTCGGCGGGCGTGCGTGCCGCCGCAAGCAGCGCGCGGCCGCCTTCGACGAGCGCCTGCCAGTTGCCTGCGCGATGCGCCTCCATCGCGCGCGCATCGAGTTCCGCGAAGTCGCCCGGCGCGCCCGCCGCCGGCGGGTCGTCCCACACGCACTTCGCCACGTCGCCGACGTTCCAGTCGAGCGCGTCGGCGAGCGCCATCACCAAGTCGAGCTTCGGGTTCCCGCTGTCGGGAACGATCTTCGAGAGGTCGCGCCCCAGGTTCGCCGCAAGCTCCTGCTTGCTCCAGCCCCGGTAGACGCGCGCAAGGTCCACGAAGCGGCCCAGCCGCTCGCGGCGCACAACGCTCTGGCTCATGGTCCCACACGATCTGCGGGGTCTCGTGCGCCCCGCTCGCAGTCCACACGGGGGCCGAGTATGCGCACGCTCAGGGCGCTGTCGAACGGATGCCGCGGAATTTCGCGTACATCGCGAACATTCGCCCCGCGTGGTGGACAACAGGTGGATCAGTGGTGCACGTGCGCGCGCGTGGCGGCGCGCGACCCGGTCCAGTCGCGCACGGCCGCGCACAGGGCCACGGTGACGGCGTCGGGCGCCACCGACGAGTCGACCACGGCGTAGCGGTCGGGCCATCGCCGTGCCTGCGCGAGGTATCCCGCGCGCACCTTCATGTGGAACTCGCGCCCCTTGCCCTCCATGCGGTCGAGGAGCGGCGAGAGCCGCGAGAGGGCGACGTCCGTGGACACGTCGAACACCACCGTGAGGTCGGGCACGTGGTTGCCGGTCGCGACGCGGCCCACCGCGACGATGTCGTCCTCGTCCATCCCGCCGGCCGCGCCCTGGTAGGCGAGGGTGCTCGAGACGAATCGGTCCGCCAGCACCAGGGCACCCGCCCGGAGCGCGGGCTCGATCCGCTGCGCGAAGAGCTGCGCGCGGCTCGCCATGTAGAGGAGCATCTCGGCGCGCACGGTCATCTCTGCGTTCGCCGGGTCGAGCAGGATGGTGCGGATCTTCTCGCCGATCGGCGTGCCGCCCGGCTCGCGGACCTCGACCACCTCGAGGCCGGCGCCGCGCGCGGCATCCGCGAACCGGCGGAACTGCGTGCTCTTGCCGCTGCCGTCGGGACCGTCGAACACGACGAAGCGGCCCGCGAGCGCGCGCATCCACGCGCGATCCGCGTCGTCCGCCGCTGCGTTCGGCTGCTGCATGGTCAGGAGTCTAGTTCCGGCCCGATGCGTCCGAGCGACGCCGCGACGCGCGGGTCCCACGCCCGGTGCATCCGGGCCACGCGCGCGCCTCGGTAGGACGTCCCGCACCGATAGCACACGAGCCGTGTCGGCACGAACGCCAGCACAGCGACGTCGACGAGCACCATCGCGACGAGGGCACCGAGGACCAGCGGGTCGCTCGAGTGCCCCATCACCGCCGCCACGACGCCCGCGGAGGCCAGCACCAGCGCGAACGGCGAGAACCAGACGGGTGTCCGCCGGCGGTACAGCCGCTCGCATCCGCAGCAGACGCACTTGCGCAGGCATCCCGCGTCGTCGAGCGCCCGTTCCCAGTCGAGGAACACGTCACGCTGGCTTCCGTCGCGCGTGGTGGCGGTCACGCGCGGCGGCCGGGACGCGGGGTCGGCGATCGCCGAACCGACCTCGCCGCCATCGCGTTCGCGGATGCGCATCAGCATGCGTCGCCGAGCATAGGCATCCTCGGCGGGGGCTAGCATGGCACCGATGGAACCACGCGCGGAGGACCGCCCACTGTGCCCCGAGGGTGACGAGCGGTTCTGGGCCATGGTCGGTGCCGTGGCGCTCGGGTCGGTGGTCCTGGGCTGCGTCGCGGGCGCGCTTCCGTCCGCGGGCGCTCCGTCCGCCGAGGGCCAGGTGCCCGGCCTGCCGGCACGGATGTCCGACGCACTCGCCCTGGTCGCCTGGGTCGTGCTGTGCACCCTCGCCGGCGCCGCGGCGTTCCGGGCGGTCGCCCTCGTGCGTGGGCGGCCTGCGGGACCGATCTCCAGCATCGCCGCGCGCACCTTCGCGTGCGCCGCGGTTGCGTCGATGGTGCAGTTCGTGCCCGTCCCGGGCGAGGCGGCCAAGCTGCTGTTCGATGGGCTCGCGTTCGCGTCCGTCGCCGCGCTGCTCGCGCGGCCCGCATTCAGGGTGGGCGCGCTCGACGCATTCGCCACCGCCGCCGTCGCGACGGCCATCGTCGCGATCGTGGTGGGGGCGGCCGCGATGGTCACGTGGGCCGCTGCGCCGCGCTGACATGCGGGCCCGGCCGGGGCCCGATCACCGCTTCTCGCGCTTGCGCTCGCTGAAGACCAGCTTGATGGGGACCTCGCTGAACGGCAGGTGCTCGCGCAGCTGGTTCTTGAAGTACCGCTCGTAGCTTCCCTCGAAGAGCGACGGCTTGTTCACCACCATCGCGATCGTCGGCGGCTTCACGTCGATCTGGGCGACGTAGAACACCTTGGCGCGCGTGCCAAGGCTGGAACTGGGCCCGCGTGCCTCGAGGATCGTCCTCACGGCGTGGTTGACGCGTCCCGTGCCCTCGCGGTGCGCGGCCTGCTGCGCGAGGTTTGCGACCATACCGAGCAGCTCGCGCAGCCCGGTCGAGTCCTTCGCGCTGACGAACACGATGGGCGCGAACTCGAGGCCAGGGAATTCCTGCGTCAGGTACTCGATGTAGTCCTTCGGCGAGAGCTTCGAGGCGACGAGGTCCCACTTGTTGACCGCGATGACCGCGGGCTTGTACTTCTCCTCGAGCTGGCTCGCGAGCCGCTTCTCGACCTGCGAGCTCTTCTCGGTCGCGTCGAGCAGCAGCACGCACACGTCGGCGCGGTCGATCGCGGCGTCGGTGCGCGCGTTCGAATAGAACTCGACGTCGTCGGCCCAGCTCTTGCGCTTGCGCACGCCGGCGGTGTCGATGGCGACCAGCGCCTTGCCGTCGAGCTCGAACCGGACGTCGACCGCGTCGCGCGTCGTGCCGGCGATCTCGCTGACGATCACGCGCGGCTCGCCCGCCAGGGCGTTCACCAGCGAGCTCTTGCCTGCGTTGCGTCGGCCCACGATCGCGAACCGCACGGTGGGGTCCTCGGGGCGCTCGTGCGCACGCACGGCGTCCACGCGGTCCCACAGCACCTCGCCCAGCGCGCGCGTCCCGTACCCGGAGTTCGCGCTGACCAGCGCGGGGTCGCCGAACCCGAGCGCCGCGGCCTCGATGCCGTCGGCGTCCCAGCTCGGGTCGTCCACCTTGTTCGCCACCGGGATCACCTTCGGCGAGAGGCCTGCGCCGCGGAGGAGCCGCGCCACCGTCTCGTCGAGCGGCACGACCCCGTCCTGCGCGTCGATCACGAAGAGGATGAGGTCCGCCTGCTCGGCCGCGGCGCGGATCTGGCGCTCGATGTCCGGCGTGAGCTCGGCGAGGTCCTTGCCCGCATCGTCGATCTGCCCACCCTCGGCCACGTAGACGCCGTAGCCGCCCGTGTCCATCAGCTCGACGAAGCGCGGGTCGGGATCCACGGCATCCGGCGGCGGGCGCAGCTCGACCACCGTCGTGACGCGGTCGCGCGTCACTCCCGGCGTGGGATCGACGATGGAGATCCGCTTGCCCGCGAGCCGGTTGAAGAGGCTCGACTTGCCGACGTTCGGCCGGCCGATGATGGCGAGCTTCGGGAGCGCCATCAGTTCGGCCCACCCCAGAGGCCGGCGTCCGCGGGCGCAGGTCCACCGGTTCCGTCGAGGCGGCCACCCATCTGGTTCATGTACTGCATGACGGCCTGCTTCTGCGCCGCCATCTGCGACATGGCTTCCTGCATCTGCGCGCGCATCTGTGCGGGGTCGCCCTGCCGCTGCACCACGCGCACGTTGCCGCCCGTCGGCATCCCGTCCGGGCCGGTCGGCGCCGCAGGCTGCGTCGAGCGCGTGAAGGTCATCTTCACCGTGCGCGGCGCCTTCGTGCCGCTCTGCATGGTCATGGTGCAGTCGATGCGGTCGCGCCCGAACGAGTACGCGAGCCCGACGTTGCGCGGGGTCCCGCGGGGCGTGTCGAGCGGCGCCGCAAGGCCGAACACCATGGTCGACGCCTCGGGCACCCAGTCGCCGTGCTGGTAGATCATGCTCTTGTCGAGCTCGGTGAGCATGATGTGGGTGTACTTGTGCAGCCCCGGCGAGTACCCGACATATTCGACCTGCTCGAGCACGTAGTCGCCGTTCAGGAGCGTCATCTCGCCCATCAGGAAGTTGTCGGCGAGCACGAAGCCGTAGTGCGCGTTGCCCGTGAACTGTGCCACCGGCGCGCCGGACTCGTCGAGCGACTGTCCCGCGATGTCCCAGCGGCCGACGAACTGGTTGAGCACCTCCATCGCCTGGCGGGTCTCGAGGGTCACCTGCGCGGGCGTGGGCTTCGGCCTGCCCGCCGGGGGTGCCGAGTCGCCGACGGCCAGCCCCAGCGCCGCGGCTGCGGCGATTCCCGCGGCCGCCCCGGCGATGAACGTGCGGAGCCTGGGCGCGGCCGGGGCGCGCGTTGGATCGGTCGCGTCGTGCTTCATGGAAGCGGCAAGTCTACGCTGCCGGGCCAGGAGCCCCGCCATGCCGACCGTCGCCCAGGAGTTTCCCTCGCTTCGCGTGTTCGACCATCCGCTGGTGCAGCACAAGCTCACCATCGTGCGCGACCGCCGCACGTCGCCGGCCGATTT
>Ga0078894_10004300_pt1 | contig 10880 bp, 7 predicted proteins | sample LauGreSu1BDMLBSD_2_FD_67506 | JGI IMG/M metagenome (GOLD analysis project Ga0078894, IMG submission 67506) | Freshwater lake microbial communities from Lake Michigan, USA - Su13.BD.MLB.SD (version 4) (version 4) | ecosystem: Environmental > Aquatic > Freshwater > Lake | place: Lake Michigan, USA... | reverse complement strand
ATTTTCAATGTTTTTTCGAATATATCAGCCAGATCTGTTTCTGGATTCATGACGATTGGTCGTTCGATTGTTTGGACGGGATTACCGGGGAAAACGCGACAAGAATGAATTGATATGCTAAAATGTATTTTTTTACGTAAATCCTTTTCGTATTCCGCATGATAATTCATGATTTCGCTAATCATATCCGGCAAACTATAATATATATCCGGTCGAACCTTGAATACCATATTTATGCTATCTTTATCACAAACATAAATACCCATAGAATCGACAAACTTTCCGGTATCTTCACCGATAAATTTCATTTGTGGCGCAGTGCTTCCGCTCAATATAGACAAGGTTGGCACTAAATTTCCCTGACAAATATCATATAACGTTTGATCTCCTCCCCATAACGTCATACCGCAATGAACATAGTAATCCAGGCGTATTGTTTGGGTTTTATAATATGGGATTGGTACGCGAACGTATGGGTCTTCTTCACCATGGCAAAATATAACATATGTAACGGATTTGATTGGAGGGAGAATTTCTCTTGCACTGATTGTACGGGATTTTGTTTTTGTTGCCTTTCGTTTAGTCGCTTTTCGAGTCGCTCCCATAGGTATATTATATACATACGCTAGATTTTTATGTCTCGACTATAGAGACGTCTATAGTCGAAAAATTACTGTGAATATACTGTGTCATACATAGTTGCTTGGTTATACTGCCGCAACAAACCGAAGAGGTCTGCCATCGCTATACACATGCATATCGCCTAATTTGGTCTTTGTAGAATAAACCGATGTGTTGTGATTTTGTTTTTCGGGTTGTGTAATCATTTTTTGAAGGGAAATACATGCGTCCATCACATTATATATTTTGTAAGGCAACCCAGTGTTGACTGTATCGGGAGTTCCATATGATGTTGTATACTTAACAAGTTGACATAATGTATGCAAATCGGATAAATGTTTTTTCACGTTTTGAGACATCACTTTAAATTGTCGAATTGTGTTCTTATTATAGGAATTTGCTATTATATTTATTAAACGTAAATCATGAGACCGATTCACTACTACCGATGAAATATGAAATGATTCTTTGGCTTCCTCTTTGGTGTGATTTGGTCTTAACCACATATACCCTTGGTTTTCACCACAATTTTTGCAATCTGGAATACTACACAACGAATCGTGGATTTTCTTTGAAGACCCGTCGATTTTCTCATTTTCGGTATCATTAAAAAACGAACGTCCATAATCAATAATTTTCGCGATATACGACGAACAAAAAGAAACTACATTCCCGTCGTTCATGTGATAATGATAATGAATATAGGACCCTTCTACTGGTTCGTATATTAGGACATTTTCGCCATGTAAATCGTAATGAGTGAATTCATTACACATCATGGCTAACGGCATATATACTTGAAATAATACATACAATAAATCATTCTTCACAAAATCAATATTTCCCGATTTTGTCGCAATACTGGTAGCGTTTTTGATATGTTGTAACAATAAACATAATAATAATCCATTTGTACACGAGGTTTCAAGACGTTTCTTTGTGTCGGGTGGATTCGTCACATACGGTACTAATCCTTGTTCGAGGACAGATGGGTTATTTTCGGAAGTATTTTTGATATTCGTGTAAGCGTTGGAGTTGGCGTATTGGAACATACCATATGTCTCTACGAAACAAGGATATTGTAACGCGCGTTTGTTTATAAATGAACCGACTAAATATTCATAGTATAAGTTATCACCTTTAGGATGAGACGTGGATTTTAAGATAGCATGTGCGTTATAGCCCCCTCGAGTGTATGTAAGTTCTTTCACAAACCCATTGGCAGAGACTTCGCCAATACGTTTAGCCGGCTTTGCTAAATATCGAAAGTGAGTGAATCCATCGAAGTGTTTTTTGATCGTGGCAGTTTCTTTTCCAAACGCCATACAGACCCCGGCATCGGAACATATCCCATTTAGGAAAGCACCACGTCGTTTAGTAGGGTCGACTTTTTTCATAAATCGAAGAAGGCGTCTTGCGTGAACTTTATTGCGAAACTCTTGGATTTCGAGATCAGTAGGACCAGGAACACGAACGGGAGTTACAGGAACTTTTTTGGGCGATTTCTTATTCTTAAGTATTTTAGATACTTTTTTGGGTGATCTCTTTTTCGGAATTACGCTGGAGACTTTTTCAGGCGATTTCCGGTTGCGTCGGGAACGAATAAATTGCTGAATACGAGATGCCGCGGTTTTTTTGGTAAAACGTCGGGTTACATTACACGTTTGTTTATTCATTTTGTATTTGCTTGAAAGACGACAAAATTGGCGTTTTTGTCCGTTTGTATATGAACACCGATATGTTTTTCGGCAATCGTCTTCCGGACGTTTTCTACACGTAGACACACAGCGTCGAGTCATATATAGTAATATCACATTTTTTACACGTTATCATTTTTTCGGGTTGGTTATAAATAAACGAAGTGGTATAACGGGAAGTTTCACATGACATTCCCAGAAATAATTATTGAATAACCAATTGAATTTGAGTTCGTTTATTTTCGGAAAATATTCGGGATGATTTCGGACAATTTCTTTGCTGGTTTCATCCATTTCTTCAAACACCGATGATTCTTTCGGGATTACATATAATAATACATTCGCGTCTTTATTCACCGCCATCGTATCGTCGCTTCCCGACGTCGGAATACCTACCCGAGACAAATACGCATATACATCACGCATCAATGGAGCATATATACAAAGACCCGTTAACCATATTCCCGAACTGTAATATTTTTGGACACTCGACAACATATGTATATAATCGCGACACAACTCATCCACTAATTCGGGAGTCGGATCCTTCCCCAAAATCACTCGATAATAACGGTCTTCCCACCCTTCTTCGGTTGGACAAACATAGTGTTCATCGCCTCGATAGATGAGGGGCGTTTTTTGGAAGTAATTTTCGCGTTCTTTGGGCGTGTTTTTGGCTAGAGAACAAAAGTTGGATGCTGATACTTTGTTGCGATACGTATATTCTTCTACTAAGAAGGTATGTTCTAGACGCGCAATTTCAGCGAAAAACACTTTCACCCATTCTTCGCGGAGTCCGACGACGGGGTCTGTGGTTGTTAATGTGCGGTCGGGATATTTTCCTATATGGGTAGAATAAATATCGAGGATTTGCTGTATACCGTTTCGACGAATATTGATTGCGGGTAAGTGCGGTAAAAAATCGTTGCCGAGTAAAAAACACATAAACACATAATCATCTACTCGGCGTGTATCATCGGGTCGGCAATTCATTTCCGTTAATATGGATTTACACAGGAGATGGGTGTCGAGTAAAAGCAGTTCGTTTGCTTGTGGATTGATATTCGCCGGGAGTATTTTCCCGAATTCAGGCGTTTCGCGTGTGATATATATGTTTCGGCATAACTTTGCATGGTTGATGGACAACATAATTAAATCCGAATCGAGACCATATACAGCAACATTCTCGGTTGGATTGGTATGGTTACGCATATATTCGAACATTTTGTGTTCGCCTTCGCCGGGATCGTTGGAGGTGGATACTATGAGTCGGCAATTATGGATACGTATGTTGTGTAATTGGTCGTTCACTTGTCGCGAAAGGTTTGCCATAAATTGTGTTCCGGGAGTAATTGCTGCGGTATTCCATTTGTTGATTGGTGGACTGGACATCAATACGGGTTTTGTAGGGTCGTCGAATTGGAGCATAGACAAATAGGTGGATTTGTATCTACGTTGGCGTTGTTGTTCCATTTTGGCGAAAGGAGCAACTCCGTCAAACGCAATATATGCGACATTGGTAGGGGAAATCACCGCAATATACTCTCGGATTTTGGCAATAACGGTTTCGATAATATCTTGTTCGAATTTCTCGCGGGAACATTTGGTTGAGTTTTTTTCGAGAGAATAGACTGAATCATAAACAATGGAATTACAATCCATATACAAACTATGGAATACAGTTTTAGCGTGTTTTCGATGAAACGAAAGCGTACGTATAATATTAGAATGGTTTTTAATAATATACGAAAAATAACTTGGAATGCCCATTTTGTATGTGTTGTCGAAGGAGTTTATGAAATAAATAGAATCAAATTTTATCTTTATTTCATTTTCGAAAATACACTATTTCGTAGGAATATATGACCGATTGATTCGTTCGGGAAAACTATTATTATACCAAAATAGATACTATAGGAAAATACAAAATGGAATGTCCAAAAACTGCAAACTTAGAAGCCGTAAACTTAGAAACCGTAAACTTAGAAGCCGTAGACCTAGAACCCGTAACCCCAGAACCCATCCAGGATTCTACACCGAAAAAAACAATGGGGTTTATCATATTGCGACACGTACGTAATGAAGAAACCGACCAATATTGGAAATTATGCTATGATACAATTCGTGCGTTTTATAAAGAAAACCCAATTATGATAATCGACGATAATAGTGATTCGAAGTATATTACATCGAAACAGTTGGAACATACAACAGTGATTCATAGTGAATTTCCCCAACGCGGGGAGTTATTACCGTATTTGTATTATTTAAAGAATCCAATTGCCGATATAGTAATGATTCTACATGATTCGATGTTTATTACAAAATGTATCGATTTTTCAGAAGTGGACTGTTATAAATCGCTCTGGGATTTTAAACATACATGGGACCAACCATATGTTGAGTCGTGTATAATAAAAGTATTCGACAGTCAATTACTGAATAGTTTTCATTATACAAAGGAATTATGGGAAGGCTGTTTTGGTGGTGCATCCATTATTACACATGATTTTTTACAATTTATACATGCTGATTTTGATTTATTCAAATTAACAGATATAATAACATGTCGGCATAATCGGATGTCATTTGAACGTATAATTGGGTGTATCATGCAACTTCAATATCATAAATTCAAAAACCGAATAGAAATCGGTCCGGAGGATAAAACCAATGCGTTTTTTGGCAATATACACAAATACTGTCTTTGGGAGTCAATCACATTTAGAAATAAACACGAATTTATGCATTTACCCATAATAAAAATATGGACGGGTAGGTGATTTTGAGCGAATATATTTATATGGGTAAATTATACCGATTTTGTCATAGATGAGAAAGAAAACGGAAACTGTACAAAATACGATCAAAATAAATATAGATACGCACCAAAAGACGATTTGCGAGATTAACCGATTAATACAAGACAAAATCAAAACCATACAAGAGATTATCAAAAACACGATTGTTTCGATGAATCAATACAAGAAATACGAGATATTTAGTAATAGTGATGTAGTCATTTGTATCACTACGTTGGTTGAATTGTATGATAAAACAAAGGCGATGTTCGATAAAGTAGTTCAGATTCCCAAAATGAGTATTCAAGAATTAGCGAGACCGGTAGCAAATACTGTATCGTCAACCACGCCGATATCGTCAACAAGTACGGCGTCTCTCGATGAAATAAATACGATAATCAATGAACTCCAACAAATCATCGATAAAATATCGATTGTGATTTGTGGGTTCGGGACGTTGAATATGAAGGATTTGTTTTTTATTAGTTTCGGGTCGGAATTCAATGAGAAATATATTGAAAACGACATTTGGCGAGCGAAATCGGAGTTGTTATTAGAACACGTTTCCCCGATTGGGTATAAGACCATACATTGGAAACAGGGCAAACCAAAGCCAAAAGAAAACTGTAATTCGTCGTCGCCATATTGCTTAAACAAAAACACGGAAGACACGATACAAATCGAGGTATCGAACCAATATGAATGTTTTGATGTAGACACTTCTACGAAATCGTTGTACGTTAAATTATATGGTGTGCGTATTGTGATTCATAATGAGAAAACCCAAAAAACGTTGATTGTACAGGGGGTAGTCGACGACGTGGTGTTGGATTGTTTAAGTAATCCGTATATTGATTATCGCAAAAAGGATTTATTCGAGAGTATTCCCGAAAGTGAAACATACGATAAGGACATTATGAAACGCATCATCGATACTCTCACATTAAAGGATATATTGATATATGGAAACGCTGACATATACAAGCGACATATCGGGGTTATCAGTATCGCCAATAGCATAAAATACAATAAATTAAACATTACCATTAAAAAGTTTTTGGAGATGGACATTTATGCCCAACGCAATATGTTGATTTCGCTCTTGATATACAACAAGGAGGACGATATACAATACATTACGTATTTATTATATGATTTAATTACCGATTCGAGTGGAAGTGCGTCGGATTCGATAGACCAAATGTTGATTTACGAGAGTTTTCCCTGGAAAATCAAATTGTTTTTCAAAGATACCATGAAAAACACAATCAAATACACGAAAGAAATGATACATAAATATGACGTGAACCGTGTTTCTCTCGAACAACAAATTTACGTGATGAAAGTGCCCGAGAATGTGAAGGAAAAGGCGATGTTGAAATTAAAGGAAATAAAGGGCAAATCCGACGATTCCGGGTCAAAAGCCAAACAATATTTGGAAGGACTCTTGAAAATTCCATTTGGAGTCTATTGCGAAGAGCCCATATTGAAAAAGGTAAAGTCCATTCAAGCCGGGTTTGTGAATACTTTGTCGAAAACATCGGAAAAATTCCGACAACAAATCGTACTCAAGGACAAATACACTTCGGTAGAAATGATATCACATATACGGGGTATCAAACAATATATCGAGCAAGCGTTGCCCGGAGAATTGGAGTCTAAATTACGCGAGTTATCTACGAAACATATCAATTCGATTATGATGTATATTACAAACGTATATAAGATGTATCATCGCAAGATGGCGGTCTTGCCAAAGACCAAAGAGGATAAAATCGAGAGTATTTGCGCGTTCTTAAAAGAAAGTTTTGCGGCAGACCACATTTTACAAATACACGATATTATTTACACCGAACAGGTTCCATTGGTACGTAGTATTGCGGAATTCACAAAAACACAAACCGCCATCGCTGAAATCAAAACGGATTTAGATGATATTACCCAAATATTAGATGAATCGATTTATGGACATTCACATGCGAAAAGCCAGATATTGAAAATCATCGGGCAGTGGATGACCGGTGAACAATCCGGGTATTGTTTTGGGTTCGAGGGGTCGCCCGGTGTTGGCAAAACGTCGTTGGCGAAAAAGGGATTGGCGAATTGTTTGAAAAACGGGAGTCAGTCGAGACCGTTTGCGTTTATTGCTCTTGGGGGGTCTTGTAATGGATCGACATTAGAGGGTCACAGTTATACCTATGTGAATTCGACATGGGGTAGAATCGCGGATATATTGATGGATACAAACTGTATGAATCCGATTATATATGTAGACGAGTTGGACAAAGTAAGTAAAACCGAACACGGCAAGGAGATTATCGGAATTCTGATGCATTTGATTGATACGACTCAAAACAATGGGTTTCAGGATAAATATTTTAGCGGGATTGAATTGGATTTGTCGAAAGCCTTGTTTATTTTCTCATACAATGACCCGAGCCAAATCGATAAAATATTGTTGGACCGTATTCACCGAATCCGGTTTGAGAACTTGTCGTTCGACGAGAAGATTGTGATTGTGCGCAAATACATTTTACCCGAAATCAATCGCAAGATGGGATTTGCGGATGATACTATCGTATTAACCGACGAGATGGTGGAATATATTATTGAAACATATACTCTCGAATCTGGCGTGCGTAAATTGAAAGAGGTGATTTTCGATTTGTTTGGCGAAATCAACATTGAGTTATTACAAAACACCGAAGAAATACAAATCCCGTTTGTATTAACCAAAGAACATATGAATACGCGATATTTACAGAAATATACCAAGGTGCGCGATACGCTCATCCACAAGACTCCCGAAATTGGTATATTGAATGGATTATGGGCGAGTGTATATGGAAAAGGCGGTATTATTCCGATACAAACAATGTACTATCCATCGGCGTCGTTTTTGGAATTGCGTTTAACCGGATTACAAGGGGATGTGATGAAAGAGAGTATGAATGTCGCGAAAAGTTTGGCGTGGAATATGTTGGACCCCAATACCCAAAAGAGTCTCGTGAAAACATTTGAAGAGACGAAATGCCAAGGATTACACATTCACTGTCCCGAAGGCGCAGTACCCAAAGACGGTCCATCCGCTGGAACAGCAATTACTCTCGCAATATTTAGTTTGTTTACCAGTAAACAGATACGAAACGATGTAGCCATCACCGGCGAAATCAATCTTCAAGGGTTTGTTACGGAGATTGGCGGATTAGAAGACAAAATCCACGGTGGAATCAAAGCCGGAATCACAACGTTTTTGTTTCCGAAAGCAAACATTCCGGATTTCGAAAAGTATATGAAAAAATACGAGAAAATCACGGTAGAGAAGAAGATTCGGTTTTTCCCAGTATCACATATATCGGAAACATTTGAGCATGTGTTTTTACCAGACGAATAGACCAAACTCCTACGAACTCCCAAAGGCACTTGCGTTACGTCGTTCTCCGGAGTTTCCTTGTATTCCTTCGACTCCGCATTCCACTACGCAAGCGGAATACTTCGCAATACTCTCGATAAATCAGAGTTTATTTTGTGGAAAATGTAGTTTCGACAAAATAATATATAATATATAATAATTATATAAACCTCCCGCTATGAATCTATTACCGTTGTTATATGTCGGATTTCGATTAGCACCATTCGTGATAGTCTCATTTTTCGTGTTATCATCAATGTTGAGCACGGATATTCGAGGAATCATCTTTTTAGGACTGCTATTACTAAATTGTATAATTACATTCATATTTGGCGGGATCATTGGGTATTTTTATGATGGGTTTAATCGCGACGATCCACCCGAAGATAAAATGGCAATGTGTAATGCCCTCACTATTGGAAACGGTGAACGTGCGTCCATGATTCCATTAAACATCAACATCATCTCATTCACATTTGCGTATTTAGTGTATTTGGTCGGAAAACACAAAAAGGAAATGTCGAGTATCCCCACCATTATCTTTTTCTCCATTTTAATTTTGGCGACTATTTTCTGGGAAGTCTCGAATCAATGTGTTAGTTTACCCAAGGCGATTTTAGCGTTGGTGATTGGTGGAGGTATTGGTGTCGGATTTGCTGAGGCAGTAGATGTGTGGGGGAAAAACATCCCAGAACTTCAATATTTTAGTTATATTACAAACCAAGATACGTGTAAACAGGTTACTAACGAAGTATTTGAATGTACTGTAGAATAATTTTATTCTTCGAAAATGTGTATGTTTTTAATGAACCATACACGTAAATTGGCCGAAATCTGTGAGCGATAATAATCATCCGCAATCATTCGAAAACTCGCGTGTTTGTCTTCGTGATGGTATAGAAAATACTGGATTATTTTGCGAGTAACGGCGGTGGAATACTTTTCGCTGAGTTGTTCTATAGGGAAAATCGCGAATCCTTTACGTTTATTCACCTCGTTATGAAAGGTCCATAACATAATTTGTAGGTCTTCTTTGGAACGTATATTCTGAAAATGTATTTTTTGCATATACTCTTTGGCGTGTTGTGCGCAATTTGGGCAAGGGAGAGTGCTGCATACGAGTTTGATGATTTCAAATACTTCCTCTTTCGATTCATTAAAATATTCCGGTTTGATTTTTTCGGCGAGTGTATGGAAAAAGAACCATGTTGGTTCACCCCATTTCATCGGTTTTTTTGCGGGGGGAACCGGTTCTGGTAGTGGAGAAGGAGCAACAGGGGCAGAATTGCGCATATATACCGGTGGGCGTGAATGATACGCCGAAATCGGAGGAGGAGGAGCAATGGAATGTGATTTAGTAGGGTTTTGAGCAATCGTTCTTTTTCGGTGATTTGTAAATATCATATGTACTAAAAACGCAAATATACTAATATAGATATATATTTTTACACAAAAAAACACTGTCGAATACATTCGGTATTGCTATTGTGTACAGATAAATAATTCGAGGCAATAAATGAGATAAAAAGTATATAATCTAAATATATAACATGTCACAGTCAATACAAACAAAAAGATCAATTCCTCAATACGTGCCTCCTACACCACACGTCGAAACGACAACTTCTTCGATGTTAAAAACCAAAGAACAATTGATTGAGAAAATAAAAGAATGGGTGAAAATCGACAATGATATTCGTGTATTACAAAAAGAACTTACCAAGCGTCGTTTAGAAAAAAAAAAGGTTTCCACAGAATTAATGGAAGTAATGCGCGTAAACGGAATCGACGCTTTCGATATCAACGATGGCCAAATCGTGTATGACAAACGAAAAACGAAGAAACCGATTACAAAAACGACGCTTATGTCTATACTCTCGACATATTATAACGGCGACACCACAAAGGCGACAGAAATAAACACATATATTTTAGACCACCGAGAAGAAATTGTAAAGGAAAAGATTGTCCGGAAAATCACTACTAAACCGCAATAAATCATACTAATCCGAATTCGGGAATCGTAAACACATCTCCGGTTCGCACACATTTCGCAATGATACAGGGGTTGTCGATTCCTTGTAGAATGTCTTCGGTTTTGTAAACGTTGTTGTATTTGTCTACGTAATATACGATTCCTTTGATTTCGGTTGCTACTACTTCGACTTTTTGAGTAGTAGCGTGGGCGTCCTCTTCGGTTTCACCCGACAAGACGAGTCCATGTGGAGTTCCTTTGTAATGTGTTCCGCAGAATTCGCAATCGGTTTTGCGACGACGGGTACATTGTTCTCCATTGGCTCGTTTTGCGCTACATCGGTTGTTTTGAGGAATGGAATTTTGGACACGTTT
>Ga0078894_10004298_pt1 | contig 10882 bp, 16 predicted proteins | sample LauGreSu1BDMLBSD_2_FD_67506 | JGI IMG/M metagenome (GOLD analysis project Ga0078894, IMG submission 67506) | Freshwater lake microbial communities from Lake Michigan, USA - Su13.BD.MLB.SD (version 4) (version 4) | ecosystem: Environmental > Aquatic > Freshwater > Lake | place: Lake Michigan... | reverse complement strand
CTTGCGGGACTAGAGGTGTTTGGTAAGAATATCGTTAAACTTGCGGTCTAATCGATGCAATGAACGGCTCATTACTATGTAGTCACCTTTCACTGTTACCTGACGGACACTTTTGCTTTATGTTATATCATGAATTTTACTTCTTGTATGTAAAATAAAGTTGTTGTGTCGTGGATTGGAGAAGTAGTGGTCCGTCACGGGCTCCGTTATCTTTTGAACAACGAAATACTCAACTACTCCTTGAAATGTCCCCATTTCCATATTTTAAGATTACTTCGAGATTAACCTCTTGGTAGAAGTTTATCAAGGTTAGTAACGGCACCACCCGTACTCTAACATACCTTTCGGTTTTAAGTACCCTTTAATATTGGAACACGCAATAATGAAATCGGATAACTTCATTTTTTGCAATATCCCTACGGGTTATTCCTATTGGTGTTCCCACCTCAATCAGACGACCCACATCGCCAAATCACTTAACCACTTTCCCTACAGCGTTGCCCTCGGTACTCAAGCTTAAACGGTATCCCGCTTGTATACTCAACCTCGATTGCTCAAGGCGCAAACCCAACACACTAAAGGGTTCACTTTATCCTACTTTCGTAGTTTATTTTATGGACTATATACGGCCCAAGATCTTCATGTTAACACTTTAAAGAAAGGGGGGTTAATCTCTTACTTAATTTTGTCAATCACTTCAATCGATTATAATTTCAAAGAACTTTTCGGACTTTTCCGATTTGTTTTACAAAGTTACGATATTTGTTTTGTTATATCAAGTACTTTGTGAACTTTTTTAATTTTTTTCTATGAATACACTTTTAGTACCATAAAAATCAGCTCGGATTTCAGCATATACTACACTTGGTGTATAATACTTTCTCCCGTTTTGATCAACGTAATAGAAAATAAAATTTTCAATCACTTCAGTTCCTTCACTCATATTTAGAGTTTTAAACGGTTAATAAATAAGGTTAGTTATTAGGACGTTTCCTAATTGTTTAACAAATCTAATACTAATATTTCGATTTGTCAAATTTATGATAAAAAATTTATTTGATTTTTTTGTTAACAGTAATAAATATACCGTGATACACCAAAAAACAAAGAAAAATTAAAAATTAATTAAAAAAAGTATCTGTTAATTCATTATTAACATCAATCTCATCTAATTTATTCTCTAACCATTCAGCAAATGATTCTTTACTGCTTAAAATGTTTTTCACGTTATCGTGTTTTTTTACTGGTATTTCCACAACTTTGGTTGCTCCGTTTAAATAATGTGACCCACTGTTTTTCTTACAGAATTTAACTTTACCGTTATCACCAATTAAAATTAAATCATGTACAATACCATCACAATCAATACCACTACCTGGTACAATAATATATTCCATATCTTTAAATGGTGAGTAATCCCTATAACCATCAACATGTGGTATCATATCTTCATTACCCTCTTCTTCATTAATCTTACCACCCCAATGGTCTGAAGGTTGTTCTAAGTCAGGTTGTAATCTATAATCAGTTGTTAATTCTTCACCTTCTTCTATATCTTTAGATGCAACTAAGAATCTTTGTTTACCATCCACCAATTCATTATGACAATTTGGATCATCACTGTGATTATGTAGTTTACCAAGTTCCGTGAATTCGTACTCATTACCTAATTCTATTATGTTATGTAATAAACCAACAACATCACCCTTTTTCATTTTTTTATTAGCGAATACACCTTTTCCTTGTATTTTACTATTTCCAACTAAATATTTGTTATCTTTTTTTACACTTTCAGTTACTGTTTGAGTGTTTGCGATTTCTGATTTTAAAACTTTAACAAATTCTTCTTGTATCGCCTTAGTTAATTGCACATAACTTGTTATTTGTTCAGGATTAATTACTTGTGGTTGGACCCCTTCTTTTTCTATCTGTTTCATAGCGGCAAGAATTTGTGGTTCAGATAACCTTTTATACTTCGCTAATTTAGATTTAATATCATTAACGAAGTTGTTACTACCTTTATATTCACTAATCGCATCTAACCTATTGTCATCATAAACAACTGGTTCCTCTTTTTTATTTCTGTACAGATAACTTATTCCTGAAATATTTGTAATACACTTATGTCCTCCAGAATTTGCTTGGATAACATCCCACCCATTAACACTTATTCTATCTAACAAATCCTTTTGTTTTGTCGTTAGATTTCTATAAAGTTTTTGAGATATATTACCAATAATTGATAATAACTTTTCATCCGCATTAACTTTAAAAGACTCCCTGTTACCATATATCGCAACTAAATCCTTCAATGTGAACCCAACAGATTCGTATTCCGCCTCAAATTCCGAAACTCTTTTAAGTGTTCCAAAAGTAATTCTCATACCTTTCAAATCACTTTCAAATTTAGATAAAACAACATTCTTCATTTCACCTAAATCAACACCCTTCAACGCCCTGTCCTCTTTAAAAGGATTACAAGAAGCTTGAACTAACCCTAAAGGCCAAGCGATAACAATAAAGTCAGCATCAGGATTATTTTTAAATGGTGTATACCTATCGTAAGAACCGGGTTTAATCATCGACCCACCACCATATTGTACTATTATGTTATCCTCTAATCTTACGTTTGGATTAACTTTTTGTTTTTCAATATAATTCGCTTGATTTTGAACCAACTCTTCAGGGGTTGCATATCCCTTTGTGGATATTTGTTTTTTGATATTATTTAAAATACTTAAAAGAGATGGTTGAGCACCTAACACAATTTGTTCTAAAAATTCGGGTTTGTTTTTAAATGCCAATAATAATTTATTGGTAACCAATCCCATAATAAACTTGTTGGATCTTAAACTACTATCTTTATCAAAATTAAGTAAGTAATTCATAACCATTTCAGGTGTAATATTATTTACCGCAAAATTAGCAGAATCCACAGTTGATATAATATTAATGTCTTCTGTTGGAAATATCTCTTTTGGTGAAACAACTTGTGATATCGTTTCGACATTAGATCTGGATGGTCTAAAGTTGGTCGAAGTTTCCGGTTCAACCCCAGCTTGTGTATCGTGGTGGTCTGTATGGATAACAAACATTGGTTTTCCGTGTGCAAAATCAACAAGAACTGGCATTACTTCCCCGCTAGCATCTGGTTTTTTAATTGAAAATTCTTTATCCCCGTATTGGATTATTTCAGCATCAACGACTTTAATACCATAATTTTCTAAATAATTTTTCATACCAATAGCAGTGGTAACACCGTCTAAATCTTGGTGAAAATAAATTTTAGCCTTTTTATATCTTTTAGCAAGTTCGTTAATATTCCTGATACCCGACTCGTTTAATAATTTTCTCATATTAATAAATACATCTACACAATAAAAAATCCCACATTACTGTGGGATTTCATTTATAACCTGTAAAGTCTTAAAGTATTCAATTCTACTTTCGGCAATTTGTTTATAGTTAGGACTTAATTCAATACCTAACCACCTACGTTCAAGTACTTGTGCTGCCACCAAACTTGTTCCACTACCAGCAAATGGGTCCAAAACTACATCGTTCTTGTAGGATAATATTTTAATCGCCTTGGTAGGGATGTCCATCGAGAACGTTGCCTTGGTGAGTGATTTAGTATCTGCAAAGTAATTCCACTGACCAAACACAAGTTCCATAAACTCTTTCTTATCAGTCTCTTCATAAACTATTTTTTTCTTTAATGTCCCATCTTCCTGTTCTATTTCAGTTGGGACTCCTTTCCATTGTGCCTCTCCTTTAACCTTTTTAATGTGATTTTTTTTGTATGCTAATATTACACATTCCTTTGGGTTATAGATGTACGGACTTGACGGACTCATCCAAGACCCCCAAGCGGTCGTCTTACTTCTATGTGGAGATTGTTCTTCAAGGTCAACAATCCCAAAGAATCCATAACCAATCTCTTTCATAATTTGCCACATCTCAGAGACAAAGAAAATTCTCCCACCTTTCTTTTGTCTGTTGATTTCATAAGGAATGTTCAAGGCGATACGACCATCGTCTTTTAATACTTTATAAGACTCAGTTAACCAACTTTTGGCAAACTCAAGGTATTCGCTAAATTCAACATCATCCTCATGAACATCGTAAGCTATTCCAACCCCATAAGGTGGAGAGGTTACAATTAAATCTACAGACCCTTCGGGTAATGTTTTCATTACCTCAACACAATCTCCGTTTATTATTTTTCCTGTTTCTATCATCTTCTTATTTTATACTCTCTAATAAATCCCATACTTCATTTGAAAACTCTTCGTAAAGGTCTCCATCCTCATCACCTGATAAGTCAACAATGTATTCATCCACACAAAAATCCACAATTATTTCGTGTACTTCGCCTAATGTTTGGTCATCATTTTTTAATCCCTCATATTGATTAAGAATCTGATTTTTTTGTTCTTCTGTTAATTTCATTTTTTATAGTTAATTTTTGTTTTATTTTCCTCCAAGTTTGAATACGCATCACAATTTGAATTTTTTTTGGTTTTACAACTAAATAAACTCATCAATAAAGTAATTAAAATAGTAATAATTATAGTCTTCATTGTGTACATAAAAATCTTATTGTTTCTCTCAACCTGTTGTTTTGACCTACCTTGGTAGTCATCTTGACTCCATTCTCCCATAGTTAAATCGCTTGTGCTATTATTTGTGCTAATTTATACCCTGTGAATGCACCTATTGCTGCCGAACCCGGTAAAACAATAAATTTACCCAACATAGTTTCATACTTCTTTCTATTAACAATATAAGAAATTAATATATAATAGACAATGTAGTTCATTAAAACTAAAAAGTCCAGTTCTTTTGCTGCGAAAACGACTATCGAATTTCCAAGAAATCCCCACATAAAGTTAATAGAGGTTTCACGGATTAATTCGTTTGGTGTTGTAATCGCATCTAATACGTTTATCTCCTTATCAAGACCTGTTTTACTTTTCAAGGGTTTCGATGTGGTGTTGGAGGTACCATAGCGCCTTTCTGAGGTCTTCAAGTTCCTTGTCTTTTCCTTTTTTTCCTGCACGACTTATATATTTTACTGTGTTTCCTAAACTAAACCCTAATTCCCAAGCATCAATTACTTTGATTGCTTCGTAAGGGTTATTTTCACCACCATAATGTTGTGGGTGATTTACTTGTTCTATTTTTGGTGTGGTACACTGACAAGGTCCGGTACCACCACATATACATCCATTTTCCATTATTCTTCTCTATATTCTTTTAATAATTCATCATTAGAAATTGTACTGTATTTTTCACTTAATCCTGACACATTTACATTAGAATTCATATTCATTTTAATTTCTAATATTTTTTCAGCAGTATCTAGTGATTTTGAAACCTCTCTAATGATTTTATATGGGTCAGCATTTGAACCCGGTCTTCTATCTTCAACGTAACCTTTCCATTCTTTTGCCGTCTCCTGTGGAACTCTAATCGATGCTCCTCTATCGGAAACCCCCCAACTAAATTTATCAATCGCTTGTGTTTCAAACCCACCAGTTAATCTTAAATGATTGTTTGACCCGTATGCGTTGATGTGTTCTTCATGTCTTGATCCAAATGAATTAAAAATGGCAATAAAATAATCATACCCTCCTTCGTCTCTCATTTTATCGTTTGAGAAGTTGGTGTGTAGTCCTGAACCATTCCATTCTCCATGTGTAATCGGTTTAGGGTGAAGGTCAATATGGTACCCATACTTTTCTGAAATTTTATATAAGAAGTATCTACTCATCCATAAATCATCACCACCTTTTAATTTACCCTTTGAAAATACTTGGTATTCCCATTGACCTAAAGCCACTTCGGCGTTTGTTCCGGTAATGTCAATTTTGTGATTTAAACACATATTTAAATGTTCCTCAACGAAATCACGTCCAACAACACTATGACCAACACCACAATAATACTCACCCTGACCTTTTAGAATGTTTCTTTTGTGACCTAAAATATTTCCGTTAATTTCTTCACGGATAAAATATTCTTGCTCAAATCCAAACCATAAATCTTCTTGTTCTTCATTAAGTAATGATCGGTAATTTGATTCGTGTGGTATATTATCTGAATTCATCACCTCACAAAAAACATAAACAACACTATTTTCTAATGGGAATTGTCCTGATTTATAAATCCTAACAGGTTTTAATAAACAATCAGAATTACCGGTATTTGCTTGTTCGGTTGATGATCCGTCAAAATTCCATTCTGGAAAATCTTGAACCCTTAAATTTTTAATCAATTCGTACTCTACTATTTTAACTTTACTTCTGAGGTTTGGTTCAGGCTTATATCCATCAAGCCAAACATACTCTAACTTAACTTTCATTTGTTTTCTATTATATATTGGATTATTTGTTCCTTAGGTTTTCCTTGATTATATAGACGGTAAACGTCTCTTGAGAATTGGTCTGTGGTTAAGACAGCATCAGCATCAAGGTAATCCATGATTCTGTCTACGTTTTTAAGTATGTGTTCTTTACAAAGAAACCTTTTGTTGAACCCCATTTTTTTCTTCTTTAATTTTTTTTACTCCGTTAATAAAGTCCCTAACTTTTCTACCTAATTCCATATCATTTGGATATTCCTTTATTAGGTCTTTTATTACTTGGTATACGTCTAATTCCATAATATTTAAAAATTAATTATTTAATACTTCTTTGTCAAATTTTTATTCTTAATTAATTTAGATTGCACCACATAATTCATCACTTTTCTTTTAGCAAGTGGTAAAATAGTTTCTTTAAATGGGAATTGTTCTGTGTGGTGAATCTTAAATACAATTAAATTTTTATGTACTTCAGGGTCGTTTATATTTTTTATCAATGGTCTTTTAATGTTTAATAGTTTTTCTTCAAACTCATACTCCTCACACTCACAGATTTTTTTAATCGAACATTTTGTTTCAACAACGTCCTTTTTAATTGGTTTAATAATAAATTCATAAAGGTGGGTTTTTTCATTATTTTTGATAAAAAATAACCCCTGTTTTGGTTCTACATTTTTAGAGTTTTGTATAGGTTCAATTGAAATTGAGTCGTTCGCAACATCCCATAACGCCTTTGCTTGATTAAAAAAATCTTTGATTTTATCATTAGAATATAAACAAACTTTATATATTTCTAATATTTCTTCTTGAGTAAACAATGGTAAATTATTAGCCATTAAATCAGATATTAATATCTCATCGTCAGGTTCTTTAAGAACTCGATTAAGGGTTAAATATTGCCCCTTTTCGGTAATTAACCCAATACTCGCTAAGTGTAAAGAAATTTGTTGGAAATTGGGGTACAACTTCAAATTTTGAAGTTGTTTATCCATTTTTTGTAAGAAATCTAAAAGTACGTATTGTTTATGTTCAAAATCAATAGGTTCTTGGAATACCCAATCAGTGTTCATTAATGTTTTTAAATAAAAATAAGGACTTTCTATAAAAGTGTAAATAAATTAGTTGTATCTCATCACGTGATACCACACTCCATTTATCTTATATTCACTCATTGACCCGTCGTAACTACCAAGTATTTCACCAGGTTCAGCATTATTTGATAACTCCTCGATAACCGCCTCCATGTCCACAAACTCCATAATGTATTTATCATCAAACCCCATGTCTTTTAACCAACTAGAAAAATTATAAGAAGCATCGTTAACCAATGCATTTACTGTGTTGTCTATCTCTTCATCGCTATAATCACCTTGGGGGTCGTCTGTTATGTCTTCAATAAGGGTATCTAAATCATCTATTTCTGATTCAATTTCACTACGTTGGTCATCGGAAAGAGTTTCATTTTTTAATCTATAGGTAAGTTTATCGATTTTTGTTTTATAAATTTGTACGTAATTTTCTTGTTGGCTAGATAATTCTTTTGTAACATCATAACCTTCTAAATCCTCTCTAACCACATCATAATAAAAATCATTTAACCATCTCTCAACATAATCCTCATTTAAATTATTTTCAAAAACATAGTCTGGAGCCGCTTCATATCCAAGATCGTCGATTTGACCCTCTATAGATTCTCTTACTGCGGTATCTAACTGGTCACTATTATAAACAACATATTCTTGTTTATAACTATCGTCACCTAACCACGTAAACATAGACCCACCATAATGACTATAAGGTTCCATAAATAAAAAATATTTATCTTCTATTTTTTCTTCACCATTTTCATCTTCATACTCTTGTGGGATATCTTCATCAACTAAAAAATCATATACAGCCTCACTTTCGTTAGCATCTTTAGTGTTTTTAGTTACATCCCATTCGTTGGTTTGTCTTAACCCATCAAGTTCATTTAATTTTTTTTGTATTTTTTTCTTTTCTTCTATATTAAACATAGAACTACCATGATAATTAAATCTACCACTAACTTTCTCTTGGTCAAAGTAATTAACTGATGACCATGAAATGTCTAAATTACCATTAACATGTGAGATGACATTTAAATTTTTAATGTCTTTAGCACCATTTAAATTTAAATCACCATCGATAATAATTTGTTTACCTCGATATTGTGGGAATTTTAAAATAGCAGCAACATCACCGTTAGCATATTTTAACAAATCAATAAACTCTTCCGGTTCTATTTTTACACTATTTTCATCCATATTTTATAAATATCCCAAATTAACAATTGATTATTATAAATACACTAATAAAATTGATATTATAAAATATTTATATAACAAATAAACTTATTAAAAATTTCTATCATGGGATGCGGATGTAAAAAAAACCAAACACCACAACAACCACCACAAGAACAACCACAAACACAACAAGTTAATGAGTCAGTTAAAACTGCGGTAACTAAAATTGTTGAAAAATATTACAGCAAAAAGTAATAACTATTTAACCTATTTTTTATTTTAATTAAGATTAATAAAAATAAACTTAATTAAAAAAATTAGTATGGTTACATCTGAGGTTTACAATTTTCTTGACGGAAAAAACCTATGTAATATTTTTGCAACTATTATTGTAAATAAAATCAATGAAACATTTCCTAACGCTAAGACAGAAATCACTGTAGTTAACGTTAGGAATTTTTTTATTATAAAAGGTAGGACTAATTCCGACCAAGTATTAATCATTTCTGACTTATTTCAGGAATTTATGAATAAATATGATGAGGACTTATCTAATCTAATTAGAGTTATTGATACCATTCTTTATAATGTTGAATTTGTACAATCACCGATAAACATTTCATATGATTCTAATAAAAAACTATTTAAAGAGAAATTAGTAAATCAAAATTTTGTTAATTCACACATTGGAGATAAATTATACTTTAATCTAAAAATTGAAGATTCAAAAAATTTAATTTATTTTGATTGTTCAACTGAAGACTCTGATAAAGTATTTTCAATTTTAGAATCTAAATACCCTGATTATCATGTCGTAAAGAGTGACTTTTCTCAGGAAATTTATGTCTCAGATAGGTATTATGGTTTATCGAATCATGGTGAGAAATTATACCATATGTTATTAAGATACGTATCTCACCACCTTTTCACTTTGGGTATTAGTAAAGAATTTAATGTTAAATTAATGTCTTCGGTTAAAATAGAGGAGATGGATAATAATAACACAGAATTAATTATAACTAATGATAACCATATGGTTAAGGTAGAATGGTTGGAGTCTTTAGTATTAGACATTTTCCCATTCACACAAAAAGAACTTATAGAATCATTCGATTTAAGTTCATATAACCCTATAGATGAGATAATTTTATCTGAAAATATTTTACCTTGGGAGAAATTAGATAAAGTTAAGGATATCGTGTTAATCTAACAAATAAGATTTAACCATTTCCACGCCTTCATAAATGTCTTGGAAATCTCTGTCAGGGGCGAGTAACTTAATGTTACTCGTCTTTTCATTTTCATCTATAGTTAATAACATCATAGCAGGAATAAATTCATTTTCAGTTAACTCAACAAATTGGTTGTATTCCTCCTCACTTTCATGGATATCTCTTTCGATATAATCTATATTATTTTTTTTAAATTCTTCTTTAATTGAAGTGCAGAAAGGACATCCCTTCATCGTAAAAAGTACAGTTACTTTCATATTTTATCTATTGTGTAAAATTTATTTAATCCGGATAATAACAATCCTATATTATCCACATCCAACGTTAAAATAAATAGTTTATATGAGGTTTCATTTACTATTTTTTCAAAATACACCAAAACCTCATTACTACCCCATTTTACAATTCCGGAAATATAATTAAAATCACCGTCATAAATGGTTGAGCACCAAAGTACTTTATTTTTACTAGTTAAAAGATTTAAACCATCTTTTGTAATGTTTCTTGTTCTAATAATGTTCGGATATATTTCCGTTTTAAAATTGTTTTTAAAAGTATTAAAAACGTGGTCAGGTATTAATTTATCTTTATCCATATTATATAATTATGGTAATTCATCAATCCATTCATTAAAATCTCTAACAGGTACTTCATTATATTCAACAAGTTCATCCGGCCAATATGAAAGTTCAGGTGTATATGTGTCCCATTGTGGTGTCATATTTATAATTCTTGATTCATATCTTTTCTCATGCACACTCATTTCATCAAATGTCGCATGTTGTTCAATAACTTTACCACTACGGTATTTTTTAATCAACTTTGGTAACTTCAAGGTTCCAAGTTTATACATAAGGTTGGTGTTTGCAAGTTGGATATTAGCAACTTGTGAGAATTCTAATGGCGGCATCGCATTAAACTTTGCCCTTTCTTGAACATTCAGTATCTCATTTTTTCTGTATTGGTATTCAACGGTAATTCTTTCATCACCATCTGTCGATCCTTTACGAATTGAG
>Ga0078894_10004295_pt1 | contig 10886 bp, 8 predicted proteins | sample LauGreSu1BDMLBSD_2_FD_67506 | JGI IMG/M metagenome (GOLD analysis project Ga0078894, IMG submission 67506) | Freshwater lake microbial communities from Lake Michigan, USA - Su13.BD.MLB.SD (version 4) (version 4) | ecosystem: Environmental > Aquatic > Freshwater > Lake | place: Lake Michigan, USA... | reverse complement strand
GTCTTAATCGCAACATCTCAAATATGCTATCCTGCTTTTTGAGTACATAATTTATAATATTTTGGATTTTTATAAAAACTTTTTAATTTTTAAGAAAAAATAAATTATGTACTCTTTTCTACTCGAAAAAGTTGTTCCATTTTATACCTTTTTATAAAATTTTTGATTTTATAATTTATTATTACTATTATTCCTAAATGTCGCGTTCGCGTGAGGAAATTGAGTTAAGTCTCTGTGAAGCAATGAATATCCCCGTATTACAACAACAATTCTTCTGTAATAAATTAACAGATATTTTTCACGAATTGTCTTCTTCGCATATTCTTTATCTATTGGAAAATATTGAACAAAATATCTATGATATATGCTCCAAAGAACCATCGCAAAATACTTCTAAACTCGAATATCTATTGGAAAATATTACAGATTTCGTTTTTAACATATGTTATTCAAAAAAAATATATATATCTCATTAATATCCTATTCATTTGAGTACATAATTTAATATTTCTTAACCTTTTTATAAAAACTTTATTATCTTTTTTACTCTTTTTTCCAGCATTATTGTATATTATAAAATATTATATATTATAATCTATTAGAATACAATGGTGAAAAAAAGTTCTGGTCGTGAAAAATTGTCTAACAAAACCAATAATAAAGTGAATTCAACGAAATTTGAAAAGTTTTCAATATCTAATAGAACGACTTCGTCTACAATTAACGAGGTTTTATATATAATTTTATTAATTATAATTCTTTTAATAAATATAAATGCCAGCATGTGGATTGCTAAACTTGAAACAATAAATTGTGCCTGTAGTGATAATTATATGCGTAATTATATAAAATACTTTTTATTTTTTATGATTCCGATCATTATAATTCAAATATGTGTTGCTATATATGTATATTTCAATGTAGCTTATGTAAAATCAGCAAATATATCACCTACTATTCTAATGATTATTGCGTTCTTCAATATTGTATTTGGTATATTTTATATTATTAATATATGTATTGCTATTATATATATCAATAGATTAAAAGAATTAAATTGTGAATGTAGCGAAGATATCAGGCGAGAGGTTTATTGGATTTATAATATAATTCTTGCTGCTATATTATGTATATATATACTTATGTTAATCGTACTTGTACTTATAGTACGTTTTACTAATTATACGTTTAGTATAAGAATACCTCCTGTTATAGGTTATATCATTATCTTAATCGTATTTGTAAGTTACCTTATTTTTTACTATCAAAATTTACTACCAAAATAATCAGAATAACTAAGATATTTTAAACTATTCTAATCAAGCTTGTAAATAATATGGTTTGAATACTATAATACTTGTAGATGTATTAAACAAAATAATCTTATATTAGTTACCTTTAATTTAAAAAAGAGTACATAATTTATTTTTTTTGTAAAATTTATAAAAACTTTTAAAAGTTAAAGAAAAAATAAATTATGTACTCTTTTTCTCTTTTATATGTCTATTTATACATTTTTATTTTTACATGCCAGTCATGATGGACGTTCTTATATTATTTTTATATAATACTAAAAATTACTAATCACTAATTCTATTTGTATTTTTTAAAAAATCATCATCTTTCATTTTACGAACAAACATTAGCTTATTTACAGGACAGGGTGAAGGTTTCTTTTGTAAGACAAAATTATAAGATTTTGCAATATTTACCATAGGATTTCCTTCGTATGTCATAAGAGATATATATTTTTTGCTAATAGGACATATTAGTAGAGCATAGCCTAATAATATTTTTCCTAATTTTTTACCTCGCATACTTTTATCAATATAGACTTCTTGAATATAAAACGTGTCTGTCTTACTCTTAGAATTATCGTCTATGATAAATGCCCTATTTTTTTTTATTATCAAAAATCCCACCATTAAATTATCGGCATATAATCCATACATTTGGTGTTTTAAAATAAAATCATCGACCTCGCTCACTATACTTTTAGGTGTGTAAGTATCTTGTGTTCTTATTTTATAATAATAATATTGAACATATGCCATTAGCTTATCTTTATTTGTTTTTAATACAAGTCTTATTACTATTTTTTTGTTATGAGCATCGAAATATTCTTTAATACTTTTATTATAAACTCTCATTAATTCATTGTATTCTTCTTTATCTTCTTCAAGTAAAGTTCGCGATTTATTAACAGACATTAATTTATTCAATAAATGTCCAGAATTATTATTGACGAACATCTTAACTCTTTCTAAGTAGAGTTTCTTTTTTACTTCTATTTTTTCTTTTTTATCAACAGATATATCCATATATGATAGAAAATGGTTTGGAACAGAATTAGTATATTTAAATTTTTTTTCCCAATCTGTAAAGTTAGATTTGGAAACCTCCATTTTTATTAAAGGATCGTTAAAAGAATTACTCATATTATCTTCTATTATATAAGTATTAAATAATCTATAATATTTTCAGTAATCGAGGAATATATAAATATTTGTAATTATATTATTATATCAATGATAAAAAATTTATATTTTTAAATGGTTTATATGATATATGTTGTAGTATATCAATTTTAATTACTAATAAATATTTATCAAAATTACATTTAGATTTATTTATAAATAAACCAGACGAAATTACAAAGAGATTTTTATCATTTTGGATAATGTGACATATGGAATTATAAGAACATCTATAGGTTTCTATCCTAAATCATATGAATTAAAAAATTTAGGAATAATTTCATATTTAATAGAAGCTTTTTGTTTTGAATATGAAAGCTTTGTTAGCAATAATTTACATAAAAATAAAATAAGATTTATAAGTTTATTTATATGCTTAACTTTAACCTTTATTGTTTATAATGCTATTCTGGACAATTTAGGTGGTATATCATAATAATCGAGATGTACAATTGTATTATTTTAGGTATAAGACAATATATATTAAAAAATTGATTTAAATATTATATTATAATATATATATAACTAAAAATGGGTAAATACAATTGTGAAAAGTGTGGAAAAGAGTTTAATCAAAAATCACATTATACAACACATGCTAATAAAAAAATTCCTTGTGTTGATGAAAGAAAAATGAAAGAGTTGATAGATAATGCTGTTAAAGAAAAATTAATTGAAATTAAAAAAACTTCGCCAAACGACATAATTAATAATATTGAAATCGTTTATGATAATAAACTTGTTAAAGATATCACTACGAAAAAAATACATATTATCAAACCAATATTAAAGTGGGTTGGTGGAAAAACTCAAATAATGGATAAACTTATTACAGAATTTCCAGTTGAAATAAATAATTATCGCGAGGCATTTTTAGGAGGAGGTAGTGTTTTATTAACCTTATTATCTTATGTAAAACACGGGATTATAAAGATACATGGTAATATATATGCGTATGATTTGAACGAACCTTTAATTTATATCTATAAAAACATTCAAACACATCATGAAGAATTATATAAGGTAATTCAAACTATTATAACTGATTTTAACGAATGTGGAAATGGAGAAATAAATAGAACACCCGCAAATATAACAGAAGCTAAAATAGCAAAGGAAAATTATTATTATTGGATAAGAAGTGAATATAACAAATTATGTGTAATTGATAAAAAAAGTATATTAGTATCAGCAATGTTTATATTCTTAAATAAAACGTGTTTTAGAGGTGTATTTAGGGTTGGTCCAAATGGATTTAATGTTCCGTACGGACACTATAACAATCCTGAAATTATAAATAAAGAGCATTTAGAAGAAATACATAATTTAATTCAAAGTGTAGTATTTGAATGCTGCGATTTTAATACATCACTAACAATTGTAGAACCGAATGATTTTGTATATCTTGACCCCCCATATGCTCCAGAAACAAAAGTATCATTTGTTGGATATACAGAAAATGGATTTAATATAGAAAATCATACAAACTTATTTAAATTAATACACATTTTAACAGATACAAATAAAAAAATAATGTTAAGTAATGCTGATGTGAGTTTAGTACGTGAAAACTTTACAAATGAAAAATATAATATATTATCAATTTTATGTAAAAGGTCTATTAATTCTAAAAATCCTAACTCTAAGACAAAAGAAGTTATCATAAAGAATTATTAAACCATATATCAAATGTTTCAAAATAATCCTTATCATCGCCAAATAAAACTATAATATTATTTTCATTTAATATTTTATTCCATGTTGTATATTTTTTTTTGTTTGAAATAAGTTTATTTTTCAAAAATGCACTTACACAAAATCCATAAAATACCTCAAACTCAGAACCCAACGCATATTCATACTCTCTTTTAAAACCGGGTCCTGACAATAATTTATCTTCTACTGAACCCTCTACATTTTGTTCTTTTTTTTCTAATATTTTTATTACCTTTCTACCGCTTGTATATTCAATAATATATGCTTCATCGGGCTCTCTAAACAATTCAATATTGTATATGTTTTTCATGTAATTTTTTAGCCCTTTTTGTTGTACAAAAACTATTGTTTTATCTTCAAATGTTTTTGATAAATAATAGTCATGATCTTTTTTTGGTTTTTTTGTAAAACTATTTTTAATGTATCCCAATTCTAACAATCTTTGTTGATTATTAGTTTTTTCTTCAAACTTTTTCCCATAATAATTTGTATTAGAACCACCAGCCCCTGTTCCCTTATTAACAATTATTTTGCTTGTATTGTTGTCTTCTGTAGTATTTAATTTACTCATTCTTTTTATAATATTGTAATACTTATTGTTATTAAGTATTAATCAATTTTATTAAAACTTGCTTGTACTTGTGTTGTTATTTGTATATATACTTTTAATACTCTTGATTGCGGTGGTATACAAATACACGATACCTATCAAATTTTATACCAAACCGAAAAAAATAGAACAAATTTATATTTGGGAGATTTATTTAGAAAAATTGATTTATTTATACAAATTTTTTATTTATAAATATGGAAGAAGATAAATTATTTTACTATAGTAAATCAGCAAATAAACAAGCAGGGAAAGGTGTAAATGAATTTGTATCTAATTATAATGACTATAATGAATTGAATAAAATTAAAGATTGGAGAAAAATGCTCAGTAATTTTTATGTAGCAGAATTTACTTATAATGGTAAAACATATTATACAGCAGAGCATGCTTTTCAAGCTAAAAAAATAGAATTAGTAGATGCTAATAAAGCAAATTTATTTTGTATAGAATCTGGAAATATTATTGGAACTACAAAAGATGGTAATATTGCTCGAAAAAATAGAAAATTAGTAATTCTTGATGATGAAAACATTAAAATATGGAATGGAATTAAACATAATATAATGAAGGAAATATTGTTATGTAAATTTACTCAAAATATTGAACTTCGTAATGTATTATTATTAACAAAAAAAGCAATATTGTTACATGGAGCAAAAGGAATACCTATTTCAAGGCAATACGATTTAGAAGAAGTTAGAAATTATTTACAATTATAAGGGAATAATCAAAAATAAGAATACCTATATAATTACTATATTTATTTAATTTTCACTCATTATATATATATTCACCTATATTAAATATAATGAGTGAAAATATTACTTACGATTGGTATTATGATAGTATAAAGAATAAGATATTGTCTGTTATTAAAAATTATGATGAAGTTGTTGGTGAATTTTCATTAATTATTGGTAAAGGATATCCAAATCAGTTATATGTAGATATAGATGAAAAATATCAAGGTAGAGGCTATTCAACTATATTAGTAAAAAATTTTTGTGATTATATATACTATAATTGGAATAGTAGAAAAGGTGTTTATATTTTAACAGATAATAATAGAAAAAACCGACCTTATATAGAATTAGACCAAGATATGTTGATATTTATAGATACTGATGCAAGCGAAAATTCAAGAGGAGCTTCTTTTTGGCGAAAAATAGGCATGAGTAACGCAAGATATGCAACAAAATCTTCTGATTCTAAAAGATATAACGAAAGTAACGGATATGAACTTAGTATAACATTGAGAGATTTATTACTTCAGCCAAAAAAATAAATAGAAAATAGTATGATTTTAATTAAATTATTTTTTAAAATTTAATATATAGATATATATTAAAATGTCTTTGCCTTTAATACATATAGAAGTTTTAGAAGATAAACATATATTAGGGATATCATATAGATTAAAATGTTATATGAAACATATAAGAACTATAAATGAACAACTTTACACCAATTTAATGAGTTTATTTCACATTGACAGTGCTAATATACCAACCGATCCTGATATTCTTAATATTATTAAAATTTTAATAACAATAGATTTAAAAACAAATGCTGCTGGATTGCTTAATAATATAAAAATTAAGTTAACTGAATATTTATTCTATATAAGACTTGATCAGCGACACGATTTTGATGATCCTGGTAGATGTATCCCAAAGTTTTCTTATAATACAACAAATTCATCTTTAAGTGCGTGTAGTACATTTATAGAAGACAAATTAAGTTCGAAAATAACAAGACCAGTTAATAAAACGACAACATTACCTGGATTAGAATATTATTGTTTAGATACTGGATTGAGAGAAACCTCGTCAAAAAAAATAAAGCAAAGACTTGATAATTATTTTCAACGTCTGAAACAAAAAAGTGCAAGTATAGCAACTATCTCACAAATAGTAGATTCAGCAGGATGTAGTCCAAAGGATACGAATGATAATAGTTTTAAAAGCCAATATTTAATAGATTATGAAATATATTTATATAATATTGGGTTTATTTTTTATCAGGGATTTTTTCATTATTTAAATAATGATAACGGTTATTTTATAATTATAAATCAACTTACTGGTCAAGATAAAAAAAAATATATTGAAAAAAAAGAATTTAATATTAAAATATTTAATTATAAATTTACTGAAGGTAATTATAATATTAATGAATTTTATAACAGCAACATTATTGTAGGGCAAAATGGATTTTCTTTACCTAATGTTTGCAAATGGATAAGTAATAATATGAAACTTTTTCAATGGCCACCTCCTCCTCAGAGTGGACAGAGTGGATTGTCTGTTGAGATGATATCAAATTTAAAAAAAAGTATAGGCATGAGCATAAAAGGTTACGGAGATTTTGGTCAAATATTTATTACAACTTGCTTAAATAATTTAAATAATTTGGGTAGTAATTTGAATATTTTTAAAGGAAAAATTATTTTATTTACTGCTGATACATTTTTAGCAACTTTAGCAATCATCGCAAAGTGCCCTTTTTTATTAGGGACTATTGCTAATCCTTGTTATTTTCATAATCCAATTGAAAATATAAAAGAAGAAAATGTTATTACATATTGGAATAATATTTTAGATAATATTAAAATATATACTAAAGATCGATATGATAATCCAGATAAGCCCGACTATAAATTAGCATTTACAAATATGAAAAAATATGACGATAATGATATAATTGAGCCTATTGCTCCAAAATATTATTTTTGTTATGATATTTTAACAGATTATATAAGTGGGATAAAATTAAGAAGTATATATTATATTTATAATAATATTTTTATATCAAATGATAATAATATAACAGCGGATACATTATTAAGAAATATTAGAAGTCAATTAAATAATTATTGCTTATATATTATATCAAAGTGTAATGATACTGAGAAGAAAGAACAGGCTAAAAGTTTATGCGAATACATAAATCAAAAAAAAATTGGCGATTTAAACATATTGATGGTAGATACACATTTTTTTAAATATAATGATAGAATTTTAAAAGATGAAATATATCAAAACTTAGGTTCTGATGACATTCAAATACTTCAAACATTTTATCAAATAGAAACAACGGGGAAATATTATACAGCTTTTAAATCAATCGGGATATTTACTAATTATTTCAATTTGATAGATAATACATATACATTAATTATATCTGCAATTAAAGCTTATACTGTAAACAAATTTGGTCCTCCTGTTCATTTAAATGATCGTTTTAAAGAAAATGTTAATAATATAGCATTAATAGACGCAAACACAGCACAAAATTTAAAAGTTTTTGAGGATTATAAATTAGTGTTTATAGATAAATTTAAACAAATAGATAGTAACGATAATTTATATTTAAAAAGTATTAAAGATATTTATACATTTTTACAAAAACATTATTTAAGTATTAAAGATAACACATGTCCTGCAGCTTTAATACAAACAAAAACAAGTATATTTTTAAATTTTTTAAGTAAATTTTATGTAAATTTATTAACAGAAATTCAAGAAATATATTCTCATTTTGAATCTATTTTTGATATATTAAATGAAAGTAATATATGTAAAATAAATGGATTTAGATTATTTATAACAGCTGAAGGGGTTGATGAGATAGTAAATCATATAAAAATATTATCAGAATATACAGAAAAAATTATAAAACATAATAATAATATTAATGAACATATAACTTTAATTAGAAAAGTATATAGCACATATAAAAATGGCGATTCTTCTTTTGGAATTAATCCATTAGATAATGCATTAAAAGTCTATAAATATATTTATGAAAATGAAAATACCAGTAATGAAAATACCAGTAATTATAATATAATAAATAAAATTAAAAAAGATTTGGATACAGCGGCCGTAATATCTTCTTCATATTATAATTTAATTGAAATAATATTAAAGTATTATCAACACATCAATGATATAATAAATTCATCTTATAAAATATATTGTGATATAAATATTATAGGTAAAAAAATATTTGCAAAATTTCAAGAAATACTCGAACGTATTAAGGCACTTGAGAACGGTATTGATTTGCCAATATATTCAAGAATAAGCGATAATATTAAAAATTTTAATTTTATACTTGTTTCCCAACAGGTACCTCCGAGTGGTCCCGGAGGTCCAAGTGGTCCCGGAGGTCCAAGTGGATATAATGGAGGAGGACAAAGATATTTAGTAAAAAAAGATAAAAAAAATAATACATATTCTATGAGCGGTGGAAGTGCGACAAATAGCACATTGTTACATGATTTAATAAGAATTACTCGTAAAGGTGGGCATACTGAATTATCTAATGATTATATTAAAAATATAAATATAGAAATAGATAATGATGCTACACATATAGAAGAAACATACGTATTTGAAGATTGTTGCAAAGATTGTTGCAAAGAATGTTTTGATGACACATTAAGCCCTTTAATGCGACCACAATTTAATAAAATTAATCTGGAATATTATCCAAAAATAAAACAACAATATGATATGAATGAAGAAGTAACTAAAATTCTAACTAACATACGTCAAGAATCTGTAAGCGATCGATATATAACAATAGAAGAAAGAGGTATTTTCTTCAATTGGATTAGTAATTATATAAATCATTTTATTTTAATTAAACAAGATTTAATTCTAACAAATTATAGAAAATATTCTGAACCACATTTACAACATCAAGAAACAAAATTAAATAATATTTGCCTCGATTTAGAAAATAAATATAATAATAACGGAAATAATATAACTATAAACGATTTAGTATTATATACTGAAGAAATTTATGAAAAAAAATATTATGGTGAATTATTAAATTATAAATATCATTTTATAAAATGTTTTATTGATTATAATAAAAAACTTATATATAAAATAAATTTACCTGCTATAACATTAGATTTTACTAATTATCTTGATAATTTACTCAAATTAAATCGTGGAGATTTTAAACAAGTTGATATATACGATTATGAATTATTGTATATATATAATAATATCAATAAACTTAAAGATTATGCGATTAATAATATAATCCCTTATATAGAGCTTATAGATATTATTGAAAGTAGATATAATATAATACCAGATAATGAAAAAACTGCTATTGGTAATAATGCTATTATAGCAAATTATGGGACAACAGATATTCGTAATATTAAATATGATTTTAATAATTTTAAAGAACATTTAAAATATTATATAAGCTGGAATTTTTTTAATTTAATTCATGTAAATGATTTAACACAAAAAGATATTGGCGTATATGAATTAATTATTGATGAAAGATTAATTAATTTTAATACAGAAATTAATGATATTGAAACATATATTAATATAATTAATACAAGGACATCTACAATATTAACTATTCTTTCTGATGTCAAAATAAAATTATTGCTAATAGATGTAAAATATTGTATACAACTATTTGAAATAGATATTGAATATATGAATAATGAAAATAATAAAGAAGATTATAATAATCTTCTTAGTATATGTGATATTTTAGAAAATCATAAAGTATATTTTCTGCAGTATTTTTTTATCAATACTTATGATACAAAATTATTAGATTTAGAAATCAAGACACATACAGAATTATTTAAACATTTCCGACAAAAAAATGAATTATATAGAGAAGAAGCAGAGTATTTATTAGGTATAGATTTAGTTGAAGAAAATTATGAAAATTCAAAACAAATTATAAATAAATATAAGAATAAAATTATTGAAAATAAAACTAATATTAAAAATAAAAAGGATACCGAATTTGACGAATTTGACTATTTTGTCAATTTTGTAAACCCCAAATATAGAGGGGACATTTGTGACAAATTTAAGGGATTAAAAGAATTATATTATGACATTATTAATTTAAAAAAAATATATTTATTAATAAGAATAAATATTTATCTATTATCAGAATTTTACGGATATGTTTATATATTTGAAACATATCCTTTTATAAAAAATCTATTAGAAAAAATATTTAATTTACTTGATAATGAAACAATAGATAATAATTTAATTAATAATATAATAATAAAT
>Ga0078894_10004294_pt1 | contig 10889 bp, 11 predicted proteins | sample LauGreSu1BDMLBSD_2_FD_67506 | JGI IMG/M metagenome (GOLD analysis project Ga0078894, IMG submission 67506) | Freshwater lake microbial communities from Lake Michigan, USA - Su13.BD.MLB.SD (version 4) (version 4) | ecosystem: Environmental > Aquatic > Freshwater > Lake | place: Lake Michigan... | reverse complement strand
TCGGGTGTCACGTCGTCAGCCAAGATGGCGCAGTTCAAGGAGTCAGCCTCGGCGTTGAACGGTATGCTGTTGCGAACCACGTTGGCGTTGACGCGCAGTTTGGCTGCAGTATCGGCTGAACCTGTGAAAGTGACCACGTCTGCCACATCCAATCGATCCAGCAAATCACCTGTGCTGCCAATGACCAATTGCAATGCACCCTTAGGCAAAATACCGGATTGGTCAATCATGCGGACCAAAGCTTCGGTCAAGTAACTTGTGGCCGTGGCTGGCTTGCCGATGCAAGGCATACCTGCCAAGAAGGTGGGCGCAAATTTTTCCAACAATCCCCACACTGGAAAATTAAAAGCATTGATGTGAACTGCCACACCGCCACGAGGCACCAAAATGTGCGTGCCAGCAAATGTGTTTTTCTTGCCCAAAGAAGCCACCGGGCCTTCGTGAATTAAATTGCCACTTGGTAATTCGCTGGCCGCCATGGCCGCATAAGCAAACAAAGTCCCTGTACCCCCTTCAATGTCGACCCATGAGTCAATGCGCGTGGCGCCGGTATGGGCTGAGATGGCATACAACTCTTCTTTGCGGTCGCCCAAATATTTGGCCAAACTCCGCAATGCGGCAGCGCGTTGCTGAAAGTCCATAGCCAACATGCCATTGAGGCCTGTGGTGCGTCCGTATTGCAAGGCTTCTGCAAAATCCAAGGACTCGGCATGGGCGAAAGCCACTTCTTTGCCATGGATCGCGCTGTGAAGGGCTTGTGCAGGTTGCTGACCGATCCAGCGGCCGGCAATAAAACTCTGAAGAACAGTTGTCATTTGTGAAAGTCCCATGCTGACTTGATTGTTCAAAAAACGTGCAGTGGGAAACCGATGCAATTAACCAACCGCGCAGACTGGAAATATTATGCATGTTTTGAAATTGAAAGGCAATAAAAAATTAAGGGTAAACCCTAGACTACTCAAGTGCCATGGTGGTCATTCAAAAACTTCAGTATCGACCTCAGAGTTGGCCTGTGCGTTGTAACGGTTTCCTTGGATTGTTTTTTCATTGATCAAGGCATCCAGCTTTGCAATCAGATCCGCACTTAACTTCACATTTGAGGCACCCAAGTCATCTCTCAAATGCGACACGCTGGTCGTACCTGGGATGGGAATAATGTGCGGCGCTTTGTGAAGCAACCAAGCCAAAGCCAGTTGGGCCGGCGAACAATCAGCTTCGTTGGCCAAAGTTTCATACGGCCCATAGAGTTTGAAATTGGCTGCGTAATTTTCAGCTGTGAAACGCGGCATAGATTTTCGAATGTCTTTGGCATCTAAGGCATCAATGTCCAAAGGGCCACACAAAAAACCACGCGCCACGGGACTGAAGGCTACAAAGGCAGCACCCAATTCTTGACAGGCCTGAAGCACGGCAATTTCTGGATTGCGTGTCCACAATGAATATTCAGTTTGCACCGCAGTGATGGGGTGGACCGCATGCGCTTTGCGCAAGGTGCTGGCTGAGACTTCAGACAAACCAATGCTTTGGATTTTGCCTTGACGCACCAAATCACTGAGTGCACCCACACTGTCTTCAATTGGCACTTTTTTATCCCAACGGTGCAGGTAGTACAAGTCAATGACATCAGTTTGCAAACGCTTTAAGGCTTCTTCACAAGTCTTGCGAATGGTTTCTGGCCGACCATCGATGACGCGAACTAATTTGCCATCGCCATTCACATCGACACCTGTCATGCCGCACTTGCTGGCCAAGGTGAACTTCTGACGATGGGACTTGAGTATTTTGCCGACCAAAGTTTCGTTGGCGCTAAACCCATAAAGTGCCGCGGTGTCAAAAAAGGTAACGCCTGCATCCAAGGCTGTGAGCAAGACCTTTTCGGCTTGAGCCTCTGAAACAGGCATTCCATAAGCATGGCTTAAATTCATACAACCTAAGCCGATTTCACTGACTTGGAATTGTCCGAGTTTTCTGTTTTTCATACTGAAAGCCTTTGCGAAGTAGATGCCCATGATGGTAACGGTGCCGAGCGGTGCAAGACATCTTGATGCAACCAAGTTGCACTTTTGCGAGCACGTTCAGCCACTGTTTCAAGTGGTAACTGTTGATAATCGTCGTTGAAGACTTCGAAGCTGTAATCACCGCGGTAACCAATCCGCTCTAGGCGCAGCACCAAGTTGGCCAATTGATCGCTGTGTACGCCCTCCCCAGGAAAGACGCGAAAAGTGCGTGCTGTGGTCATGCGTTCTTCAAACGTGGGGGTTTCAAGCCACATGAAATCAGAAAGTTGCGCCAGAAAGATGCGGTCAGGGTCAATCTCTTCAATGGCATCGAGCGGGGTCTTGGCTGCGAAGATGTGAAAAGAGTCAATGCCAATACCTAAGTTAGGGCAATCTGCCCTACAAACCACATCCCAACTGGTAGTGAACTCATTTACTGTGCGACCCCAAGACAAACCTTCATATGCCACCTTGATACCCAAAGGTATAGCCATCATGGCCAGCTTTTTCAGGTCTTTGGCAATCAGATCTAAGTCATCTGTAGCGTGGCGAGATGTTGATGAGCATGCCAGCAAAACCTTGCTTCCCGTTGCCGCACACATTTCCAGCATGGACTTTGCAATGTCCACCTTGTAACTGTGCAAGTGGCCAGACAAGCCTTCGAAGTCCCTCAGCACTTGAAAACCTGTAGGACGCAAACCGCTGTTTTGAATGGCCTTCACAGCAGCTTTCACACCGCCGGGATGACCGACCAAGTCACGCGCCATGAGCATGACTTGTGAGAAGCCCACGCTTTTCATGGCTTCCAACTTAGCCTCCAAAGGGCCCGCCATTGTGATGGTGTCCATGCCATAGCCGTCGAGCAAATTCATAACAATTCCTTAGACGCTTTGGTGAACCAACTCAAAAGACACAGAACCCAGGGCATTTCGGGTCAATGCTCCTCGATCTTCTGGGTGCAGTTCTTTGGACTCCACAAATTCAACGCCGTTGCCTTTGAGTGTTTTCACAGCTTGAGCAACGTCTTTCACACCAAAACCAACTCGCTTAAGCGACTCGGGTGCATCGTCTGCTTCCATCCAAGGATCAGGCTCAATGAGTTGCCAAAGAAATTGGCCACAGGGGCTCTTCATCAATTTACCTTTGGGCAATATGCCAAAGCGCTCTTCATCAGGGATGACAGAGAAATCAAACATGTGTTCGTAATACGCCATCCAGTCTTCGCTGCGCGCTGCACCGATGTACTGAACCACACCAAAGTAACTCATGCCTTCAACTGCCCCAGGATGTTGATCAACTGTGGGAATGGGTTTGAAGTCAATGTCGTAGATGGAAAACTCTTGCCAGCGGTCTACAAAATAGTAACGAGTACCACCAGGGCCATGAATAGCAGGAATGTGCAACTCCATTGCCTGCGCTTGACTTGCCACGGACCATGCGCCCAGATCAATGCAACGTGTGTGTGCCTTCAAGGCATCTTGAACCCTAAAAGCCACAGCTGAAATTTCTGCTTGGCCATCGACGGCTGCACTGACTCGCGCATCGTCAGGGTTGGCGTTGACCACCAAGTTCATGCCGCCCTGACGGTATAGCGTGATTTCTCTAGAACGATGGCGTGCAACCGGCCTGAACCCCATCGACTCTAGAACCTGTCCCAAAGCCTGCGGACGATTGGTTGCGTATTCAATGAACTCAATGCCTTGAATGCCCAATCGATTGGGCATTTCTGGAACGGCTTCTCGGTCAGTTGTGCGTAAATTCATATGTCAGTCCAATCTCAATTTTCAAGCCAAACGGGCCACGCTGCGTAGCACCTCAGCAGTTGTTGTCTGGAACCCGAAGTATTCCAGATAGGCAGGAATTTGCTCAAACAGCATGTCAGAACCTACTTGAACTCGACAACCTTTGCGCTGTGCAGCCTGCAAGAACGCCGTCATTTCTGTCCGCATCACAACTTCACCCACAAAGGTTTCAGACGCAATCCTTGAAACGTCAATGGGCAATGGGTCGCCTTCGTTCATGCCCATGGGCGTAGCGTTTACCACCAAGTCATGTCCATGTGGGTCATTTGATCCAGTGTTGACTTGGATGGATGGATATTCATTCACAAGCCTTCCTGCCAAGCCCTCACACGCCGCTGTGTTGACATCAAACAAACTGATGCCTGCGATTTTTTCAGCAGCCAGAGAGGCAGCAATGGCCGAGCCAACACCGCCTGTACCCACCACCATGACGCGCTTGCCAATGAGGTCAAAGCCTTTTCTTTGAATACCACGAACAAACCCAACGCCGTCAAACATGTCACCTATCAAGCGACCGTTTGAATCAAGTTTCACCGCATTGCACGCACCAGTCACTTTGACTGCAGGTGTGACTTCGTCCAACAAACTCACCGTGGTGACTTTGTGCGGCATGGTAATCAAAGCACCTCGAATATTGGTCAATTGAAAAACTGACCGCAAAAAAATAGGAAAATGCTCTGCCCGACATCCCATTGGCACCACTAACGCATTGATCCCCTCTTTTTCAAAGTAAGGGTTGTATATCAAAGGCGACTTGAAGCTGTGAGTAGGATAGCCAATGTGAGCGATTAACTCTGTATTGCCGTCGATGGTCATGATCTAGAAATAAAAAAGCGAAGCTCCAAGACAAGCTTAGAAACTTCGCAATGTGAGGACATAAAAGGTCTGCTGTAGGACCTGGTGATGGCCTAAATTACTTGCGCAATTTGGTCAGTTCAGCTTGCAGCTCAGCCACCGTCGCCGCAATGGCTTCGCCATGCTTGGCAATGACTGGTTTCATTTTGTCGCGCAAGATGGCCATTTCTGAATCTGGTAAAGTGGTCACAGCCATGCCGTTCTTTTTCAAACCTTCCAGGGTGCCAGCTTCCAATGCACGCGCAGTGGTGCGCTGGAATTTAGAAGATTCAGCCACAGCGTCAGACATAATTTTCTTTTCGGCCGCAGACAGGGTATCCCAAAACTTTTTGCTGATGACCACTGACTGTGGATTGTATTGGTGACCTGTCAAAGCCAAGTTTTTTTGCACTTCATAGAGCTTGGCGCCGTTGATAGTAGCGACTGGATTTTCTTGTCCGTCGACAGCCTTTTGCTCAAGCGCTGCATACAATTCAGGGAATGGCAGGGGTGTTGGGTTTGCGCCCAGAGCCTTGACCCAGTCCACGTTAATTGGGTTAGGAATCACGCGCAATTTCAGACCGTCGATGTCTGAGACTTTGTTAATAGCTCGCTTGCTGTTGGACATGTGGCGAAAGCCAAGTTCGTAGTAGCCCAAACCTACCAAACCTTTTTCTTCCAACTTGGCGTGCATTTTTTTACCGAATGCACCATCTACCACCACATCAGCTTCTTTGCCGCTGGCAAACATGAAAGGGAAATCGAACACGGCAAAGTCTTTGACTTGGCTGGCAAAAATACCAGAGTTCATAGCGGCCATTTCCAAAGTGCCACCCTGGATGGCTGATACATTGGCTTGGTCGCTTCCCAAGGCACCGCCTGGGAAAACATTGACCTTGATTTTTCCGCCAGATTGCTTTTCAACAATCTCTTTGAACTTTTCCATGCCTTGCACAATGGGGTGGCCTACGGCATTTTGATTCGCAAACTTGATGGTTTTGTCTTGCGCGGATGCAACGCCCATGGCAGCCAAAGTAACAGCGGCCAGAACAGTCTTGATAAAAACACGTTTCATGTCAGTGTCTCCTGATGAAGTAGATGGTCGTACGCCGAACAAGGATTCCACGATCTGGCGTACCCGAACAGACCGTAGAGAGAAAAAACAAAAATTGATCAATAAAACCACCGTGCAGGCACCATGACCAAGGCTGGAAAGGCAACCATGGCAAACATGATGGTGAATTGAGCCACCATAAAAGGCAGAACGCCTCGAGTCACTTCATCCATACTGATCTTGCCAACGCCCGCCACCGCATTGAGCACTGTACCTACTGGCGGCGTGATCAAACCAATCGCGTTATTGATGATGAACAGAACACCAAAATAAACAGGGTCAATCCCAGCCGCTTTCACCACCGGCATTAAAACGGGAGTTAACAACAAAATGGTGGGTGTCATGTCTAGTGCTGTTCCAACGATCATGGTGATGACCATGATGGTCAGCATGAGCAAGCGAGGACTGTCTAGCAAGGGTTGCAGCAATGAAATCAATTGAGCTGGCAAGTTGGCCACAGTAATAAGCCATGCAGAAACCATGGCAGCGGCCACCAAGAACATCACAATCGCACTGGTTTTTGCCGCATTGACAAACAAAGGGAGTAAGGACTTCAAACTTAGCTCTTTGTAGATGAAGGTAGAGATGAAGATTGCATAGACTGCAGCGACAACAGCAGCCTCAGTGGGCGTGAACACACCAAACTTCAAACCAAATACAACGATCAAGGGCAAGACGAGTGCCCAAGTGGCTTCCTTCATCGCAACGCCAATTTCAAGCATCGACTTGCGAGGTGGCACATGGACAACTTCTTTTCTGGCAAGCCACCACCAAGTGACCCACAGCGCAGCACCGAGCAAGATGCCGGGAACAATGCCTGCCATGAACAGTTTAGAAATGGACACATTGCCCGCCACACCAAAAATCACGAAGCCAATGCTGGGGGGAATCACTGGGGCAATGATGCCCGCCGAGGCGATCAGACCCGCAGAACGAGCGCGATCATGACCAGCTGCAACCATCATAGGCAACAAAAGAGAAGCCAATGCTGCAGCATCGGCCACAGCAGAGCCAGACAGCGCCGCCATGATGACGGCTGCCATGATGGTGACATAGCCTAAGCCGCCCTTGATGTGTCCCACACAAGCCATGGCGAAGTTGACAATGCGGCGCGAAAGACCGCCAGCATTCATGATTTCGCCCGCTAACATGAAAAATGGTACGGCCAAAAGAGGGAAACTGTTGGAGCCTTCGATTAAATTTTGCGCCAAAATTTGGGCGTCAAACATGTTCAAGTGCAACATCAAAGCGACACCGCAAATTAACAATGCAAATGCAATGGGGACACCCAAAGCCATGGCACCCAACAAAGAGAGAATGAAAATGGAAATGGTCATTGATGAATCCTTAGAGCTAGCTCAATGGAAGCCGTTATGCGGCTTTTCTTCGGACTCTTGAAACATCGTCAGGCTGCTCTCCTGAGTTTGACCACTCAGCAGCTGCAGGAAGTCCATTGCAATCATGAGACCACCCAAGACAGCAAAAATAATTCCAGGAAAATACACCCAACTGAGTGAAGCTTCCATCACGGCACTGGTGCTTGTCCAATTAATCACCGCTTGCTCATATGCGCCTTTGAACAACAATACGCAGATGAACATCATGAGCAGTTGTGAAATACCCATGCAAATTTTTTTGCCCTTTGGCCCTAATCGCCCTATCAGCATGTCAGTGCCCAAATGCTCATGCTTGCGAAGCGCCACAATGGCACCTAAAAATGTCATCCACACAAACAACCAACGAGACAACTCTTCAGAAAGCGTGATGCCGGAGTTGAAGCCATAACGAAGCATCACATTGCCAAAAACCAACACAACCATGCCTGCCATGCATGCGGCAATCATGTATTCAATGGTTTTGCAGGTGAAGTCAAAAATACGGCTCATTCAGATTCCTAAGAACTGGCTTGAATCCATTAATGTACGAACTAGTTAGTTTTTTAAGATAGGTGATTACCCTAGATCGAAACTCATGGGATCGCTATCAGTTATGACTAAATTGAATGTCTAAGCTCACGCATGATTACAAACGTACATAGGCGTTGATCAGTTCAACCACTTGGGATTTTTTGAGGGTCTGAGCTTTGCCCTGAGCCGATTTGCCTTTAAAAATCAGGCCAAATGTGTGACGGTTGGATACATTGAAAAATGTCAAGGCGGAAATTGCAGAGTGAATTTCCAAGGGTGTCAACCCCTTCTTGAAGGTACCTTGCTGAACGCCACGATCGTAGACCTCTTGAACGGTTTGAAGTGCTGAACCATTTAGTTTTTGAATTTCTTGGCTTTGGGCCAAGTATTCACCCCGCTGCACATTCTCACTCATGACCAAACGAATGAAGTCTTCATTGCCTTGGTGGTGGTCGTAGGTGAACTCTACCAAACGTTGCAAAGCAATTGCGGGATCTAAATCACTCAAATGCAAATCAGCTTCTATTTTTCGCATGCGGCTGTAAGCCGCTTCCAACACAGCAACATACAAGCCTTCTTTGCTACCGAAATAGTAGTAAATCATGCGCTTGCTGGTGCGTGTGGCTGCGGCGATTTCATCGATGCGAGCACCCGCAAGACCTTTGGCTGCAAATTCTGAGGTTGCTATGGTCAGAATTTCAGCCATCGTCCGTTCTGGATCGTTGGTTCGCCCCACGCTTGACTGTGAAAGATTTTTTGAAGGTGTTGCCATTTGAATAATGTACCAGCCGGTTAATTATCAAATGAACACATCAGCTAGTCAACAGGCAAGCAAAAAATTTACAAGCTGGCGAACAGGTTAAATTTCAATGGGCGTTAAGTTGCAACTCTAAATTGTGCAGCACTTTGTAGCAAGGTAAGACTTGCGCCACACTAGAGTTTGGCTCGCGGCCTTCTTGGATGGCGGCAAAGAACTCTCTGTCTTGCAACTCAATGCCATTCATCGATACATCCACTTTTGACACATCAATTTTCTCCTCCTTGCCGGTGTACAAGTCGTCGTAACGCGCCAAAAATGTGCCTGTGTCACCGATGTAGCGGAAAAAAGTTCCCAAGGGACCATCGTTGTTGAACGACAAGCTCAAAGTACATATAGCGCCATTGGCCGCTTGCAATTGAATGCTCATGTCCATGGCTATGCCCAAGGTCGGATGGATGGGGCCTTGTATCGCGTTGGCTTTCACAATTGGGCTACCAGCCTGGTAAGCAAACAAGTCTACTGTGTGCGCGGCATGGTGCCACAGCAAGTGATCAGTCCAACTTCTGGCTTGACCCAGGGCGTTCATGTTGGTTCGTCTAAAGAAGTAGGTTTGCACATCCATTTGCTGAATGTTGAACTTCCCTGCTTTGATTTGATGGTTCACCCACTGGTGACTTGGATTGAAACGACGCGTGTGGCCGCACATGGCCACCTTGCCAACTTCTTTGGCAATGCGAACCACTTCGTCTGCATCCTTCCAGCTGTCTGCCAAGGGAATTTCAACTTGCACATGCTTGCCAGCTTTTAAACAATCGATAGATTGCGATGCGTGCATTTGAGTTGGGGTGCACAAAATGACGGCATCAACTTCGGGTAGTGCCAGGCTGGCAGCCAAGTCTGTGGTGACATGAGAAATTCCGTATTTGTCGGCCACTTCCTTGGTTTTTTCGAATTCACGACCGATCAAGGAGACCACTTCAACGTCATCGATGTTCTTGATGCCATCCAAGTGCTTGATGCCGAATGCACCAGCACCTGCTAAAGCAACTTTGATTGATTTAGACATTTGATTATTCCTCAGTTCAATTTTAATTTTCTAAGATGACATGACCCACAGCCGTGTTGGAAGCTGGTACATGGTAGAAGCGCTGTTTCAGCGTGGGCGCTTGGCCACCAGCAACATCGTTCATAGCACCACGTGCAATGAGCCACATGACCAATTCAATGCCCTCACTGCCAGCCTCGCGCACATAGTTGATATGCGGTATGTCGGCCGCGCCTTGTGGATCGCTGATGAGCTTGTCTAAAAATGCGCTGTCAAATTCCTTGTTGATCAACCCTGCCCGCGCGCCTTGGAGTTGGTGACTCATACCACCTGTGCCCCAGATGTGAACATTGATGTCCTCATCGTAGGTTTCAATGGCTTTGCGAATGGCTTTGCCCAAATTAAAGCAACGCTGACCACTTGGTACAGGGTACTGCACTACGTTCACAGCAAATGGAATGACAGGACATGGCCATTCAAACTTGTCTGCAGGAGGCTGGCCACACATTAAGGACAAAGGCACTGTGAGGCCATGGTCAACGTCCATTTTGTTCACAATGGTGAGGTCAAAGTCTTGCTGAATGACTGATTGTGCGATGTGCGAAGCCAATTCCGGATGGCCTTTAACCACTGGCACAGGTCGGGGACCCCAACCTTCATCAGCTGGCTGAAAATGTTCGGCCGTACCGATGGCAAATGTAGGAATGAAGTCCAAGCTGAATGCAGTTGCGTGGTCGTTGTAGACCAAGAAAATGACATCGGGTTTGTTGTCTTTCATCCATTGCTTGCCATATTCGTAACCTGCAAACAAGGGTTGCCAATAGGCTTCTTGGGTTTTTCCTAAATCTAGGGCTGCGCCAATGGCCGGAACATGTGATGTAAAAACGGAGGCTGTGATTTTGGCCATGATCAGTGTGCTTTCTTGCCGGCAGAGCCTTGCGGTTGATTTTGAGTTTGAGCATCACCGTTCTCACCAACAAAACGGTTGCCCTCGACCGAGCGCCCTCCATTGATCATCATGTTGCGATACTCATCCTCCGTCATGCCCGTCATGGAGCCTGCCATTTGTTGGAAACTCTTGCCATCGGTGGCGCCAATTTTGGCCAAGAAATAAATGTTGCCTCCCGTGCGCATGCACCAGTTCAGATCGCGCGCCATGATGGCTTGTTTTTGCTCTTCGGTCATGGCCCATTCGTCCAAATAAGCGCGCTCGTTGGATTTGAATCGTTCGCGATTTTCAGCCTTCATAAGCGACATGCAAAACTGATTGATCCAATAGCCTTTGCGGCTTTGTTCAGTATCAAAAATGATGGTGCCAGGGACATCCAGATAAGGTTTATCGAGCGCCATTAAATTGTCTCCTCTGGCCAATAAAGGCGCATGGGGTTGATGACCAATAACTTTTGCTGCAACTCAGGCGAGGTGGCAAT
>Ga0078894_10004293_pt1 | contig 10892 bp, 7 predicted proteins | sample LauGreSu1BDMLBSD_2_FD_67506 | JGI IMG/M metagenome (GOLD analysis project Ga0078894, IMG submission 67506) | Freshwater lake microbial communities from Lake Michigan, USA - Su13.BD.MLB.SD (version 4) (version 4) | ecosystem: Environmental > Aquatic > Freshwater > Lake | place: Lake Michigan, USA... | reverse complement strand
GTGGCCGAGCGTCGTTCTGCGGGTGGCTGGCCGCAACTGGTCCAGGGGGCGGCTGTGGGCTGGAGGCTGGGGCTGGAGCAGGAATTGCCGCAGCCGCTTCCGCTGCCTGTGATTCCTCCGCTGTTGACGAGGGAGGAGGAATTGCGGTCGGTGCCTGGTTTCGGAGGTCAGCGATTATCGCTGCCGGCGGGGATCATGCCCACGGCGCTGGCGTGGTTACCGGACGGGCGTCTGGCGCTGACATCGCTGAAGGGGCAGGTGTGGGTGCTGTCGGACAGTGATGGGGATGGTTTGCCGGACAGTCCGGTGTTATTTGCTGAGGGGCTTGCGGCGCCTTACGGGGTCGTGGCGGATGGCAATGATCTGCTGGTGTCTCACAAGCCGGAGGTGCTGCGTTTGCGAGATCGGGATGCTGACGGGCGTGCGGATGAGTTTACAGTGCTGGCTGCGGGCTGGGGTTACAGTGATGACTATCATGACTGGACGGCGGGTCTGGTGCGGGACAGCCGGGGTGATCTGTATGTGGGTCTGGGCAGTGATTATTCTCAGAAGGGGCGTGCAGCGGACAACGACCGCTGGCGTGGGACGGTACTGCGTCTGGATGCGAGTGGCCGGATTGAGCCGTTTGCGTATTCGATGCGGTTTCCGATGGGTCTGGCCGTGGATGATCGGGATCGGTTGTTTGCCACGGACAACCAGGGGGTGCAGAACACGTGGAACGAGCTGAATCATCTGCAGCGGGGGCGACATTATGGAGTTCCGTCGCGGCATGACACAGCCGCGGGGGTAGTTGCGGAGTCTCCGGCGCTGATGATTCCGCATCCGTGGACTCGCAGTGTGAACGCTGTGGCATTTTTTCCGCGGGACTATCCGGTCAGGGATCTGGCGGGTCAGGGTGTGGGTTGCGAGTATGATACTCAGTGTCTGATCCGTTTTTCGCTGCAGGAAGTTGACGGTGTGATGCAGGGGGCATGTTATCGATTCAGTCGTTTGCCCGGGGCGGGTGAGCAGTCGGAACTGCTGGGTCCGATTGCCTGTGGTTTCTCTGCCGACGGGGGTTTGTGGATCGGCAGTATTCGTGACAGTGGCTGGCAGGGTGCGGGGAATACTGGATGTCTGGAAGTTCTGCGTCCGACGGGTGGCAGGCTGAATGGGATCAGGGAAATCCGTGCAGTATCGGGCGGATTTGAGGTGGATTTTTTTGAGCGTTTGCCGGGCGGGATTGGTGGCAGGCCGGAGGACTGGGATGTGCAGTCAGCGACGCGTGTGTGGAAGGGCAGTTATGCAACGGCGGACAGTGAGCGTCGGCAGGTCCGGGTCACGGGTGTTGAGATGCGGGATGATGGGCGTAGTCTGCTGCTGCGAACCGGCGAGCATCAGTCGGGGCATCTGTATGAAATCCGACTATCGCAGGAGTCGGCGACGGTGCGGCAATTCTGGCCGGTCGAGGGCTTTTATTCGATGAAGCGAGTGCCGGTTCGTTAGGTGCGGGATTCAGTCTGCAGGTTGCTGACTGTGGCTGCGGGCGGGTTCGCCGGGTGTGGCGGTGACGTCGTCATCGAGCATCATGATTTTCTGCCAGATTTTGCGAGCCAGTCCGTTGGTGAGCTGTTCGATATCATTGACGGCCTGCAGTACGACGGGGTCAGAAGTGCTTTGGGCGTAGAGGGCGGCCAGTTTTCCGACGAGCGACAGCAGTTCGCTGCAGTAGTCGAGGTAGCGAGTCAACAGGAATGGTGTGAGTGATCGTGTGGGTGAGGATGCGGTGCGCAGTTCTGCCGATCCGAGGAGTTGACTGGGATCCTTGGTGAGCTGGTGCATGTCGATGACGTGTGAGATGGAGCGGAGTTCGTGGAGAGCCTGCAGGATGTGGTGTCGCTTGATGCGTGATTCGAGTGACAGCAGGAAGAACAGGGATGCTCCGAAGAGGATCAGCACATTGAAGCCGGCGTCGAGTTCTTCGAGTTCCGGTTGTCCCTGCAGTTTGATGTAGCGGACTGCGAACCAGACGGCAGCGATGGCGGCAACGATGACGGAGCAGACGCCTGCGCGGATCCACGGGAGGCTGCGTGCGGTCCAGTTGACTCGGTCATGAGTTTCGCGAGCGATCTGCAGGAGTTCTCGGCAGACGTTTCCGAGGCTGGCTCCGGGGAACCGTTCATCGATGCGTTTTCCGAGTGTTTGCAGGGTTTGGATGGTTTTTTCGGGATTGAGTGCGCGGTACATGCTGGGGGTCAGTGTTTGTGAGGGAGTGGAGGGGGTGCCGGGTGTGAGTGTCTCTGCCGATTGAACTTGAGAGATTGTTGTCAGAACGCGGGCGTGAATTCAAGTTGGGGTGGAATACGCCGTTCGTGCACATTTTGCAAAAAAAAACAAGGCCAGGCATTGTGACAGTCCGATGAATGAGAGGGATAGAGTCTGTTGTCGTGCTATTGGCGATTGTCCCGGGTGGATTGGCATCCGGGCGATGACAGACCTGAGTGCAGCGGGTGATTTCGGGGGAAATTGCCCGCGCTGCGTTCGAAGTGCAGCGACACGCCGCGGATTCACGTGGCTGTGGGGGGAGTACAAATGAGATTCAGGCGGCCCGTGGTGCTGTTGCTTGGTGGAATGCTGGTGGCGTCCGGCATCGGATGTTCTGCCGCGAGCGCCCTGATGGGTGACTACGAGCCTGCGAGCTCGGCGCGTCAGGCGTCAGCGGATCGCATGCTGGCGATTGCTCAGGTTTTCGAGCGGCAGGGACAGTTGGACAAGGCCGAGTCGATGTATCGGGGGGCGCTGAAAAAGAACCCTCAGAATGCGGCGATTCGGCAGCATCTGGCGGACGTGCAGTCGAAGCGTCGGGGAGATGGTTCGGGCACTGCGGTGGTGACCACGGTACCGAGGCAGCCGTCTCGGACGGATGTGAGTGGTGTGGGTCAGGGGGCGGGCACTGCGGTGGTGGCTCGGCCTGCTGCCAGCCCTGCTGCAGTGAAGGCAGTGCAGCCGATCTCTGCACCGACCGCTGAGCCAGCGTCCGGTGCGATTGAGAAACCGGCTGTGATTCCTGCTGCAGAGCCGGCAAAGGTTGCAGCGCCGGCGACGGCAGCGGTGGTTACCCAGCCAGAGCCATTTGTTCAGGAGGTTGTGTCGGGCACGGCAGCAGCGAAGGCCATGGCATCTGCAGCAGCCGTGGTGGCGGAGAAGCCGACGATTCCTGTGCGAGCCGTTTCTGCGACGCAGTCGGGTCCTGTAAGTCTGGACGCACTGCTGAAGGCGGCTGACGCCCCGGAAGCGAGTGCGGGTTTGTTGATTCAGGGGCTGCAGCAGGGTGAGAGCAACGAGGCGAAGAGTCTGGCAGCAACGCTGCTGGGCGAGTGTCCTGCTGCGGACACCGGAGTGAGGGACGCGCTGGAGAAGGTGGTGGCCGATCAGGGTGTACCTGTTGATGTCCTGCTGGCTGCTCTGGATTCTCAGGTCCAGCGGGGCGAGCTGACCGGTGCATCAGCCGAGCGTCTGAGCGTGATGGCCGAGAAGGGGCAGCCTGCGGAGCAGGTTCAGGCGATCACGATGCTGAGATATTTCACTGCGATGGACAGCCGTGACTGTTGCCTGCGGGCACTGGAGTCGTGTCTGGGATCAGCGAGTGAGGACGTGCGTGCATCCGCGGCCCTGACACTGGGTGATTTCTGCCCGCTGTCTGAGTCGCAGCTGACGAAATTGCGGGACCTGTCTGAGAAGGATTCCAGTCAGGATGTGCGTGATGCGGCGACAGCGACGCTGAATCGATCAGAGTTGACAGCAGAGAAGTAGTCTGACGGATTCTGGAACAGGCTCCGCCCTGCGGAGAGTGAATAACGAGGGGGAAGTTCAAATGACTATGCGATCCACAGGAAAATGGCTGGCACTGCTGTTTCTTTCGGCCGCCGGCTGCAGCAGCATCAGCGACGGGATCATTCGGACCGAAACGGATCTGCGGAATCAGATTCTGGCCCAGAAGGCGTGGGGCGAGTGGTCGTGGTGTTATGACGAGCTGAATCATCCGTGGGACTTTGCGAAGGGTTTCAAAGCGGGCTACCGGAACATTCTGGAGGGTGGCGGTGGCTGTCAGCCGACGCTTCCACCGCGAGCCTACTGGAAGCCCAGTTATGAAACAACGAACGGTCGCGGCCGTATCAATTCGTGGTTTGACGGGTATTCTCATGGTGCGCTGGCGGCTCAGCAGGACGGGATGGGTGGCATGGGTGTGCTGCCGATCTCACCGACGGCTCGAGCGAACCTGATTTCGAAGAATGCTCCGGTGAATCCGGAATGCTTCAACAGTCTGCAGAACACTCCGACTCCGGAGGGTGGCCTGTTGCCGCAGACGGATGAGATGGATGTGGATCCTGCAGTTCCTGCGGGCGAGGACATGCCACCGACTCCGGGCACATCACCATCAGCGACGCGACCCTACGAAGGGAACTGATGATTGCGGGGTGGTCCGCGAGTGTACCGGCCGGCGCTGTGATTCAGCGTGACGCTTTGATGAATCAGATTGATCAGGGAAGACATCAGACTGCAGGCAGTGGCGAGCTGCGATGCAGAGTCAGGTTACAGGGAGGCAGAGAAAATGTCAGCAAGTGCAGCACAGCAGGGTAAGTATGGAGGAAGAGACGGTCGGTCCAGCCTGCTGGGACTGGTCGCTCTGGCCTGTCTGGTGCAGACGGGCTGTCTGATGGACCGGGAGATTGATGCGATCCCGGTGGCCAGAGTCCCGAAAGAGATTCTGATGGTTGACCGGAAGGACAACTACAAGGATATCTCGCTGCTGAGGCTCCGCCAGGATCCTCCGGAATCCTATCTGCTGGGTCCCGGCGACGTACTGGGGGTTTACATCAAGGGTGTGCTGGGGAGCGAGGAGGAGCTGCCTCCGATTCATTTCCCGGAAGACGGCAATCGTCCGCCGGCGGTGGGTCTGCCGGTTCCGGTTCGAGAGGACGGGACGCTTTCGCTGCCGATCATTGATCCGATCAATGTGAAGGGGATGTCGCTGGTCGAGGCGTCCAACGCCATCAAGATGGCCTACATCTACCCCGAGCCGATCATTCGCGAGGGTGAAGAGAGCATCATTGTGACGCTGATACAGCAGCGTAAGGTGCGAGTGATGGTGATTCGCGAAGAGGCGGGCGGACAGCAGGGTGTGACGAAGCGCGGGACGGGACAGGTGGTTGACCTGCCGGCCTATGAAAACGACGTACTGCATGCGTTGGGGGCCACAGGCGGTATGCCTGGCACAGACGCAAGAAACGAGATCATGATTTACCGTGGCATGTATCAGGCCGGTGTCGATGCCGACTCGGTACTGAACCAGATCTGTCAGGATAACTGTCAGGACAACTGTTTCTGCAGTGAGGCACCGCTGCCGGATCCGCCGAGTGTGACTCGAGTACCCCTGCGGTACGACCCGGCCAACCCGCCGAAGTTCAGTCAGGATGACGTGATTCTGTCCGAAGGCGACATTGTGATTATCCGCAGTCGCGACGAAGAGACCTTCTACACCGCGGGTGTGCTGGGTGGTGGCGAGTATCCTCTGCCTCGTGACAAGGATCTGGATATTCTTGGCGCGATCTCGCTGGCTCGTGGTCCGCTGGGCAGCGCTGGCACTGGCGTGATGGCCATCGGTGGTGGCGGTGGTGGCGGTGGTGGCATGGGTGGTGGCGGGATGGGGCGTGGCGGCGGCGGTGGTGGTGGTGGCTTCTGCCAGCCTTCGCAGGCGATCATCATCCGTGAACTGCCCTGTGGCAGCCAGATCGCGATCAAGGTGAATCTGAATCGAGCCCTGACGAATCCGGGTGAACGGATTCTGATTCAGCCGAAGGACTTCATCGTCCTGAAGTACACACTGGGTGAAGAGGTCGGGAATGTGTTCCTGAGCCTGATCCAGTTCAACTTCCTGTGGGGTCTGGGCGGAAACGGACTGAACAACTGACGGCAGTACTGTCGAGTTCGTTCAAGCAGAGAGGGCCCTGTCGGATCAGATCCGGCAGGGCCCTGCTTCATTTCAGACCGGCGAATGAGTGATTCAGTTGGCCGGTGCAGTTTCAACCGGGGTCGGTACGTTGCCGTCTGTTTCGCTGGCAGGCTTCTGCACAGCGTCAGCATCGCTGTCGACGCGGCTGACGCGACTATTACGACGATCGAGTACGACGCGAGCGGCTTCGCGAACTTCATCATCACCGAGTCGCCGCAGATTCACGATTTCGGTCAGCGGCTGAATGACACCAGCGACCCGGGCAATGCTGGATTCCATCAAAGCGATTTCCATCAGAGTCCGGCGGAGGACTTCGAGGGAGTTGATGTGTCGGGCGGCTTCGTGCTGGAATTCGTCAAGGATTTCAAGGTTCTGTACTGCGCTGGCGACCTGCTCGGTGCCGGCGGCGAGGGCGTCCTGAATCGAAAGCAGCAGGGTGAGATTCTGCTGAGCGGTGACGACCTGCTGCGACTGCTGGCTGAGGATGCTGGTGATTTCCGCGGAAGCGTCAGCGGCAGTGCGGGCGGCCGGGAGATCGCCGGCCGCTGCGATCACGGAATTCTTCAGATCAGTGAAGGCAACCACACCGGCTTTTGCTGTGTCCAGATCATTTGCGGCGGCGGTGACTGAGTCGCGGAACTGCAGGAATCTGTCGAAATCCGCGGCGGCCTGCTCGATTGTCCTGTCTTCAGCGATGATGCGTTCGGTGAGATTGCTCATTCGCGTGATGCTGTTGCTGGCCTGTTCGTAACCGTTTGAAGCAGCGATCAGGCGTTCCTGCAGTGCTTTCATGCCGCTGAGGGCTGAGTCAGCAACTTCGGTGGCAGCGCTGCCTTCGAGGATCGACCGTCGCAGTGATTCGAGTCCATCAACTGCATCCAGGGCACGAGCGGTGCTTTCGTTTTCGGCGATCAGACGGTCCTGAACAGCAGCGATCTGCTCGACTGCCTGCATGGCATCAATTGCGGCCACCCCTTCAGTGGAGATGGTGTGTCGAAGGGCCTGGATGTCAGCAATATTCCTGCTCAGTTTTTCGATGCTGCTGGCCTGCTGATCAAGTGCCGACAGCAGATCATTGGTTTGAGCTGCGGCTGAGCTGCTGTTGACGAGCTTGTTCATGCTGCGGTCGGACTGGTCAAGTCTGGCCTGAATGTTCTGCAGGCGTCCCTGCAGCGGGCCGACCATCAGGATCTGCATCCCGAAAAAGACCACCGCGAGTCCCGCGAGCAGCGAAACTCCGATCAGCGTACGAGGATTCATGATGATGTCTTCCGAAAACAAATTCAGGGGGGGAAACTCGGAGCAAACGCAAATGCATCGATTGTGCAGACAACGCCCTGCGCTGCCTGTGGAAGCTGCGTTTCAGTATTCCGGCAGGCGTGCCCTTGAGGTATCGCCAGGCGACTGCAGCGGAATTTGCCGGAATTCGACGGAGGGGCAGAAAATGCCGAATCGTGGTGTCAAGGAGTAACGAAGCTGACGGTACTCACGATTTGTCCGTAACAAGTTTTTCATGGTCGTGAATAATTGTGCAACATGTGCTCATGAAATGCGCATAGTGTACAGGCTGCACAGGTGGTTACCGTTCAGTCATCATCGAGGTCGTTGAAGGGCAGTTGAGGTTCGGAGCGTTCGGCGAGGCCCTGGTGGAAGTGTCTGCGGCAGACGGACACGTAGCTTTCGTTGCCGCCGATCTGAATCTGCTCACCGGCTCTGACAGGTCTGCCACTGGCATCGATTCGGAGGACCATTGTGGCTTTGCGTCCGCAGTGGCAGACGGTTTTGATTTCTGACAGCACGTCAGCCCACGCAAGCAGGTACTGGCTGCCCTCGAAGAGTGCACCCTGAAAATCTGTCCGTAGACCGTAGGCGAGTACCGGAACGGATTCATCATCTGCGATGCGGCAGAGTTCAGAGACCTGTCGGCGAGTGAGGAACTGAGCTTCATCGACGAAGACGCAGGCGATGGGAGTGCTGCGATGCTGACCGCGAAAGATTTCGATCAGCGAGTCATTTTCGCTGAATGAGTGTGCGTTGGCCTCAAGGCCGATGCGTGAGGCAATTTTCCCGAGCCCGTCGCGGGTGTTTAATCGGGGTGTGAGCAGCAGCGGCTGCATGCCTCGTTCTCGATAATTCCATGCCGCCTGCAGCAGAGTGGTGGATTTGCCGGCATTCATGGAGGAGTAGTAGAAATAGACCTTGGCCATTCAGCGGCTCTCCAGGTCGCCGTGGAGCGTGAGGATCAGGTTTCGTCGACCTCCGCGGTTGCGGTGTTCGCAGAGGCAGATTCCCTGCCATGTTCCCAGCAGGAGTCTGTGATCTGCAACGGGTATGGAGAGTGAGGCTCCCAGCAGTGAGTGTTTGACGTGTGCGGGCATGTCATCAGGACCTTCGCAGGTGTGTGTCCAGTGGGCGTTTTCGGGTGCCAGCTGGTTCAGAGCCTGATTGAGGTCAGTGCGGACATCCGGATCAGCATTCTCATTGATTGTGAGGGATGCGGAGGTATGCTGGATGAAGATGTGCAGGAGGCCCACACTGCAGAGCGACAGTTCCGGAAGTTCGCGGAGCACATGCGCGGTAATCAGGTGACATCCACGGGGCATTTCCGGCAGCAGGAGTTGCCTTTGAATCCAGACCGTCATGGCTGCGTTTCCTGGCGAGACCTGCCGGATCAATCACCTGCTGTTGAGTTTTCCGGGATTGCGGAGGTGGCTGGGTTTGTGGGGAAGGGGCGAGGTCCGAGAATCTGCTCGATCTGCTCTCTGACGAGGTCTTCGGATTCCAGCAGGGCGTGGACGAGTCGATTCATCTGATCGCGGTACTGGGTCAGCAGTTCGATGGCGCGGTGTTCAGATTCCTTGATGATTCTTTGTACTTCGCTGTCGATCTGTCTGGTGGTTTCTTCGCTGAATTCGCGATAGGTGTGCATTTCCTTCCCGAGAAACGGGTGTTCTTCGGACTGTTTGAAGGAAACGGGGCCGATGATTTCTGACATGCCCCAGCGTGCCACCATGCGTCGTGCGAGCGAGGTGGACTGTTCGATATCGTTCTGTGCTCCGGCGGAGTACTCGTTGAAGATCATCTTCTCTGCGGCTCGACCACCCATCATCATGACGATGCGGGCTTTCAGTCTTCGTTCGCCGAGGTTATGAATTTCACTTTCGGGCATGACAAGTGTGACACCGAGGCTTCGACCGCGAGGCACGATGGAAACCTTGTGGACCGGGTCGATGCCTTCCTGAGCCCATGCGAGGACAGCGTGTCCGGCTTCATGCCATGCGGTGAGTTCCTTTTCGGACTGTTCGACTTTTTCGTCGCGTGGTGCACCCATGGTGACGATATCGATGGCGTATCTGAAGTCGCTCATCTCGACGCGTTTTTTATTTTCGCGTGCGGCTTTGAGTGCGGACTCATTAACGAGTTTTTCGAGTTCTGCTCCGCTGAAACCCATGGTGGTGCGGGACAGGACTTCCAGATCGACATCATCGTGCAGTGGCACTTTGCGGGTGTGGACTCGCAGGATTCCCAATCGTCCCTCGCGTGCGGGCAGGTCGACGGTGACATGGCGATCAAACCGACCGGGTCGCAGCAGTGCGGGGTCGAGTACATCGTGGCGATTTGTGGCAGCCAGAACGATGACGGTCTCACCCTGCTGAAAGCCGTCCATTTCACTGAGAATCTGGTTGAGAGTCTGTTCGCGTTCATCGTGACCGCCGCCGACACCGGCCCCGCGGACCCGGCCCACCGCGTCGATTTCATCGATGAAGACGATGCAGGGGGCCGCTTCGCGTGCGGTCTTGAAGAGGTCTCGAACGCGCGTGGCACCGACGCCGACGAACATCTGAATGAATTCGGAGCCATTGATTGAGAAGAACGGGACTCCGGCCTCACCTGCGGTGGCCCGGGCCAGCAGGGTTTTTCCGGTACCGGGAGGACCGACCAGCAGGACTCCCTTGGGAATTTTTGCGCCGAGTCGCGTGAAGCGACCGGGGTCGCGGAGGAAATCAACAACTTCCTGGAGGTCCTGTTTGGCGGATTTCAAACCGGCGACATCGTCGAATTTTGCGGATTTGTCATTTTTTTCAAACCTTCGAGCGGGGCTGCGAATGAAGCCCCCCATCATACCGCCGGCGCCGAATGGATCGGCTGATCGCCGCATCATGTTCCACATCAGGAACACGAAGAGCAGTGGCAGGAGGACCCAGAAGAAGAGGTTGCCCAGTCCGACATCGGTGACGGGCACGGAATTGAACTGGACATTGCGTTTCCGCAGTTCCGGTTCGAGTTCCGGAAGTTGTACCGAAGGCAGTGCCGTATTGAATTGCTCGACGAGTGTCCCGGTAACGCCTTCGGGGGTGTCTGTGGGGATCTGTTTCCAGCGTCCGATCAGCATGTCGCCGTGGAAGGTTACGTTGCGGACCTGATCCTTCTGCAACTGGCTGTAGAAGAACGAGTATGGAACGGTGTTGCCGTGGTTTTTGGGCAGACTGGTCCATGTGAAGATGGAAACGAGCACTGCAGCCACGAGCAGGACCAGCGTCATGGAGCTGAAGTTGACCCTGCGGGGGTCGCCCCCGGGGGGGCTTTGGGGCTTTTGATTACCGGAGTTTCCGGGCTTGCCTGAAGAATCACTCATGAATCGGACGTTCCGATGACCTGATGGAGAATTTCGGGAATTCCGGGGGAGGTTATCCGCAAACGGATGCTCTCGCAATTCAGTTGACTGTTCAATACCGTATCCGGCAGGCTGTGAATTCCAGGCAGGAACCTGCGGGGGATGGTGCGGTTCCGGAAAATCGGAGTGACTGCGTGGCGTGACTGTGGTGTTGGCCCGCCGAATTTTTCGGGCGTTGTGCAGTGTTTTGGGGGACTGTTTCGGGGGGCAGGGAGATTCAACGGG
>Ga0078894_10004292_pt1 | contig 10893 bp, 4 predicted proteins | sample LauGreSu1BDMLBSD_2_FD_67506 | JGI IMG/M metagenome (GOLD analysis project Ga0078894, IMG submission 67506) | Freshwater lake microbial communities from Lake Michigan, USA - Su13.BD.MLB.SD (version 4) (version 4) | ecosystem: Environmental > Aquatic > Freshwater > Lake | place: Lake Michigan, USA... | reverse complement strand
TGGAAGACTAGTAAATAGACAAGCAGACGTAGAAAACGATGCTGTAATGGCCAAATTAATGTCTGGAAAAGTAGATGAGACATTTTCAATTGGCGGATTTGGAAAAAGGAAGAATTTACAATTACGTACAGAGTTAGATGATGCCGGAGAAATAGCTAGATATAATTTACTTGATGTTGATTCGGGAGCACAAGTAGCATCACATTCTCAGTTAATGGAATCATTTACTAGATTTGCAAATAGACAATTAAGTTATGGAACAAACAAATCAGTTCAAAGAGAAGTGCTTGGTTCCTTTACGCCAGAAGATCTTGCTGGTCTTAGTGTCGATGATTTTGTTGGAATATCAACTCCAGCTCAAGCAAATAGAGTCTTTAGCGCATTAAATGATGTTTTAGAATCTCAAAGAAAATCACTGGCTACAGGAAATGAAACTGCTTTAAAGAGATATCAAGATGTAAGTAAGGCATTTGCTAGAATTAAATCTTTTGCAGATATAGATGATTTCTCGCAGCAATCAAAGATGTTTGAAAAATCATCTAGCATTGTAACTAAAGGCGATGAAATGTCGTCAGAAGTATTTAGATTTCTTCTAGAAAGAAAAGCAATACTAACTGGCGATCCACTAACGGTAATGCAGAATGTTACTTCTGCTGTAGATGATTTAGCTGCAAGAGGAATTATATCTTCTGCACAAAAAGCAGAAGCACAAGCTTCAACTTTGTCTACAATATTCAACCTAACAGCATTCGAAACGTATAGATTTAGTCCTGGAGCTGGAACTCCGTTAGCAAAAGAAAACCTAGAAGGAACACTGCAAAATCCCTTAAGAAGATTTCAAGAAACTAGAGACTTATTAAGTAAGGGTACTTTAAAGAGTTTATTAGATCCACACATTCAAGGTGATATAGTTACCACTGGTCAGTCTTCATTAGTATCTCAAATTGGTATAAATAAACCATTTGCTTTCTTTAAGAAAAATTTGGGAATGGGCAGATATGCCGAGAAACCTACTGCTAGTCCTTTATCTGGACAATCTGGTCCAGAAACATTTGCCTTTGTCCCAACGTTTGGAACAGCTCTTAAAAGGAATCCAAAAGCTGCACTGCTAAGTGCAACGGGAATAAAAACATATGGAAATGAAGAAGGCTTCTCTTTAGCATCTGTTCCAATATCTCATGGTTTTAATAGATTAAATAGATACTTTGGAAGCGTTGGTTCTAGTCTAGACGCAGATAACTTCCATGGTCCTCTGGACATGTATTTCAGGGGAATGAATGCGGAAAGGGTTTTACCTGCAGTTGCAATAGGAACTACTGCATTAGCTATAGATAGAACAGCAGGCGGATATACGCAGCGTAAAGATGAAAGAGGAGAAAGGGTATATTCTCCGCTAGTACTTGGTGCAGCAGCTAGAGTTGGAGTAGAGGCGCAAGCTGCAATCTCTGGTGTTATTCCAGGTGGAATGGGCTACGGGCAAAAAAGACAGCAACTGTTGTCTGGCGAAGTGGCGATAAGAAAAGGAAGATTCTGGCCTTTAGGTAATACAAAATTTAGTGGTGGAAAAATAGAATACTACAGACCATCTTGGTACAGAAGACTGCAAGGTGGAGCGATGTTTACATCAGACACCTATGGCAGTCCAATGGAAAAGATGTTATATTACAATGACTTTTCTCCATTAAGACCATTAGATCCTTATAGATTTGAAAAAAAGCATTATGAAGATAGACCTTATCCTGTAACTGGAGAATATTTTTCTGGTCCATTTGGCGCAGCTGTACCAATCTTAAATGCAACTGTAGGAAGAATCTTAAAACCACAAAAGGTAATGCACAAGCAGGAATTAGATAGAGCATTATCTAGTTATGTCCCAGTTGGCGCCAGCGGCGCCTACATGCCTCAGGAGACTCCTGGTAACGTTGGCTACGTAGAACAAAGGGATCCAGCTGTTAGCTATCCAGCAGCTCGTCCAGCACCGTATGGTGGAAAACCACTTAGGTTTATATCTCCACTTTCAGACTACGCTGAAGCAGCCGCTTCGTCTCCAATTGGGAGTACCGCTGGATCTTATAATATTTCTCGCTCAAACCAAGTATTAGCTAACAGTAGCGGATCACTTAACACCGCAAGACAATTAGTTCGTGGTCAATCAGGGGCACAAAACGATGCATTAGCTGCTGCCGCATATCAAAGAGTTCCCGTTTCTACACAAGTGCAACCAGTTCAATTTGGTCCACCAGCAGGACCTGGTATTATGCCAGCAAAAATTGTTGCAGCAGGAATGCCAATAAGATCTGGAAGTAATGAATTCCTATCTGGAGAACTTGGTTACAGACTGCAGGAAACATTTGGTATATATGGTTTTGCTGGTGGAAATATAAGATCTGCTTTTGGTTTTGGTTCATATGACTTTGAACCAGATAAATCAGTTTTACAATCAGCATCAAAAGCATATGGTACCACTAGAGCTTTTTGGGATTTAAACTTAGGTGGATTAGGAGACGTACCTCTTCAATCTGATGGTGCTCTTGGAAATGTTGAAGCTTCTGAAATAATAAGAAGATTTATTCCAAAAGAAAGAACTAATGTTAATTTCATTAACCCGATTAAAAACACGATGGGCGAACAGTATCCGTTCCTTCCCAATAGCAGTAACTTTATCGACTTTACTACAGGTGATCCATTCACAAAAGTAAAAGAAGGTGAACTAAGACTACCTGGTGTGGGTTACGAAAGATTTAATAGAATTTATTCAGACTCCAGTGGAAGATATGGCGCAGTAAATCAATTAGATATCCTTGCTGACGTAGCTCCATATTCAAAAGAATTCAGAGCTTTGAATTCAAGAATAGATAAAATGGGATTAGGTGAAGACGAAAGAATTAAAGTTGGACAAATAAGAGCTCAGCAAAATGCAATAGAGAACAGTAAAACTGATTTTACTCCTTACACAGAATATTCCACTCTTGAAAAGATAGCTAATCCAATACGAACAGTAAAAGAATCCGTACTTCATACAGACAACTTTATTAACAATAAATTTACTGGTGAAAAAACAGCAACTGAAGATTGGGAAAGAAGAAACGTTTATGGTTCTACATTTCCTGAATGGCAAAAACCAGTTGAAAGTTTTATTAAACCAATTTATTATAAAGGAACTCAAAGAAATCCTCTCTTAGCTGCTGGAATAGGTGCATTTGCGCTTGGTTCATTTGGTAAAACCAAGAGAATGCAAACAGCGCTTGCAACTGTTGGTGCAATAACAACAGGTGGTTATTCAGCTCTTCAGAAAATGAAAGAAACTAGATACATTCCGATAAATAGAAAAAAAGAATTAGCTCTTGAAGAGTATACTGATATTCTAACTTATGTAAAAAATAGAACAGCTGCAGCCAGAGCAGAAAAAGTTGGAGATATAGAATCAGCTAAACAATTTATGTTAGCTAGTAAAAAAACAATGTATGGTGCAGACCTTAATACGCAATCAATAGATCAACTAGCAGCAGCAATACCAAAAAGAAAAAGAGAACACTTTAGAGCAATGCTTGAAGCTCCAAAAAGTGAGAGAGGTCGAATACTATCTACTGCTGGAAGATTAGAAAGAAGAATATACGAGGCTGCATGGGGTATGCCAGTAGAAAGAAAGCCGGATCTAGTAAACTATTTTACTAGACACGAACTTCCTGGACCGGGTTCTGAAGTATGGCATCCAAATACAAATATGGAACACGTAAAAATAAAAATGGGCCAGTCAATGGGACTTGAAATGTCTCAAATGGGTTACTTCCCACAGCAAATAAAAGAAGCAAACTTAGTCAATCCTAGTTATCCAATGTTTGGGCAAAGTAATTCTTCTCCAGAAGATGTTAGATCTAAGTTGCAAAGATTAATGTTTGATATGGGAATAAGTGGAAATGTATCTCCAGTAATGAATAATTCAAATCCAGGTTCAGTAAATATTATGGCTGGGATAAGAGGCTAATCAAATGGTAGACGTAAATAAATCAACATTTGCCAGAAGTCTTGGTAGACCAATAAGCGAATTACCAAGTTCCCTTGTAACAAGTCAAGATATCTATGCAAGAGGTTTAGTAAGATTTGATAAAACTACTAACGAGTTGGTTAACACCATAACTGGAAAGCCTTATAAAACCTTAGAAGAGGCAATAGAAGCAACTAGTATATATGGTATTTCTGAAGTAAACGTATTTACTGGAGCAAGAGGAATTTTATCTCCCGATCCATCTGGTTATGGTCCTCTTTCTAATCTGACATCTAATATTAACGAATATCTAAGATTGGATAACCCAGAAGCAAAAGCATTTAGATCTAGGAATAAAATACTTAGTGATCTTGAAGGAAAAAATATTGAATTAGTAAGAGTTGGATATTCTAAAACTTCAGAAGAAACACTCGGTGCTATGTCGTTACTCTATCACGATAATTTAAGTTATCCAGAATTAGCAGGAGATCGCTTTACTGCAGCTGCTAGGTTAGCATCAGGGGAACTTGCTGCTCCTGGATATTTAGCTTCTAGAGATGGATCTGCAATATTACTTAGGTTGAGATATCAAACTGATGAAGGATACAAATTCTTAACCGGAGAAGAAACTCAATTATTAATGAATACGGTAGACTCTCAATTTTTTAACGTAGATAGATTAGCAAAACTTATAAACCCATTAAGTCCTGATGGATCTATGAATTTTGGAAAAGATGTAGAACAAATATTAGGTGGTCAACTTGGGAAATCCCAGAAAAGACAATGGCAAAGCTTAGTGCCAAGAAATATGGTTATCGATGAAACGGGAATTGATAAAATGGTTGACCATTTATCAACTAGGGTAGCTAGTAGGTTTAAGGACATAGCTCCGAAAACTCTTGAAGATTCATATTTATTTTATGATCCAGCATTAGAAACAACTTTAAAAGCTTTTGGCTTAGAAGAAACTTATACTAATACTTTATTAGGCAATACATCTCTCACCAGAGAGGGCAGGTTAGGGGTAATAAGAGAGAGGCTTGGAACACGAATTGCAATGGAGGGAGAAACAGCTCAATCAGCTCAGCAATATTTTCGTTCAGCGCTAGAACTTTCAGGATTAGATGGAGATGAAGAGTTTAATGAATTTGCAAATATAATACAATCTCAATTTAGAGAAACTATTGCAGATAAAAAAAATCAAAAAATATCACTTGATGATATTATATCAAGAATAGAAAAAGTATCTGGTAAAGAGGGTGTCCCCGCAGAACTTAAGGATAAATATCAAACATATGTAAATGCTCTAAGTGAAATGAAAAAGATAGATGATGGTTCTGGTTTTATTACAGGTATACCAATGAGACAGCACGCTATAGAATTAAAGTCTTCGATAGAAGAAGCCAGAGCAATATTAAATGCAAAAACATATTCTGAAGGAAGTGATGAAGTCGCAATACTTACTGGAAAAATCAATGATTTTAGAGCGGAACTAAATAGAGTTGCAACTAATGCCGATGAATTTTTAGGCGGAGGAAAATTACTTTTAAGAGAATTTGAGCATGACACAGCTAGAATGTTCATAGGAAGAGGTCAGGGTAAATCTGTATTTGACTTAATACAAGGAAAAGTAGAACAACGTTTAGGTAGATTGGGTTACGTAGGTGCTGGCTCAACTGAACTCCTTAAAAAAGAAATTAGTTTTGGTAGATTAGCAGCTCCTGGAAGTGAGGAATTAGGTCGAAACGTTGGTCAACAAATTACAATGAACATAAGCACTGGGCATGGCAGGGACATGGTTTATAGCGAACCACAAGCTATGATATTTCATAGAGAGCAATATGGTCAGGATTTTCAAAGACAAGTTGGTGAATCAGCTGAAGCTCTTAAGGTAGAAATAAAAAATATTTCTGATGGAATAGTTAGTGAAAGAATGAGAAGGTCTATTATTTCAGACGCAGCTCTAGATGTAGAGGGCATGGATTTAGATACGCTCGTTGAAAGATTTGGAAGCAAACAAAACGCACTTGATATCAGAACTACTGCAAGAAATTTGCAACAACATTTATCTTCTGGTACCGTAAGGGTTAATGAAATACCAGAGCTTGCTAACGAGCTGTTAAAACAAGCTCAAAGAGAAGCATTTAGAACGGGTAAAACATATAGAGCATTTAGACCAGGTCAAAACAATGTGGATGTTGAAATATTTAACTTCGCAATGCCTTACGCGCAAAGGCAAGCTATAGATACTGAAGGAGCAGTATCGAGACGTGGTAAGAAAAAAATTCTTGGCGTTACCGATGATACAACATTTGGTAGGTTCACATCTGATTCTGGAGATGAATTATCTTTGTTTAAATTTAGACATGTGGGACACAAAATGCTGATTCCAGATGTTGCAGCTTCGAGTCTAGGTTTATACGAAGCTGGTGGTGGATTCGACTTAGACGACAAGTGGATAACTAATTTACAATCAGTCAAAAATTCTCAAGGTGTAAGACAACTTGTAGCATTTGCTTGGCGTCAACCAACTGGTCCTCAGGAGTTTGCATTACTAGCGCCACATCTAGATGAAGATACCATAATGAGAATGTTTGGAGATGAAACTCAGATGGGCCAAAGGTTTAGAAATGTCTCCAACGCAGTATCTGAAATGATAAATGATAGAACTGGATTTATTCTTGGTCTTTCAGGTGATTTAAGTAATCAAGCTTCAGCTGAAGCGATGGAAAGTTTAAATAAAGAAGATAAAATATTTAAATACCTTAATTCGTTAGCCCATGGACAAAAACCTATAGCGCAACAATTTAAAAAATCAGCTGGAGATATAACTCAAGAAGATTTGCAAAGAGCCATATTTAAATTAGTTGACTTAAATGGAGAGGGAGAAACAGGAAAAATAGTTAACTTATTTGACGGAGAAGTAGGCGTTAACGTAGATGACTTTGCAAGAGAATACATGGGTGCTGGTGAAGGTGGAGTTAGTGCAGTAAAACATAAGTTCTTAAACATTGGAGGAACATCACAGTCTATACTTAAAAAAGTAGCTTCAACTAAAGCTGGAACAATGTTAAAGTTAAATCCAGATGAAATACTAAAATCTGGAGACAACGGACTCATAGCAAGCTATAGACAAAGTAACTTAACTCAGATTATGAAATCTTCAGCTACTCCTACAAGTGATCCAATTTTTGTAAGTAAAATTCAAACTATGTTTGATGACTTCGCAGGCGCTGGTTCTTATCAAGCAGCTAGGCAAGCAGCTGGTAGCGCAGTAACAGATATGGATTTTGCCATTAGATCATCAGGCGGTTTATTTAGATCAGCTAGTGAAAGAAACGTGGAAGAAGTAGTAATACGGAGTTAAAACCGCCTTAGACGCAATGTTCCAAAGAGCTAACGTTGCTTCAATGTCAGCTCCTACTGGTGAATTAGGTAAGTATGTCAATAGGCTTGGTTGGGCAGTTTCTTCAGAAGAGCAAAGACTTGCAGCCATTGGAAGAATATTAGAATATGCAAAAGGACCAAATGGAAGTGTAGAGTTAGAACAATTAGCTACAAGAATTCAAGCAGCTACATCCCTTGTCTTTAACCCAGAAGGCGCAATTGACGCAGGCGTAGGCGCAAAAATGAAAGTAAATTTATCTGCATCAAATAGTGATTTATTAATGGCATTCAATCTTACTAGAGGAGTTGGTTTTTCTGAAGAGATAGCTCAAAGAAGTTTGGGCAACGCATTATTTTCTTTGTTGTCAGCAGATGATAAAGAAAATAAACTTTCCGGCTTAGCAAAGAGAGCCGGATTAGTCGATGACTCTGGAAAACTTATTGGCTCAGCTGAAGAAGTAATGAGCAAAATACTTGCTAGGAATGATGAACTTAGTAAAGAACTAATAGGTGTAGTAAACCTAGCGTCGGACAATGTTGGTAATGCCCTAGTTAAAAACACCGCACAACAGATGGGCATGATAAGAGCACTACAAGAGTTGTATCCTGATATAAAGTTTGACGGAATAGGAATGGTTGGTTTTGATCAATTTTCTTCAGACTTAAAATTATCTACAATTATAGATGACGCAGGGAATGGAGATATCAACACGGTTATAAATTCTATTGCTGAAGGCGCCGAAAGAGTAACAAAAATACTTAAAGTTTCTTTACCAGAAAATAGTGTGATATCTAAAATAAATAATATTGCGAGAGCTGGAGAAGACATTGCTGGTAGAACAGTTTCAGGAGAAGAAGCTAAATTTAACCTTTTAGAAATTTTTCAACTAGATGAAGAGGGAATGAGAAATTACGGAATAAAAGATCCAGTTACAATTATGGAAAATGTTAATGAAGACATACTCAAGTTCCAAAATAGAATGAAACAAAAATCATTTAACCCGTATGCTCCAATAAAAGGACTTGATCTTGCATTCGTTACACCAGAGTTAGATGCAGTAATGAAGCAATTAACTGGTGAAATTACAGCAAGTTTGAAAGATGGAAATTTGTATGGAAATTCGTATGGAAAATCAATAGAAGATTTGATAATACAAAATAATATTTTAGAACAAGTTGAAAGAACTAAAAACTTTAATAGAACAACACTTAATCCAAGAACATCTTTAGCAAAATCTTTAATGAGTCAAGGTATTGTAGACAGAGGTGAATTAGATGAATTAAAAAATTTTCCTTCAAAACAAGCATATAGAAGTCTTAAGGATAGAGTTACGGCAAGCCTTACAGTGTCAAGGGACTCAGCTCAATTACAAACTAGAAGAGCTGTTCAAAAATTTTTCACAGACTACACTCAAGAGTTTCAAAATGTTGGTCCAGGAAGTAAAATGGAAAACGTAGAAGATGTTATGGATAGACTTCTATTCGAAATAGAACAAATGAAAAATGCAAGTCGTGTCCGCAATCCTACTATAATTCAAGAAGTTCAAACCACTATGGGCACAATGCTTGAAGCAGTTCTTAAATCAGATGAAGCAATCGAAATCGCTATACCCGGAATGGAAAAATTTTCTGTTCAAAATTTAGCTTCTTATGTTAGAACTAATAATGAATTAAGATTAACTAAAGGATTTGCGGCACAACAAACAAATGATATGGTCGCTTTAATACAAGCACTTTCAAGTAAACGCGCTATTGAACGGTATGAGCGCTGATCCAAATCTATTAGTTCCAAAAAATTTAATGGATAAAGATTTTTTATCTAATCTATTTAAAACAGATGTAGGTTCAGCAACAAATGCTGAAACAAGAATTTTAGGATCAATACCAAAATTAGTTAACGCAGAAGAGGTACAACGAGTCTTAGATGATATGAGCGGATCGTCAATAAAGATGGATCTCCTAGAAGACTTTCTTGCCTTTAACGAAGATCCTATAAGAACAGAAAATATAATCGCTGAAAGAATCAGAAACGCTGCTGCTGCAGAAGGTATAAATGATGAGAAAGTAATCGCAGCAAGAATCTCAAATAGACAAAGAACAATTGGTTTAATCAGACAAAGATATACTGCACTAGAAAGTCAAAAAGAAGAGGTGTATCAGCAATTTAAAAGATTTGCTGAAGATGGCGGTGCAGTAACAGCAGAGGGAGTAATAACTCCTCGTCTAACAAAAGAAGCCACTGAAGATTCAATGGGAACAATAAGCGAATCAATAGAAAGTATGATGAAAAGATTCATTCGCGAAAGTGAAGATCAGGAAGCCAGAGCTGCTAGGGCAGCGTCTCAATCGTTTGCTGAAATTGGTCCATTGGCTTCTGGAAAGTATACAAGAATACAGGACTTCATTAAGTCACCACAAATGAGAGAAATGTATCAAGGGGCTTTAAGAAATAAGGGAAAGATAGCTGGCGTAGCTGCAATCGCTACTGGACTAGCAATCTTTGGTTCAATCAATAAAAAAGAACACACACAAGAAGCAATGTCTGGACCTCCTTTGCTACCTGGTGGAAATCCTTATGAAAGAATTCCAACTCAACAAATGCAAATACCTGATGCTCCAATAGCTTCTGGGAATCAAGGAATGTCTTATAACATATCGGTTAACGGCGATCAAGGACAGATGGAAGAATTTATGAATAGAGCGCGGATTAGTAACAAATGGACAAGTTAGAGGTACTATGCATGATAGCCTACCTTCTCTAGGACGCGATCCCTACAACGATATAGCGGGTTCTTTTTAATTTTATATTAAAGGATAAATTAATTTATGTCAGATGTGAATCCAAATATGCTAGAAGTAGCTAAAAAATTAATTCCAGATATAGAAGAGAACATGCCAGCCTCTGTAAGAGAAGCTTTTGAAGCTGGAAAAGTTAAAAGTATATTTAGAACTGGGATGGGAGATATAAATTCCGAAACCGGTATGAGAAATCCCACTCGCGGTTCAAGTTCGCGTCCATCATCTCACTACTTCCTATTAGATGATGGACGAGCTGCTAGGTATGGAGTCGATGACGGAAATGCTCTTTTGTCACCAGATACTCCTCGGTTTAGGATGGCTAGGAAATCGAGCTAGCGTTCCTGACAATATAGCAACTCAAGATGATCCATTTGTTTTTGATAGGATCTTTTTTGGCGATAAAGATGAAACTGGTTTAGGACTTGGAAAGAATATTGACGAAGCATTAAAATCAGGATCGGGAATAAGTAGTGATCCAGTTTTAGGAAAAAATATTTATGAAACACTTTCAGAAGATGGAATAATTACCACAAGTCATGGTGGAAATAGGGTAAAAGATATCTACAGAAGCGATGGCACAGCAACTTTTTTTGAAGACGCTGCTGATCCTATTTATGGCGTAAAAGCTAATCCACCAATCACAGCCGCAATAGAAGATTTAGACTTTGTTACAAAACCGGGTAAAGTTATTCCCGTTAGATTACCTATACTGAAATCAGGTT
>Ga0078894_10004291_pt1 | contig 10894 bp, 12 predicted proteins | sample LauGreSu1BDMLBSD_2_FD_67506 | JGI IMG/M metagenome (GOLD analysis project Ga0078894, IMG submission 67506) | Freshwater lake microbial communities from Lake Michigan, USA - Su13.BD.MLB.SD (version 4) (version 4) | ecosystem: Environmental > Aquatic > Freshwater > Lake | place: Lake Michigan... | reverse complement strand
ATGTTTCTTATGGCTCCATTTCCTCGATCTAAAATTTCTTTCCTTTTTAAATTATATTCTTCTTCTGAAATCTTTTTACGATTCATAAGATCTTCAACATATAACAAATGAGAAATAAAAACAAATTTAATTTCTTTTTCTATTTTTTGAGAAAGAAACCTTTCAAAACAAAATTCAAATTTTTGCATATATATTTTACCTTTTTGGACCTTAAAATTACCTTTTACCTATTAAGTATATACACATATTTTTTTAAAAAAAGATCAAAAAAAAAGCCCAAACTGAAAAGTTTGGGCTTTTTTATAACTATTATTTCTGATTATTAGAATAATGAAGGGGTATAGCTTCCAGAAACAAAGATGCCTTTATCAAGCTCTTCTGGACCACCAATACTAACTTCGTACTCAAGAGTCACAGAGGCATTATCACCAATTGTCGTAGTAAGATTTTCGGAGAGCAATTTTGCGCCTTTTAATTGAGCAATGATAGCTGGATCACCATTTCCCGAGCAGCTATTCTCCTTCATGATAATGTCAATATTGTATGTGCCAGTTTCGCAAAGAAGATCGGAAAGGTTAAAATCAGCAAGATCGCCCATCTGAGCTTCTACAGAAAGAGAAGCTGTAACTGGGAAATCGATTTCTCTACTGAACGGAAAACGACTTCCTAACTTTTCGATTGGAGTTCTGGAAAGCTCAGAGGATAAAGTAAAGCTTTGAATCTTGATATCGTCAGCACTAAAACCCTTAACATAAGCTGGACCCGCCGTCGGTTTCAAATTTAAAGTAACATCACCGGGTCTTAAAACAGTAATCTGATCAGCTTCATCGTTTTTTGTAGCAGCTGGCAACTTAAAGTAAACCCCGGTTACTTTATTACCATTTGTTGGATTAATTGCCGGAACATTAGATGTAGCATTAACATCAGAAAAAACAGCAAAGTTAAGAGCTTCAAAATCGGCACTGGCAGTTGGAACATCGCCAACTGCGGCTTCTAATGAATAAGAAGTTAAATAAGTATTACCAACGCCAAAAACGCCAGTTTTAGTTTCTTTATAACCAATCGCGTCACTTCCCTCGTTGGCAACCATCAAAAAGTAATTTTTTTCGTCAGATTCTTTCTTCAAAATACCAGAAAGAAGAGCTTGCGGCTGTTGTCCGGACCCACAAACACTTAAACCAATAGCCTTTTCATTAAACCCATCAGTTGGATACCAAGAAGTACTCATATTTACAGTAGGAGCCTCAACCTCGATACGATCGATAGCAGCTAACTGACCATACTGGTTTATATCAGTAAAGTTTCTAGAAAAATCAGAATCCCAACTTTGAACTCTATTCAATTGCTGAATTGCTTTAGCTCCAGTATGAAGTCCAGACTGAGCATTATTTTGTCCAGCAAAAAGAGCTAGACTTTGATAAATGATACGATTTCTTGGCATAATTTTATTTTATTTTTTTTATTTAGTTGTAGTTAAAACGAAATATAATTCATATTACATTACAAAATTAAAGTTGGGAATACTTTTTTCAAGTCCTTGGATATCTTAGACATTTGAGTTTAAAATCTATAAAGCTGCCCCAAACTCCGTCTTTTATTACCTTATTTAATTTTTCATCAAACTTAGAAACCCTAACTGAATCTATATAAACCCCATTGTTCTTATATTGATTACATTTATCAAAATAATTATATTGAATATTATTTTTATAATCACCAAAAACATTAAAAGGAATTCCAGATGAAGGAATTAAAGAAAAAGTCTTTTTTGAAGAATCCTGCAAAACTGAATTAAGAGCATCTAATTTGAATGCGTTATCAGACAATACAGTGCATCTGAATTCATATTCAGACTCGTCCATTCCACCAAATGCAAATGGATTATTTTCCCCATAAAAATTTTTAACATAAACTAATGGATAAGGCTCAATATTTTTGTCTAAACCGCTCGGAAACTGTTTATAATAATTGTTGTCTTGCATCAGTAGCTGCATTTCGTCCTTTGAAGTTAAAAATAAATTAAATTCTTTTCTTGAAAATGTAGCTGTTAAATTTTTTATTTTTTTTGGAAAAGTCTCATCAAAAAAAACTCTTCCCATTCCATAATCTATTTTTAATCCATTTTGAGACTTATTAATTACTGCATTTCCAGAATTAATAGAGTTAGCTATAACCCCTCCCATACTAGCTATACTATTATCAGATACCCATTGTCTATATTCTGATTGATATATTGTGCTATTGCCAAAACTTGCATCAGTAGAAGGATATAATTTACCGCTAGTAATATTAACAAATCCTTGCCCGTTATAGCATATCTCATGATCTAAAAACATCAAAAAAGACGCTGACAATTCATTAACAAATGAAGGCTTCATAACTTATCTAGTTCTCGCTAACTTTTTAAAAAAATCAGAATACATCCTGGAAAAATAAGATACATTTTTAAAAGATAATTGTCTAATTTTTTTATTCGCTTGCTGCCCTCCGCTAGATCTTCCATCTCCAGATCTAGATAGAAAATAGCCAAGCCCACTTATTCCTTTTTCTATTCCTGTAAGCCAGCTTCTACCTCTAGCCCACGGCATGGGAGTTTCGTTTTCAAAGTCTGAAAGCAGGGGGGCATTAATATTAAAACTTATTAAAGACCCATTATTCTGCTGCCTAACATAAGGTTTTTTTAAAACTCTAATTTTATTTATTAAGTTTTTAACAGGAGAAATTGGATCAAGCCCGTCTGGAAAACCTATAAAAGAAAATAAATTTCCATACCCGCCAAGAGTTCCAGAGATGTTTCCAGAATTAGCCCCAGCTTCAATTTCTTTAGTAACCTCATTAGAAGAAAAAGTCTCTAAAAGCTCTTTTTTAGAATCCTGCATTTTACTTTCTGCAATTTCAAGAGCAGCCGATCTAATATTTTTCATTTTAGAAACACTTAAATTAAGGGTCTTATAATCAAGGTTAGCCATATTTAATTAACTTCTTTTAACATTAAGGTATAAAAATTAGGAGAAATTATTCCGTGAGGCTTAGAAAAGCCAACCCAATCACATCTTTTATCATCTACTACAAATTGCTTGTATCCCTCTATGAAATCATACGCATCTTTTCGCATTTTTATTCGGCACAAATTATCATGGATTTTTGGTCTAACTGTATCCATTCCATTTTCAGAAGTTAAAATCTCCCTACTTGGATCCTGCCACATTATTCTCATTTTAAAAACTCCAGAAACTGGAATAATAACCTCTTCTATAGCATTTTGTGAGTCATCAGAATAAAAATAATTATAAGAAGAATCAGACGTATTTACTATAACTCTTTTCGATTCTTTAATTATTAGTACGCTTCTGCCGAATGACTCATGAATAGATTCAAAAGCATCTTCGTAGCTAGCCTTTTGCTCCTCTGTGAAAAAGTTTTGCATTATAAAAGATTTTCTCTATTTCCTCTATATGTATCGTAAAAAGATCCCGGACCAACGTAATAGCCTGCATAAACCACATCATCTCCAACAACTTGCTGAGGAGTAGCTCTAAACTTAAGGTAAGACTGAATCATTTTATCTAATTCTTGTTTTGCATCGCTAGCTAATGATTTATAACTTTTTGCTACCTCATTTTTATTAACTCTAGTAATAGAAGAATCTCCTTCTCTTAAAGATAGCCAATCTTGACCAGCAGTTGATATCTCTTGAAGAACGTCTCTTGCTTTTTTATTATAAAAATCTAATTCAAATATCTTCTGATAAATAGAAGATTCTTCTGACCCCATTTCTGGAATTATAGAGTAACTAGTCATTTCTCCATATTCTCCAGTTATATATGAGCCAGAATAACATGTATCAATAAGTGTATTTAATTTTCCTAGGTTGTAATTTCCTACAAACCAATACGCCAAATCTTCATAAGAATATCCTGCGCTTTCGCCTATTTCTTCGTAAACGGATCTTATGAAATCATTATAATAATTACAACTCATAAAATACGTTACACTATCAACCGAAGATTAGATTAGTATAATTTATATATTAGTCTGCTTCTCAAGCTCTAACCTTTTGTTTTCAATTAGTTCATCTAGCTCAGATTCTTCTTTATCCCATTTAAGTCTTTCACAGAAAAGTAAATTTTCATAAGTTGCCTCCACTTCTTCAAACATATCTTCTGGCTTTGGAAATTCCCCAGAAACAGAAAATGATAAAGTATCATAAGGCTTAATTCTGTTTTCTTTTCTCGTTGCTTTTGGATCAAAATAGTTAACTCTTACTGAATTATCCAAATAAGCGTCTTTTGTTATTATTACTGTTTTCATATTTTAGGCTGTAGGTGAAGTTATTATTTGAACATCGGAAGAATTATAATAACTTAGTCTTATTTGTCCTGCGGAGTTAAAGAAGATTGTTTTATCATAGTTATTATATACTAAAGTAGCTGATGTAAAATTATTGGAACCGATACCACCGGCACACACATTATTTCTTCTAAAATAATTTCCTACAGTACTATAGGTATTATATTCTCCTAAAACGTTATTTGTAAAATAATTACCTATTATATTTTGGAGAAAATTTGGTGCGATTTGATTGTTATCAAAACTAGTTCCAATAATATTATCTCTAAAATTATTTGCAATTAAATTATTTGCTGCTGATCCGAATGTATTTCTAAGACACGACCCCAGTGTTGCATTTCCTTCAAAAGCTCCAGCAGAGTCAATAAAATTTTGATAAAAATAAGGAGCCAGCATATTATACCTTGTTGCATTGTGTGGGAAAAAATTACTATAACAATTGCTTCCTACTTTATTCCCTCTGGTTACTGGTCCGAAATGATTATAGTAAGTATTTGCATCAAAAATATTATCGGTAGTTCCTCCTAAAAAAATATTATTGTTAGTTCCCACTATAAATACGTTTCCTGAAAATCCAAAAGATAGATGTGAAGCGTCTGTAGTTGATCTATTACGTTCAAATCCATCACCAAATTTATTGTTCTGGCTACTACCTAATATATTGAATTTAAAATTATTTCCTGCTGTATTGGAATCCATATATCTAAGTAGATTAAACTGAAAATTTGAATCAAACTTTAAGTTGGTGCTTGCAGTACAAAAAATATTGCTAAAACACCCAACCCCCGCGACTATGATGTTTGAATAACCGTTCAAAGTATTTGAAGCGTTGCCAGACTCCGCGTCTGTTCCAAACATATATTTTTGAATCCTTGTAGAAGTATCTGCCTGAACACTAATAAGATAGCTACCATCCGGTTTATAAGCATAAAACCCAAAATTTTCATCTGTTGGGAAATAGGTTAAACCTTCCCTAAAATCGCTAATAGGACGCCAATAAACTGTTGGGTAATTTATAAACGCAGGATAGGGGACAGGTGTATTGTTGGTGTTATTATTAGATGTTGAATAATATAATTTATTATTAATTTTTACAACATTCCAACGATTATATGTTGTCGAAGAACTCCATTCTGATATACTTGATAAATCAGGACGACAACAATTTACTGTTATGTGTCTCCAGTCAAGAGGAACGTCTATATTTGTGCTTGTATCTGTTCTCCTTGTAATCCAACCCTTAAAATTTGGTATACCAGTAGCATACAACATGCCATAGTTCAAAACAGCTTCAAAATCATAATAAATAATGTCTTGAGGATATAAATCGGAATATGCTATAACAGAAAATTTATTTGTAGAAATTGCTAATACATTTAAAGGTTCAACTATTGAACTAGTAAGCACAACAGATGCCGTAGAATTATATTTAACTTGATTCCACCATTTTGTTTGAAAGTCTGTGATCTTATAATATTGACCGGCAACTAAAGATGAAGACTCCCTCAATGCTTTTAATTCAGCATAGGTTTTTGAAATAGTATTAATTGTTGTAGTATTCGTAGCCATATTATGCTGTCGGATCTGTTATAACTAATTGATCATTTGTGTTATAGTAACTTAGTCTTGGTAATCCTGCGGAGTTTTTAAAAATGGTGCAGTCGTAGTCGTTATATACAAGCGAGGCAGTAGATAATGAAGTGTTTTGCAGGGTATTAGCGGGGATCGTGTTTTTTCTAAAATAATTTCCTATTGTGTTTCCTGTAAAGTAAGAACCTATATTATTTCCAATAAAAAAAGAGCCAATATTATTATATCTAAAATTGTCCCCTATATTATTCCAATAACAATTTGCTTCAATGGTATTATTGGTAAAATAATTGCCGATTATGGAAGCTCCAAAATCTCCTGTTATTTTGTTATTTGAACAAAATGCTCCGATATTAACTCTTGAAAAAATCTCAATATTATTAAAATTAAAACTTCCTCCGATTATGCAAGAATCCATTGATTTTATTATATTGTCCTTAAATCCTCCTAATGTTGTCACACTACTCGCACCAGCACCAATCCTGTTTCCTGTAAACCCATTTCCAATATTATTAAAACTAAACTGTTGTCTTATAAAATTGGAAAAAAATCCAGTAGACAATTTATTTCTTAAAAGACCGAATCCAAAAATATTAGCAAAAACCTTACCTTCAAATGTGTTGTCTGATACCGCTGCTCCTAAAGTATTACACCAAAAAGTATCGGCTACATTATTTTCATACATTGAATGAATAATATTTTTTCCGCAATTTTGCCCAAAAATATTGTCAAGTATATAATAACCTAAAATATTTCGTTCAAAAGTATCTCCTGTTTTTAATCCAAAAGTATTTTTAAAAATATTATAATTTGAATTCCCTCCCAAATTTATAAATTTTACTCCTTGTGTAAATATATTACTATGGCTCCCAGCTCCTATTTTCACATAGGCGCTGGTTTCAGTAAAAATTCCAACTTCTTCAGATGTTGTTGTAAATGTTGGTTTTTGAACCCTTGAAGAAAGTAATGGTGGCAAATTTATTAATGTTTGAAGAGTGCTAGGATCAAACGCGCTTGTCGGCTTATAAACAGTAAATCCCCATGATTCATCGGTTGGAAAATATGTTAATCCTTCATTATAATCAGAAACAGGTTGCCAATTATAAAAATTACTTAAAGGGACATTTATATTATCCGAGATCGCAAAAAACAATTTGTTGTTTGATTTTACTACATCGAGTTCTTTGTAATTTACAGAAGAACTCCATTCCGATATACTAGACAAATCAGGGCGGCAGCAATTTACTGTGATATGCCTAAAATCATAGGGCATATCAATATCCCATTTGTTATCTATTCTTCTAAAAATTAATCCTTTTATTCCAGCAATATAATGGTTAATGTTAGTATAATTGTTATTTATCTGACCCCAGTTGTAAGATGTGGTAGCATCAAAATCGTAGTAAATTGTATCTGTTGGATATAGGTCGGAATATGCTATTGGCGAAAATCTATTGGTCGCTATTGCAAAAACATTTAATGGCTCAACCACTGGGCTTGTTAAAACAACCGTGTGGTTAATGCTTTGGTTCCACCATTTAAGCTGAAAATCTGTAATCTTATACCATTGACCAGAAACTAGCTGAGAAGCATCTTTTAATGTTTTTAATTCAGCATAGGTTTTTGAAATAATACCAGCACCAGAATTTAATATTGCACTCGAAACATCACTAGACAAATCCTCAAACTTTATCGTGTTGTTCAGAATAGTATCTGAAGTAACAGAACTTAGTGCTAAAGATTTGGTTGTGATCTGATCGAAAGGCATATTAGTAAATTATTGTATTCCAGATAGAGTTGGCATATTAGAACGATACTCTTCTTCTGTAATTTGTTGTACTCCCGCTTTTATAAATTGTTCTGCAATTACTTGTATTGCACCAATTAGAACATCCCCGTTTTTATCCTTTAATGCTTCGGTGGCAGGAGTAAATGAAGTAGTTGCTTTATGATTTGGATAACCAAAAGCATTATCCATTTCATTTCTAATTTGTTCGTAAGTTTCTATATTTGTTTTAAAGTATGTATTCATATTAAAAGATTGCCCATTTTTGATTGAGGTAGAGTTCGACGGATTGGCGTTGGAGCGGAGTTAATTCAGAGGTGAAAACTAAAATTTCACAATAGTCTCCTGCTCCATATTTATAGATACTTCCTACTGCGGCTCCTATTGCACCTATTAATGTTGGTGCACCCTGATAAAAATAATTAGGCATATGGTTAACATGGTAACCATCGAGTGTTGAACTTTTGGTTTCGTTTTGATATACAGTAAGATACCTGCCGCCGTTTAATATTCCTTTTAACATGACTGTTGAAGCGGAAAATGATCCTACACCAAACGGCGATTTAGCGTATAATGTAGCTCCATAACCAAAATCGTTTGCAGTTATAAATAACCCATCTCCAGCCCCAGCCCTATATCCAAAACTAATTACAGGAGATGTCCCTGCTCCTTTGCATACCATATAACAAGTAAATGCCGTTGAACCGTTTAAATTTAAATTTGAAGTTAAGTAATCATTAATTCCGTCTAGTCTAATACAATTTTTTCCGTTAATTAAAGACTTCATCAAAATAGGTTTTGAGTTTTCGACGCTTTGAGTTGCGTCCAAATTAAACGGAGATTTGTCTTTCCACCTTGCTATTGTTGCCCCATTCGTAGTGACAGGCGAACCTCCAGCAACAGAATCAAATAATGTATTAGAATCAGCCGCATCCAACCAAAGAGCCAAAGACGGGATCGTTGTAGCATCGAAATTAAAAGTTTGTGTCGCATTATTTGCAAACAAACTATAAAGTTCTGCAAAGTTTGCGTTTAGTTTTGTTCTTAACGACAAACCTGTTTCTATACTATTAAATGTTTGTTGTGGCATATGATTACTTAGAGATAAATTGTTGCTTGGTCGGTGAAGTATGAAGAGTCATTCAATATTACGCCAAATGTTCTATAATTTGGAGTTATTATAACTACACTTGAACCAATTTTAGGAGGATCGGTAAATTTTACTACTTCTGATGATAAAGAATAAACTCCACTTGATATTTGTTTAACATTGTCTACATAAACATCTATGTAAAGTGGATTATTAGAATTATTGGTTCCAGAAACTGTGAAGTTAGTTGTTGTTCCATTTCCTGCAAAATTAAATCTCAAAGGGTCGGGAATTACAGGAACCGAACCCATTCCTGCTCCGACGGTTGATGCAAACTCTACTAAATCAGAATCATTAACTCCATCACGATACCAATACTTCTTAGCTACATTATTAACAATAAGCCTAACTTCCATAGACTTAAATCTAGCAACAGAAGGTATTGAAAAATTTGCAAGAGCTTTTGCATCTTGTTCAGTAGAGCCTTCATATGGTCCGGACCACGAATCAACAGGCACGGGATTAACCGGTTGTACTCCATAAGGTATTTGTAATCCAGTTGTTAATGCCATAATAATATTTTTATCCTCTCGTTACCCTGTGCCTATGACCAGGCGACGGTTTATCTGTATAAGGTAAAGAATTTGTCATTATATAAACCTTATAATTTGCATCATTTCCAGCATAGTCTTTTATTTTAGTTAAGGTTGTACTTAAAACATAATCATTTGTCAAATTATAACCAAGCGCATCTAAGTCTATAACTTGAGTAATAGAAAGCGTAGACGGCATTGCAACTACAAAAATCCGATTAATTAATCCTGTTTCTAAATCAAACGGATTCAATCCATTTGTGAAAATTTTATTAGCTAAAGCTCTTACCGCCGATGAAGAAGAGGGGGCAGAACTCGAAGATCCATAAAATATTATATTATAAAAATTAATAGTTACAGAACTAGAATAATTAGTCTGATAAGCATCTACCACTTTAACCCTATAGGATATTGAATTTGCATTATTGGACGCAGTTGGGCTATGATTAGTAGAAGGGATTGAGTAGGAGCCTCCAGATATAGAAGTGGCAGTACCAATATCACTCCATGTCGAATTACCATTTATGCTGTATTGTAATTGATAACTTACTAAATTAACATTGGAAGAATTTATTACTATATTTCCTGAAATATTTGATTCAACATTACCTTTTTCTCTTGATGAATTAGATTCTGGTCCAGAAATATTAACACCAATAACGCTAAGTGTGATTGTTGGTACAGAATATCCAGCAGGAGTAATATCTAAAGTTTTTACAGTCGAAGCACCGCTGCTATCAGTAACAGTATATCTATAATTGTAGGGTTGAGTATTAAAATTTAAATTAGTATCAGTATGCGTAAATGTAGATGAAGCAGCAGTAATTGGTAACGCCGTCCAAGATCCAGAATTATTTCTTCTCCATTCCAATAAAACAGAAGCAACTGTAGCACTCAAAGTATTAATTGTATAATTAAAACTCAATATATTGCTAATAGAAGCTTGATTAAAGGCTATAGCAGTTGAAGAAGTCAAATTAACAGTTGGATTTATAGATTCCGCAATAGCCATTCTAATTAATTCGTCCGGAGTAACTCCAGAACACAGAATGGTTTGACCATTCGTATATTTGCCAAAAGTTTTATTATTTGCTAAAGAAACAACTAGATTGCTTGGAAATCTATATTGTGCAAAGTTATTTAAAGTTCCCAAACTCACCTTTAATTCGGACGTTCCAGAGGCATTATGTCCAACCAAAAAATCACCGCTTTTCGGTATTAAACTTTCATTAAAGTCTTTAAAAGTAGCCATAGTTATATCATATAGTACACTAATTGTTGATTTTAAATATTAAATCCCCATTCATTGTTCTTAATTCTGTTCCGTCAATTAAATAAATAATTTCTTGAGTATTCGTCGGGGTTGGCGTAGGAATTTCGGTAGCCGTCGGGGTTGGCGTAGGAATTTCGGTAGCCGTCGGGGTTGGCGTAGGAATTTCGGTAGCCGTCGGGGTTGGCGTAGGAATTTCGGTAGCCGTCGGGGTT
>Ga0078894_10004290_pt1 | contig 10899 bp, 13 predicted proteins | sample LauGreSu1BDMLBSD_2_FD_67506 | JGI IMG/M metagenome (GOLD analysis project Ga0078894, IMG submission 67506) | Freshwater lake microbial communities from Lake Michigan, USA - Su13.BD.MLB.SD (version 4) (version 4) | ecosystem: Environmental > Aquatic > Freshwater > Lake | place: Lake Michigan... | reverse complement strand
TGCTGTCAGAGCCGGTGATGTTGATCTAGGTTGGATCGGGTCAGGCATAGCCAAAAAACAAGGAGCCAATCTTGACTGCATTTACAGTACAGATCCTGCTGCAAAAAACTTTATTGGTAAAAAATTAAATTTACCAATATCAAATTTTCAAATCACCTATGTGGTATACACCAATACCACAGACCCTAATGTTTATAAAATGCTTAGGTACGCTGCACAAAGCAGAGATTTCCAAAAGTTTTTAGAAACATCAGACACGGTGGCAAATTGGAATGTCAAGCACAAGGATCTTGATGACGTATATCAGTACGTTAACAAAATGCAGATCAATTGGGCAGATTAATTTTTTTAAACAAGGAGAAAACTATGAAAAAATTTGTATTACTTTTAACACTTTTAATGGCAGGTGCAGCACAAGCCGAAACCAAAGGGTATGTGCGTTTTGAATATTACGACGAAGAAAACGTTGCTACCAAGGCAGATAATATGGCCTATGCTGCGGTACCCGGAATGACAGTTGACAAGACTTGGGATTTTTCTGCACAGTTTAGAACAAGCCAGGCAGAACTAGGTTCAGGTGCAATCACCAACGGAGTTGAAGCTCGTATCACAAGACTGTTTGATCTTGGCACACTAAAGCCATACATCAGCTTGCGTACCGGGCAGATTGTCAAGTCAGATAGCACATTCTCACAGTATAACGTGGTCCTGGGCACTAGATTTCCTATTGCCGGCGCACTCAGCGGTGATGTTGGTGTCAGATATAGAAACGCCTATACCGAAGACAATTATCAGACAACACGGCCACACTTTGGGTTGAACTACGCAGTGACGCCAAAAGATTCTGTGGGTGTGCGTTTTGCTCGCAGTTATGGGGATGTAGAAACTAACCAATGGCGCACAACTTATACCCGTAGTTTCTAAATTAGATAAAATTATTTTATCAGAAAGGCACTTTTTGTGCCTTTTTTTGTGATTTGTAACACGCTTGTAATCTTACGATGTTTAAATATTTGTGTGCAATGCACATTAAATGGAGATTACAACGTGAAAAAATTATTAGCAGTTGTGTTTGCTACACTAACCGGGTATGCCGGAGCAGCAGAACTAACAGGAGCAGGAGCAACATTTCCTTTTCCTATCTATGCTAAATGGGCAGAAGCCTACAAAGCAGCAACAGGTATTGGCTTGAACTATCAATCAATTGGTAGCGGTGGCGGAATCAAACAAATTAAAGGAAAAACAGTGGACTTTGGTGCAAGTGATATGCCATTGAAGCCAGAAGAGCTTGAAAAAGAAGGCTTAATGCAGTTCCCAGCCGTTATTGGTGGTGTTGTACCAGTTTTTAATATTGATGGTGTTGCACCAGGTCAATTGAAGTTGACTCCGGAAATCATTGCAAACATTCATCTTGGTAAAATTACAAAATGGAACGATCGATCAATTGTAGAATTAAATGCTGGTGTTAATTTACCAGCACTTAATATTACAGTTGTACATCGTGCAGATGGTTCAGGTACAACATTTATTTGGACAAACTTCTTGGGCAAAGCCAACGCAGAATTTGCTAAAACAGTGGGCGAAGGCACAGCAGTCAAGTGGCCTGTTGGGGTAGGTGGCAAAGGCAACGAAGGTGTGGCAGTACAAGTGCAACGTATCAAAGGCGCATTTGGTTATGTTGAGTACGCATTTGCTAAAAGAAATAAAATTGCTTTTGCACAGTTAAAGAATCGTGATGGTAATTTTGTATCACCAGATGATAGCACATTCAAAGCAGCAGCAGCCAATGCAGATTGGAACAACGCACCAGGCATGTATTTGCTACTTACATGGCAAACTGGTAAAGACGCTTGGCCAGCAACAGGTGCAAGTTTTATTATCATGCACAAACAACAAGCAGACGCACTAACTGGTCGTGCTGTTCTTAAATTCTTTGATTGGAGTTGGAAGAATGGTGCCAAGATGAGTGAAGAGTTAGAGTATGTTCACTTACCGCAGGCAGTTATTAAATTAAATCAGGACAACTGGAAACGAGATCTAAAAGGTCCTGACAACAATCCAATTTGGAAATAAGGAACAGCGATGAAAACATTTACAAAAATTGCACTTGCTATTGGCCTGGTATTCAGTGTACCTGCATATGCGGACGAGTATTTAGATACCTTAAACATTTTACGAGACAAAGGAATCTTGACTCAAAAGGAATATGATGCCAAAGTACAAGCGTATGAAGAAAAAGCAGAAAACAAAAAGTTTTCCGAACAAAGAATTGACAAAGATGTCAGCGATTCAGTCAAATACAGACAGGCTAGGGCCAACGACGGATCAGTTGCTGAAAATGGAATTGGACTCAAAAGCAAAGATGGCAACAATACCATCCAGCTTACAGGTCGATTACATATGGACTATCGTCAATACTCCCCGGATTACGGTACAGGTCAAACCACAGATTCGTATCAGAATACCGCTGAAGCACGACGAGCCAGGTTCGGAGTAAGAGGGCAGTTTGCTAAAGACTTTAAATATCAATTGTTAGCAAACTTTGGTGCCAGCGACGGTTTTAGTTCAACCTCAAGTACCGCAGATGAAATGTGGGTCAACTACGCAGCCAATCCAGAAATGCAGTTTCAATTTGGTCTTTTTAAAATGCCATTCAGTCTTGAGCAAATGACTAGTTCAAACAATTTAGACTTTATGGAGCGCAGCCTGATTGGCCAAAACGATACTGAATTTATCCCTGCCAAAGAAACTGGATTTATGCTACACGGTATTCCTAAACCAGGTTTAACTTATGCTATTGCTCTAAGCAGAGGTAAAAGTAATAAGAGTGCTGAGTTTGATGGATTTGATTATATTGGTCGTTTAACTACCAATATTGCTGAACTGACTGGTAGTAAAGCATATGTTGCACACCTGGGTGCTGCTTACAGTACAGGTGAAATCAAGAGTGGAGTGATTCCTGCAAGTGGTAGAACAGAATCCCGTATGCAGTCAGGCTGGTTTACTGGATCTGCTCTTAGTGGTGCAACTACAAGAACACGCCAAGGATTAGAAGCTGCATTTGCTTATAATGCTTTTAAACTTCAAGGTGAACAATTCAATTTTAAATACGACCCTGCTACAGGTGATAATCAAGAAATTCAAGGCTATTATGTTCAGGCAGTCTACAACTTAACTGGTGAAAGTCATGCATACAAAGACGGAACATTTGGTTGGATCAAACCAAACAATCCTATTGACAAAGGTGGACGTGGTGCTTGGCAAGTAGGTGTACGTATGAGTGAGTTTGACGCCGGTGATATTAGTGTAGCTACTGGTAAATCAAATCGTGCTACTGCTATGACGTATGGAATCACCTGGTTCTGCACAGACAATCTGCGTTTTATGCTAAACTATGTTGACACAAAGTTTGACGCTTTAGTAGGTAGTTCTGGTAGTCGAGTCAATGGCGACAAAGCAGTAATGTTCAGGAGCCAGCTGAGTTTCTAAATCGAGCACACTAATAGAGTGCAGCTGGAACTCGTAACCAGCATATAAAGGCTCCGAAAGGGGCTTTTTATTTACATAAATAGAGTATATAATTCAAAAATGAAACGCTCTACAATAGCTTTGTTTATACACCAGCCCCGCTGTTCTGTACAATGTGCTAACGGAATGATTCGGGCTCTATCTCCGCACTATGATTTTAAAATCTTTACCAAACACGAAATTGAAGACGACTTTTTCGACGATGTAGATTTAGTAGCTTTTCCCGGAGGCGACGGGGATTCTGACAGCTACGATTATTTGTTAAAACACCACGCACAAAGAATACGCAACTACGTAGCCAACGGTGGTCGATATCTAGGAATTTGTATGGGTGCATATTGGGCAGACACAGATTATTTTGGATTGTTGGATAGCATCAGAGCTGTACAATACATAACTCAACCCAACACCTGCACACGACGTCCCCACGCCAAAGCCATGCCTGTAAATTGGCGTGGTGAGCAGATAAAAATGTATTTTTATGATGGCTGCGCCTTGGTAGGAGATACCAGTAAATTTGAAACTGTGGCCACTTATTCCAACGGCGACCCTATGGCAATTATACAAGGACGTATTGGATTAATTGGTTGTCATCCTGAAGCAGAGTACAATTGGTATCAATTACAAAGTTGGATGAAAAAAGAATGGCAAGGACCACAGCATTCATATCTACTAGATTTTGTTGACACTTTAATGAAAAAATAATTGACTTTGCGTTAATAATCAATTAAAATAACATGTCAACTTAATCAAGGAATGATATGTTTGAATCAATCGAAATTCGTAAAGTGGCAAATGGTTTTGTAGTAACGGTCAATCTTGAAGATGAGACCTTGGAATATGTATTTGATACAGCTCGCAAAGCAATGAGTCATATCAAGCAATTTATCGCCCCAAAAGCAGGCGAATAAATACGTTTATTCAACAATCAATGAGGATTCATGTCAAAAACAGTATTAATCACCGGCGGTGCTGGATTCATCGCACATCATGTAATTGATCTAATTTTAGAAACTACAGATTGGAACATCATCTGTTTAGATCGTCTTGACATATCAGGAAATCTAAACAGGCTTGCTGACATGTTAATGTCGCACAATCCGGTTACAACAAGCAAACGTTTAAGAATTGTGTTTCACGATCTAAGGGCAGAAATTAACAGCCAGATTGTTCACGATATTGGTCATGTAGACATCGTATTGCACCTAGCAGCAGGCAGTCATGTGGATCGTTCAATCGCCTATCCCATGGAGTTTGTGCAAGACAATGTGGTTGGCACAGTTAACATGTTAGACTATGCAAGAAAAAATCATCCAGATCTGGAGAAGTTTGTATACTTTTCCACCGACGAGATATATGGGATTGCACCACCTGGTGTGGCCTATAAGGAATATGATAGATATAACAGTACCAATCCTTACTCTGCGAGTAAGGCAGCAGCCGAAGAGTTTTGTGTGGCATATGAAAACACTTACAAGATGCCTATCGTTATTACACACACTATGAATGTGTTTGGTGAACGACAGCATCCGGAGAAGTTTATTCCGGCAACTATTCAAAAGGTAAGAGATGGGGAAACAGTCATCATACACAGTGATCCAACGAGAACCGTGGCTGGTAGTAGAATGTACATTCATGCCAGAGATGTTGCTGAGGGTCTTATGTTCATACTCAGCCTCAAGGATTATACTCACCAAGGGGATTACGGACACGCCCACTGTCCCAAGTTTAATCTTGTTGGCACTGAAGAAATTGACAACCTATCACTAGCACAAATGATTGCCGGTGCTGTAGGTGAAGAACTAAAATATGAAATGACCGACTTCCATACCAGTCGCCCCGGGCACGACATGCGTTATGCACTAGATGGTGGCTTGTTAAAGTCGTTAGGTTGGGAACCCAAGATTAAACTCAGTGAACGTATTAAAGGTATGGTTGACTGGACATTAGCAAATGAAAGATGGTTGCGTAAATGATTAAACATTGCTTTGTTGTAACCAGTGCAATTAATTCAAAGTTTGGTGTCTATACTCCTGCTGCCAGACTACAACAGACACTAATGACATTGGATAGTATTAGAACTCGAGCTCCAGATTCCAAGATTGTTGTTATGGAGTGTACCGGAACACCACTAACTGAGGCGCAGAGTCAATTGTTAGAAGAAAATTGTGATCTTTTATTAGATTTTAGTACAGATAACGATGTACACGAAATCTATAATAGTACTGATAATTGGGATATTGTTAAGAACAGTACAGAAATAATGTGTTTTGGTAGAACATTAAAAATGTGTTTCGATGACGGTGATTTTGCAGGGTACGACCGCATACACAAAATGTCGGGTCGTTATATACTAAATGATGATTTTGATTTAAATGTTTATGAGCAACATGCAGATAGAATCATAATTGGCCCTAAGAATCGTAGTCAGTTTCCGTACGAAGTAACAGGAATAGAATTGCAATACATGGCAAGATTATGGTCATGGCCCGCCACAGCTACGGAACGTGTAATTCAAACATACACTGATAGTTTGAACTACATGGCGCAAAGAGTAGCAGTAGGTGGGTATGCTGATATTGAGCATGTGTTATATAAATTTTTACCATCTGAACTTGTAACAGAAATTCCTGTACTAGGAGTTGAAGGTAGTATTGCTCCAAATGGTGTAGCTATTAGGAACTAACATGGAACATTGCGTTGAACTAACAGAATGTTTAGCTTGCGGCAATAGCAATCTTGAATCTGTTATTAATTTAGGCAATCAGCCGTTGGCTAATAATTTTTTAACCAAGCCTGATCAAAACAATTTTTACCCATTGGCCGTAAATCTTTGTAATAACTGTTATCATTTGCAATTAACACATGTAGTTGATCCTGAAATTATTTATAAAGATTATGCTTACGTGAGTGGCACTAGTCAAACCTATTTAGACTACATGTTCTGGTTTGCCAAATGGTGTAGAGAATATACAAACAATTGGCGAGGCAATGTTCTTGATATTGGCTGCAATGACGGCAGTCAGTTAGACTATTTTCAAAAATTAGGATACAACACATATGGCGTTGATCCAGCCAAAAACTTACATTCAACTAGCACTAGCAAAGGTCATCAAGTAATATGTGGGTTCTGGAACGAACAAACTGTAGGCAACCTAAGCAACAAGCAATTTGATATAGCAGTGGCGCAAAACGCTTTTGCACACAATCCAGATCCACTCGCTTACTTGAAACTGCTATCACCGTTGTTAAAAGATGACGGATTATTTTTTATTCAAACCAGTCAAGCTGACATGGTACGTAATGGTGAATTTGATACTATCTATCATGAGCATGTGAATTTTTATAATATCAATTCAATGAACCAGTTATGCCGGCGTGCAGGAATGTTTTTGATTGATGCTATAAAAACACCAATACACGGAACAAGTTATGTATTTGTGGTTGGGAACAAAAACAAAAATCCAGAACATGTTAAAAATCTCATTGCAATGGAAAATGATCTATTACAAGAGAAAACATACACTAGATGGACCAACACAGCGCAAAGTCTTACTGGACAATTTCTTAACACATGCGAAAAATTTAGAGAAGATAATTTTGTTTTAGTTGGATACGGTGCTGCTGCTAAAGGAAATACCTTGTTAAACTATGCAGGTGTTAGCTTAGATTATATCATTGATGACAATCCTTTAAAACAAGATACTTTTAGTCCTGGAAGAGATATTCCTGTGGTAAGCTCCAGTATACTAGATACATTCACGCACAAAGACAAGATATTGTTTGTTCCGTTAGCATGGAATGTGTATACAGAAATTAAAAGTAAAATAGTACAAAAGAGAAAAAACAATAACGATAGATTTTTAAAATATTTTCCAGAGGTTCTAGTTGAAAATTGAAAAGCCAACACAAATTTTAGTTCGCCGACGTGCTGCGTTAGGCGATGTTATTATGAGCACTGGCGTGGTCCGTGAACTTAAAAAAAGATACAACTGTAATATTGATGTTGCTACAGAATTTCCCAATGTGTATGATAACAATCCTCATGTGAGGGCAATATATCATACCAACGCCATGCCTGACCCTGCTGCCTATGATTTGTATATTAACTTGGATGATGCTTACGAACTCAATCCCCTTAATCATTATCTTGACAGTTATTTCTATCGCGCTTTTGGCACATCAACAGTGGATAATAAAACATCAGAACTGTTTCCAACAGCGGCAGATGTAAATGTTGTAAATTCTTTTTTTCAAGATAACAAGATTGACAATTACATTGCGATTCATATTCGTCAATGGTATTGGGAACTCAAGAACATGAGCTGGGATACTTGGTATGCAGTGTTTGAGCAATTGTTTACTGCTAGAACAGACTTTAAAATAGTATGTGTGGGCAGTGCAAGTGATGGATTTGTTGAACATCCTTTGTTTGTTGATGCCAGAGATCGATTAACCGTACAACAACAAAAGTTATTGATGGACCGTGCTCGATGTTTTGTTGGAATAGACAGCGGTCCATATCATATTGCTTCGGCAAGCAAGACACATATAATTAGTTTACATACACATCTATTGCCTGAACGTATCGCCCCCCAACATAAACCGTATACCGCAATTAAGTCAGATGTAGATTGCGTTGGATGCAATGACAATCAAGCAAGACCGGTGAGTCAAGTTATATGCAAACACGGCGATTTTCGCTGCAAAGATAATTTCAGTGCCGAGCGTATAGCCAATAATATTTTAGAAATATTATGAACTGTAGTAATTGTCATCGCTGCCTTGAAAGTGTAAGAACAGAATACGGAATACCTATTACTGCAACAAGAATGATTGTATGTACCGAATGTGGTAATAAACGTTGCCCTAAAGCAAGCGATCATGAACTTGTGTGTACCAAAAGCAATGAACTAGAACAACCAGGCAGCATGTATTCAAATTTTAATTTTAGAACATTAGAATGAAAACTTATAAACATTCAGGAACATTTGGAGATTTAATTTACAGCCTAAGTGTAGTTAAAAAAATGGGCGGCGGCCACTTTGATGTGGCTATTGGCAATATTGAAAACTGTGTAGCCCAATATGGATATAGGCCTGATGAAGTGGATCCTATGCATCAGGGAAGATTTACTGAACGAGATTTTGAATTGTTGTATCCATTGCTGCGTAGGCAGAGTTATATTAACACAGTAACTCAATGGCATCCCGTTGACACAGAACCTGATGTAGATCTAGATCGTTTTCGTGGAGTACTATTCCGCGGGTTCGAAGGCAACTATGTTGAAGCTTACTATAGAACATTCAATTTACCATTTACGTCTGATGTTTATAACGAAACATGGTTAGAAGCAGATCCAAAGAAAATTGCTCCGGTAGTGATAAACAGAACATTCAGATACCGATGCCCGCATGGTACAGGTACTTGGCAAAATCTGTTAGAACAGGCCAATATTACACATAACGGCATATTTGTTGGCACTCAAGATGAGCACGAAGATTTTGAGAAGAGTACAGGATTTCGTGTAAACTATTATCCAGTTCAAGACTTTAAAGAACTAGCAGATGTCATTGCCGGTGCAGATTTGTTTATGGGTAATCAAAGTGCAGCTTACAGTATTGCAATGGGTTTAGGTAAAGCATCTGTGCTAGAAACAATTAAAATTAAACCTTTGGCAAATAATGAATGTTATTTTCCAAGAGATAACTGTCAATATTTTTAATGAAAATTTTATTAGTAGGCGACAACGGTATTGATCAATACCAATTTGGTACAGTGACTAGAATCAGTCCCGAAGCACCTGTGCCCGTAGTTAATTACACACATACCATAACTAAACCTGGCATGGCGGCCAATGTCGAAGACAATTTACTAAAGCTGGGGTGTGAAGTCGACTTTGTACACGGGGTTAAAACCTGTATCAAGACTAGAGTAATTGATAGCAAGACTGGTCAACATCTAGTAAGGATAGATCAAGACATACCTAGTAAAGCCGTAAAAATTGACTATAACAACATAGACCAGTATAATGCTATAGTGGTCAGCGATTATAATAAAGGCAGCATAGAATATGAGACCGTCGAACATCTTCGAAAGAATTATCCTGGTCCTATTTTCGTTGACACTAAGAAGACCGATCTCGCAAGATTCGAAGGTTGCTATGTTAAGATTAATGCGGTTGAAAGCGCCGCAGCTAAAACGGTTCCTACAGAACTTATTGTTACCCTCGGTAGAGATGGTGTAAAGTACAAGGATTACAAGTTTTCTACTCCACAAGTAGAGGCGTTTGATGTATGCGGGGCAGGTGATACTTTCTTGTCTGCTCTCGCATACAACTACGTTTTATCACAGGACATTGTGAGTGCAATTGAATTTGCAACACGAGCAGCTAGTATTACTATTCAGCACATTGGCGTATACAGCCCAACATTAGAAGAGATTGAGCAAGCATGACTAGACTAGAAGGATTTGTTGAAAAAGGATGGGGCCATGAATTAATATGGGCTACCAACGATCGATATTGCGGCAAACTAATGAAGTTTAATACAGGTGCCAGATTCAGCATGCACTTTCATGCAGAAAAAGATGAGACCTGGTATGTATTGAGTGGAAAATTTGTAGTCAGATACATTGATACAAAAAATGCTCAAAAGCACGAGAAAGAATTGCACGTAGGAGATGTATGGCGCAATCAACCTTTATTTCCTCACCAACTAATTTGTATCGAAGAAGGAGTCATTATAGAAGTATCAACTCCTGACTCAGTCGAGGACAACTATCGTGTACAGCCCGGAGATAGTCAAAAGTGAAAAATATGCATGATTTAAATTTTTTTTCTGATCCTTTGAAAAAAAATTTTATTATGCCACAAGACAGAACTGCTATAAATTTTGGACACCCACATACGCCTTTGTTTTGGACTTATGTAGGAGATGCAGCAACTAAAATAGTTAACCAGGATATATTGAATTGGCTTGAAACTAAAAATTTAAAAATGCATACTGTTAATATTTTTAAAACTCAACCACATTTTATTGCTGGTATACACATTGATGGTGATGTTAATTATTTACGTCCGGCTATAAATTGGGTACTATCAGGATTCAACTCTGAACAAATTTATTACAAGCCAACACAGGGCTTGAGCATTGTTGACTGTTTAACAGACAACCAAGAACTAGCAAATAAAAAAGAATACTATAGGCCGTTTGATGAATCAAAACTTATAAAAACTGAAAGCAAAAGAATTATAGGACCTACATTAATTAGAATAAATGTTCCTCATAGAGTAGCAAATTACGATGACGAATGGCGATTGACAGTAAGTCTTAGATTTGACTATAAAGATGATAAATTTTTTTCGTGGTT
>Ga0078894_10004289_pt1 | contig 10901 bp, 8 predicted proteins | sample LauGreSu1BDMLBSD_2_FD_67506 | JGI IMG/M metagenome (GOLD analysis project Ga0078894, IMG submission 67506) | Freshwater lake microbial communities from Lake Michigan, USA - Su13.BD.MLB.SD (version 4) (version 4) | ecosystem: Environmental > Aquatic > Freshwater > Lake | place: Lake Michigan, USA... | reverse complement strand
TTGCTGTTTTATTAAAAGCAAAAGGTAAATTAAAATCTAAAAAAGCAAAAGGTTTAAATATATTAAATGCATCACGTGAAGAATTGCAACAGCATATTGAAAAAATAATTACTGACGATTTTATACATAATTATATTGAAGCTAATATCGATGAAGACGGTGAAAGTCTAGGCAAAAATTTTGAAAACAAAGAACAGGTAATTAATAAAATTTTAAATAATTGTTTACAACTTCAAAAACAAGGAATTGAGCAGAATTCAAGTCAAAATGATAGAGAAATTATGCCTCAATTTGACGATAATGGAAATTATTTAAGTCAGGCTTCAAATGGTGAAGTCAACTTAAGTGATGTTAAAATTGCAATGAGTGAACATAAAAAACAATTATCACGATGGAAGAGATTAGCAGGTTTATTATGATAAAAAAGAAAATAAGTTTAAATGAAGCATTGGCAATGGAACCAATGAAAGCAGTAATTGATTTTGCAAATCAAATTTCAAATAATATGAATAATAATTTGCAAAACGACGGTAGGAATTTTGATTATGGTCAAATAAAATCAGATTCAGGCGAAGGACAAATGGCGAAAGAAACTTGTTTAACAATCATTAGAAATGCTAAACAATTAGATAACTACCTTAGAAATAATGATGATATACCAGAATGGTGTCAAACACATTTAGCAGTTGCAGAAGATAGACTTACAACTGTTTTAAATTATTTACAATCAAAACAAGGAAAAAACTAAAAACAATTGAGTAATTTTTTTAAAACAATATTTGAAGTATGTTTATTGATAGTATTATCAATTTTGGCTTTTTTTTATATTTTATTTGAGGAACTATTTAATTTTATTAAAAGGAGAAGAAGAAAAAAATGATAAAAAAAACAATATTTTTTTTATTAAGTTTATTATTGACATGTTGCACAAATACATCAACAGAAAACAAACTTAATTTAAAGTCTGATAAAACAGAAATTACATCTGGCGAGAGCTTAAATGTTAAATATAACATAAGTCCTGAAATAGTTAAAATGCGTGCGGCGTTGATTTCTGGAAATGGCAGGGTAATTGAAATTTATAATTTTCAACCTGCTAATGGTATCTTTAATATTCGTAGGACTTTTTCTAATTTAGATAGTTTGAATTATTCTAAAAATAATACTTTGGAATTTTTAGCATTTAATGAAAATGATCAAATTATTTTATCGGATCAAATTCCTATTACATTAAATCCATCAATAGTAATTAAATCATTATGCGCCACAGCTAATTGTAATGTATTGACAGGAAATGTAATAGGTAATTTGCCACAAAAAATAGTTGTTGAAACTTTTGGCATACAACCTGTTAGTTATAAATACATTATTAATACTAAAAAAGATAGTGTTACATTTTTACATAATTATAATTCGCCAGTTTCAAATGATTATTTGGATAATATAGTTTGGCAACCGCCAGCAGAAGATGAATCATTTTATTTAACATCGATTATTGTGATTGCGACAGATAAAGATGGATTTGAAACAATGAATGCATTACCTGTGAAAATTGTCAGACCTATAGAAATTAGATATGACGGTTCATATGAATTGGCACAAGTTTTTGAACCAGTACCTGTATCAGGTTGTATTACAGGTAGCATTGATAATCGAATTGAATATAATGAATCCAAATCAGAAACACGAGAAAACTCAATTGACATTATGATTAGCAATAACTGGAATAATTCAGTAGGTTTATCTGTATCACAGGAACTCACAGAAGGGATTCAAATATCACAATCAGTAGGTAATTCAATCTCTTCTACTTCTGAACAATCTGAATCAACTGAGAATGGTTGGGAGACTTCTCAGTCTGTAGGTACTTCCAATGAGTTTAATTGGTCAACCTCAAATGGAGAGACATGGGATTTCAATAATTCAAATTCTGTTAGTACATCGCAAACCAATGAAACGCAAAACGAGATAAACGGGAGTGTTACTGTAGGAATTGAAGGTGAAGGTAGTCTTCCTTTATTAGGTAAGATTGGTGGAAATGTATCGACAACAGGAGGTGTGAGAAGAGGATGGAATAATTCAAATACAAATTCAAGTGAAAAAACACAAGGATATAGTGTAGGTGGAAATACCGAAAAATCAAAATCGTATGGTTCGATTCAATCAACAGAGTCTTCGACAGGTTTAAATGGTGCTTATGTTGTAGGTAAATCATTTTCAAATTCACTCGAGACAAACGAAGAAAAATCTAATACTCGTGTTTGGGATATGACAAAAGGTACAACTAATGAAAACGTTATATCAACAGGTAAAGAAGAAAGTATTAGCAAAGCGCAAATGAATTCAACATCAGTTACAACATCATTTAATTTTTCTGTGTTTTTACCAAGGGAAAGAAAAGGTGTATTTTATCGTCAAACAAGTCGCTGGATACGTGAAATTAAGATTATTACTTATGATATGAATGGTACTCCTAAATTGGCTGGTAAAATGTTGGCGAATGAGTGGAATTGGGCAGTGTCAATGTCAATTGGCGAAACGTGTCAAGAAATTAGTGAACCTAATAATATGGAAGTTGCAACTTGTTTTATTGAACCTTGTTTTTAGTTTTTTTAATATATTTATATATTAATAACCAAAAGAAAACAATTAATTATGTATCAAAAAAATTATTATTTATTCGAAGAAAGAAAAAAAAATCAAAAAAAGACTAAAGCAGTAAAACCTAAAGCAGTAAAACCTAAAGCGACAAAAGTTAAAGCGGTAAAACCTAAAGAAGAAAAAAAGGTTATAAATAAATTATTATCAAATCAGAATATTGATAAAATTGAATTTAATGATGAAGTAACAAATAAAAATGTAGAAAGATTTAAACAAGAAACAGAGTTATCTAATTTAAAGAAATACTTAACTGATTTAAATATTACTGGAAAAAGACTTTCACATGTACAAACTTACACATTTAAAAAATTAAATGAAGAATTAATTAAAAAAGGTTATTCTGCAAATTTATCACTGGCAATGTGTTTATTATTTTTTTTTGAATCAGGTTTTAGTGGTAAAAAGTCAATAAATCCTATAACATTTGCAATGGGAATTACTCAATGGATTCGAAATCGTTTTGCTCAATTTGTGTTATTTCTTAGGGCGAAAACACAGGATTTTAAATCGTTAAAATTATCTGCTGACACAATGCATAAATTAAAGTATTTTTTGTCTATTACAGAAGCAAATGGTTTAAATATCAATACTAATGATTTTTCTCTTTCTTTCGAAGAAAAAGCTGGAAAAGTTACAAAACCAGAAATTGATGAATTTAATAGGATATTATGGGACACAAAAGAAATGGCAGATTATCAAATTGAATTTTTAATGCAAGAATTGTCAAGTTATATTAATAAAAAACAAGAAATTCTTGACATTGATAATGCCCTAATAAATAAACAAAACCATAGTAAGAATATATTTTCTAAATCAAAAAATAAAGAAACAGCGTCAGAAATTATTGACGAAGAAACGCCAGAAAATTTAATTAATGCTCTTAATGAAAAAGAAAAAATATTACTTAATTATGTCATTTCTTCTTATATTATACCAAACAAAGAAGGAAAAGAATGGTCTACTATTAATAATGAAAGAATTAAGACTAATTTTTTAAATTTATATGATAATGTAATTAGAAAACTTGACAGTTACCCTTTATCAGATCAAATGTTTGTAAAAGATGCAGAAAACAAAGATACATCTACATTTGCGAATAAAGAAGAACAAATCAAGCAAATCAAGGAAGACATTAAAAAGAAAATCGAAGAAGAGATCAATGATTATCCATTTTTAGAAAGAAAACATACCGTAAAAAGTGGCGAAACAATTGCTGTTATTGCTAAAAAAACCTCGAATATAACATGGAAAAGTTTAATAAGATATAATTTACCATTTTTTATAGAATATTTTAAAAAAAGAAAAAACAAGAAAGAAAACATATACAATTTTGCAAGTAAATTTTATGGAAAAATTGACGCCACTATTTTAATACCTAAATATAATTGTATAATTGTTCAGTCAAAAGAAGAGTTGCAAAAAGTCGCAGAATATGATAATATGACTGTAGATGAATTAATTGCATTTAATCAATCAGAAACTAAAAAAGTAAAGAAAGCAGATTCCACTGATACAGAAACACAAATTAAACATATTATTGACCCTGAATGTCGACATACGCAGATTGTGTTTATAAAAAACAAAACCCAACAAACACTATCAGAAAATATTTTAAGGAAATATATTCAAGAGCTTTTTTTATTTGAAAAAACAAATAACGGAAATGTTAACGATATGTTATTAGATAAAGAAGGATGGATAACAGATCCAAATGATCGTAAAAAAATCAAACAATGGTATTTAGATATGGGATTAGCTTATAAATAATTTATTGTAATAAAAGTCTCTTAATTAATTTTCGTAAGGTACTTTCTGTCATTGTTACTTGAGAATCTATCTCTTTCGTACGATTTTCAACGTCAGGTCCCCAAATATAATTAATATAAAAATTAGTAGTAGGTAAATCTTTTAGATAATAAACCATAACTTTCTTTAAATCAGGTCTATTAACAACTTCATTTAATAAAAATCTTAAATCTGAAGCGTGGAATTGACCTGGATCTTTTCCTTCTGTTACAGATGGTAATTGCTCATATACTCCTAAGTCTTTACATAATGAAATATATCTGGATGGTAAACGTGTGGCTGGCGCTGCAAATTGAACTGGATCTGCTATTTCAAGGCCTGGATTAATTCTGCTTTTAACAATAGGTGTTTGATACATTGGGATGATACGTGCAGCGTCAGTTTGATCAGCGGTATCAGCTGCTGCATTTGCTGCATCTTCTTCTGTTGTTGCTGCTGCGACTTCTTCACCTGCATCACCTTCCTCTCCACCACCATCAATTACTTTTTGTGAACCGCCGAAATATACAGTAGTATTAGGCCTTAGTTTTGAACCTTGCATAATTAAAGAAACTGCACAATCCATTGGGCTTGAATGTGGAGCTGTGATAAAGTCAATTTTGGCTGATGTTAAATCTTCACATAACTTTTTCCATAGAATAATAGAATCAGCTGAAGTTATCATTTTATCATTTCCGATTTTACGTACACTTTTATCAGATGAAGGATTACTGATTAATACCAATATTTGTTGACATCCTAATCCAATATAATGTTCAATCATTTTTCTATGACCCATATGTGGTGGTTTGAATGAGCCTGGAATAATGCAGAGTTTATCTGTTGAAGGTAATTGTTCCCAATCAAATTTTTTGGCGTAATAGCGTGGGAATTGAATAGGCATGCTTTTTGCATAATTAAAACCGATTAATTGATTAATAGGAGCATAAGCACCTGTTAATTTCATTTTTGAACCCATGTAATTAATTACAACACCTTCGACAGGATCGATTTTTAAATATTTGGCTTTATCTATTACTTCTTCTTTGTTGTTAACATCAATAGGTATATTTAACTTATCACAGGCGTTTTTAATTAATAATTCAATTTTACGTACTTGCTCGCGACCTTTGTCAATAAATGCATTGTTATTAGTATATCGTTTAAAGTTTTTATCACCAATATCTGAATTTGGATTTTGTGACATAAATTGGTCATAACTACTATAAGATGAATCTCTATTATATTGATTTTTATATTTAACGCTTGGGAAGTAAGGTAAACTATAATAATCTTTGAGAGCGTTAATCAAATCAGTTGTCATTCTTTGGGATTCTTTTGCAGCATATTCAGGTGACATTAAGGTTGAACTAACGCCTTGTAAAAGCTTAACACCTAAATTATAAAAGACATCTTTAAAAATACGAAAAGTTTCATTAACTTCGCCTTTTAAATTAAAGATAACTGAGCGCAAGAATTTATTTTGATTTGTGGTGGTAAAAATACTTAAGTCTGTTAATACATCAATTTCAGATTTGCCTACATTATAAGGTGCCTTTTGTAAATCCTTTTTGGCACCAGCAGCACCAGCAGCGACTGATGAGCTTAATGATTCAGGTGAATCTAAATCTTCTTTTTTAAATGATTGATTTACTATATAAGAAGCCAAATAACGTGCGGCATCAGGTTTACTACTAAAGATTTGAGGAAAAGAATCTACAAATTCTTTTGAAACTCTGTCAATTTCAGTTGGAACCAATTTAAAAGAAAAGAAATTTAAGACATCAGCAATTGTATCACTGTCTTTGAAACTATAATTGGATTGCACTGTTATTAAGTCTTTTAAAAGTAAATTTACATCATCTTCAGATAATTGATTTAATGTAAGTAATTCTTTTCCACCATATGAAAATTCAAATTCTTTAGGTTTAAAATATTCTGGATTTAAGCCTTGAATTAATTCTTCATTAGTAACTTTAATCATGGCATTTTTTAAAGCTGCTGTGAATTTCATAAATCTGGGATCGTTATAAGTGTCAAAACCTTGTATATCACCAACTTCAGTATCATCAACCCAATCAGTTTTTTGTTTACCTTTACCTGCATCATAAACGTAATAATCTTTTAAACCATGCATTGCAATACGAAAAATACCGTAATCTATTTGAATAGGATTATCAGAATAAAGAATATCACAGTTTACGTATGTACCTCTAAATTGTGTTTCGATATCTTCACCAGTTTTACCTTGCATTTTTAATTGTAATTCAGGTAATGGATTACCAAAAACTTCTTGTACTAAAGCTGGTGATAATTGCATGCACCCCATTGCAATTGCTTTTGCGCCCATAAACATTGTAGGTAAACCTGGTGAGGCTGCAAATTGTTGACGTAGCCAATTTAAATTATTTTGATAATTACCGACATGTTCAGGACTATCAGATCTAATAAAAACTATATCTTCAATTGTAACAGGTTGACCTGTTGGTCTAATAGAAAAATGCAAGTTAGCTGATCCATCAAATTTTTCAGGAACACTAATACCTTTTGAAGTTGATTGAATCATATCTTTAATTTGGCCAATTGTCATTTCCTTAACTTCATAAGGATGTGACATATGTTTACCAGCGCCACCTTCCAATAATACATTAGTTAAAGAATATTTTCTTTTATTATTTTCAAATCTGATTTTAGATTGATAATTTTCTAATAATCTTCCTAAAATTTTTCTTGAACGTTGTTCTAAACGCATAGTATTCCTTTTTAATTTTTTTATATAAATATTTGTAAAGCACGTGAAATTTATATAAAATAATATTATAATTTATTATATCTTATATTTATTATATTTTCTATTTATTATGGAGCATTTTATGCCAATTTCTCTAGGTTACGCCTGTATCAATACACAATTACCTTCTCCTAATTCAACCATGCGTCGTGCAACTTTCGACCAAAAAGGTTTGATTTATGCCGGCGAAATTACACTTAAAAATTTTAAAACCATGATTCCAATTATCGAATGGAATTATCGTAATAATATTAATGTATATCGTATGTCTTCTGATATGATGCCTTGGGCTTCTGAATACGAAATGGAAGCTTTACCCCAATGGTCTGAAATTAAATCAACATTATCTCGTATTGGTCATTTAGCAACAGGTTATAACCAACGTCTAACTTTCCATCCAGGTCAATTCAACTGTCTAGCCTCTGATAAACCTAACGTGATTGCTAATTCAATCAAAGACTTAAATATACACGGTAAGTTAATGGATCTTATGAATTTACCTAAAACACATCGACATAAAATCAATATCCATTTAGGTTCAACTTGCGGCGCCCAACATCAATATGCTATGGATAATTTCTGTCGTAATTTCGAAATGTTATCTGATAGTGTTAAATCACGCTTAACTATTGAAAATGATGATAAAAAAGGTATGTTTAGTACCAAAATGTTATATGAAGGTGTTTATAAAAAAATCGGTGTCCCAATTGTTTATGACCAACATCATCATGAAATCGGTCCACAAGATGTCAGTGCTAACGAAGCAATTCATATGGCTTATGAAACATGGGGTAATATTCGTCCTGTCTGTCACCTCAGCAACAGCAAAAAAGAATATGAAGACAGTTCAGTTGTAATTACTGCACATTCTGATTATATTTATAAACCTTTTATTGATTACGGTTTAACTGTCGATGTTGTAATCGAAGCCAAAATGAAAGAACAAGCAGTTTTAAATTATCGTGCCAAATGGAGTGATCATGTTATTTACGAATAGAGAAAAAATAATATACAGCTTTTATTTATCTTTTTTAATTTTTTTGTTATTTTTCTTATATATTGATGAAATTAAATCCAGTTTTGCTCAAACAACTGAAACACGTCAATTAACAGAAGAAAATCAAGAATTAAAAAACGAATTAAATTTTTTACGAAATCAATTAGAAGAATTAAAAAATGAAAAATTCAACGCCAATTTTAAAACATGTCGTGACCTTTGCAAAAGTGTAATTTGTGGAAATAATTAAAATGACACAAGAACAATATGTTTTTTTATATACACAATTAAGCGACATAATTCAAATGTCATGCGATTTATTATTACAATCAGACTTTTTAATTAACTTTCCAGACTGGAATAATTCATGGTATCTTGTTAATTATAACATTTTAAACGCATGCGAAAAACTAGGATATATTTCCGAAACATGCCAAAACTCTTACTAAATTAAAATAAAGGAATTATATGTCAATCGATTTAGATTATTTATTTGCCTCCAAAGAAGAAAAGCAAAAAATTGACAAAGCCAAAAAACAACAAAAAGAAGCAGAACAACAACAAAGATTAGAAAAAGATAAAGAATTAGATCCCTCTGTCGACTTCAATAAAAATCCATTCATGTATGATTTAAAAGAACTAGATCGCAAAAAATTTATTTGTCTACCCTACAAAAGAGAAATTGACAGAATCTTAAAAGAAAGTTATCACGCCGACGCCTCTCAAGAACTAGACGCCCTCTACGAAAAATATATCAATATGGGCGACTTCTTAGGCGCCGACAGCTGTCGTAAAGGTTATGTCACACTAGGCACCCAACTCAAAGAAAAATCCCAAGATCTATTCGCAGATTATATTCAACAATCCAAACGTATAGAAATGGATCCTCGCTACATCTCCTGCCGCCGCACCTTCTTATTCCTACAAAAAAAATACCCCCAAAATAAATGGTCACATAATTCAAAAAATCAACCCAATGAAGAATAACAGAAAGAATTAAATTAATTTAAGTTCCTAATATTTAAAATATATTTATATAAAAATACATTAGGAATAATATTAAAATGAATAAAGAACAACTAATTCGGGAAATGATTCAAATTGAATTATTATATCGCACCCGACAACAAATGAAATTATTAAATGAATCTTCTGTATTGTATGATGCGAAGAATTATAATAAATATTTTCAAGATAATTATAAAAAATTTGATGCAAATCAAGTAACAACTGATTCAACGGAACCTAAAGATACATTTAAAACTTTAAAAAACAGCACCACAAAATACGATTGGTCTGTAAACACAATTGATAATTCTATAAAAAGTTTAAATGATGTGTCAGATGAGCCTAAAAACACACTTCTTTTATTGGACGCTCTTTTTCACTATACTTCTCTTGATAAAGATAAAAAGGCAAAAGCGATTATCCTAAGAAGAAATATGAGTAATGTTGGCAACAGTTATGATACTGAAATGTACGAAGTACTTCGAACTATCGATAGGACAGCAGTGTATAATATTACAGAAAAATATCACGACAATTACAACAAAGATAAGAAAGAATTTTTCTTTTTATGGTGTGACCCTTCGCCAATAGGAAAAGGTGCTGATGCAAGATACCCTAGTGAAGCTATATACTCACAATATTTTCAGACAGAAGTTGGCTCAACACAAATGAAAGCTGTAGATACGTTATTCCAGAATTCTGTAACTGCAGGTAAACAAGATGAAGATTATCCTATTTTTAGTGTTGATTGGTTAAAAAAGCAAATACAAACATTTGAAAATCAAATTAACGCGCAAAAACAAACACAAACTCAAAATAAAGTAAAGAAAGTTGTTGCTGTTCAAACGTCTGTACAAACGACATTTGATGAACAATTTTATCTTGAATTTTTTCAAGGCAATGATGATAAGAAAAATGAATTATTGACAGACGATGGTATTAAAAACTTTTGCAATGAAATTAGTAATAGAACAACTAATAAAGTTCAAAAAGGTTTTGAAAATTTTCGTGGCGCAAAGAATATATCTACTTCACAAATGAATAGTATTATGAAAAAGATATATGCTGTTGTGTCAGATAATTGGGATACAAATAACGAAGTATTCACAAACAATAAGCATAAAATAGAAACTTATGTTAAATCATTTATAAATTTTGGTTGGTCAAAATATACTGTTAATAATGTTCATGAGTTATTGGATTATTTAAATAAACCTGAGATTTTACAAAGATTTAATGATAATAATACTTTTGAATATGATATGTATCGTGATAGTACAAAACAGACCGATGATAGTACAGGTTATAATACAGGTAAAGGTGAGTTGTTATTTATTTTATATTTGAAAGATGCAAAAACAGGTGGTACGACCGATAGGGATATTTTAGGATCTGACGAAAATAATCCTATTCAATATGAAATAAAGCAAGGCAGTACAAAATCTTCTGAGTGTGATTTTCAAACAAAAATTGCAGCAAATACTAAATTAAACAGTAATTATTCAAAAGTCATGAATTCAGTAAATAACTTTATGAAAGGTTTTTCTGAATCTGTTCGAACCATGAGTAATATATTAAAATTAAATTCTAAATATAGCACACAATGGATCATTAATAATTTAATGAAAATTGATACTAGTCATCCCAACCCAAATCTTA
>Ga0078894_10004288_pt1 | contig 10901 bp, 10 predicted proteins | sample LauGreSu1BDMLBSD_2_FD_67506 | JGI IMG/M metagenome (GOLD analysis project Ga0078894, IMG submission 67506) | Freshwater lake microbial communities from Lake Michigan, USA - Su13.BD.MLB.SD (version 4) (version 4) | ecosystem: Environmental > Aquatic > Freshwater > Lake | place: Lake Michigan... | reverse complement strand
AAAAATCCGAAAATTAATTTTTTGGATTTTATAAAAAATGATTTTTGTTATTTGTAAAATTAAATAGATGAAACCAATATTTAGAGATAATAATTTAAATTTAGATTATGATAAAACAAAAGAAAATTTTGAAAATTTAGGTTTTGAAATTATTGCCAAAGCTTTAAATCCAGATAGAATAATTCGTTTAATAAGTATTTATGGGGAAAATGAAATAATTAAATGTTTCTATAATTAAAAATGTGTTGGAACGCAGAAGTTTCCTTAAATACATTTATATTTGGAATGGTATGTTGTATAATAGTATGGCAGATGAATATAATAGAAAAATTGCGTATATTAATTGTTATGTCAATAACATCGATGCAATTATTAGAATATTTTGTGTGGAAAAATATAGGAAATGAGAAAGTAATTTTTTATTTATCAATTATAGGATTATTAATAATATGTAGTCAAATATCATTATTAATATTAGATGTTGATAATATAAAAATTAGAAAAATATTATATATTTGTTTTATATTATTTTTAGTAATATATTTTTTAACAGATTTCAGAAAAGAAAATTTAACAATGTATAAAGGAAAAAATGGTCATTTAGTATGGAGTTGGTTAGATATACCTTTAATATGGATAATAATAGGATTATGTTTTTATTTTATACCTCTATATATTAAAAATGGTGTAATAAGTATTTTATTTATAACAGGAATTGTATTATTAATACCAAGTTTATATTATTATTATAAATATAAGACATGGGGAACACTTTGGTGTTATTATTCTAATATATTATGGTTTTATTTATTGATATGTTCTATATATTTTTATTTAAAAAGAAAGCAAAATAATGATATAAAATGAATACGAATAAATATATACTAGGAGCATTTTCGTATGGTTTTATTAGAAAATATATATATACTAAAGATATTGAATTAAAGAAAACAATAAATAAGACGGAATATAATAGACCTATATTATTTACAGAACATTTATTAATATCTACAATGGGTGGATTTAGAAGTATATTTAGTTTTCCAATTGATTTATTCATGGATTTACAACTTATTGAAATGAAATATAGAAATATCAAACCACTACCAGAAATTAAATCAAATAAAGATATTCATTTAATAGATGTTGTATTTGATTATCATTATTAATTAAAATTAATTATAATAGATTAATTATGATATCTAGATGTCCATTTAGTTATTATAAGAATATATTTGGTAAAGAAGGGGAAGGAGTTCATTCATATAGAATATTAGATATTGCGATGATAGATGTTATAATGACAATAATAGGTGCTTATATTATATCAAGTTATATAAAAATAAGTTATTGGATAGTATTAATTTTATTATTTATATTAGGTATAATATTACATAGATTATTTTGTGTGAATACAACAATTAATAAGATTATTTTTGGTTTTGTTCATTCTTAATTTTAATATGTTCATTAATTAATCTTAAAATTTCAGGAGGAATTTCAGCTAATTTTAGATATAAAGCTTTAGTTCCAATAGGTATTTCTTTATTTAAAACTAAATGATAAGAAATTTCATCAACTTCATCTTTATGTTTATAGAAAATTAATAAAGGACGATTAAGATAATTATTAGGTGCTTTATATAATGTTGTAGAAACAATTAAATCTTCAATATTACCTCTAATATCTTTATCTTTAGTAGTTCCATAAAGAGCACGATGAATAGTTAGAATAGAGATATTTAATAATTCAGCCATAGATAAAATAAATAGATCATTTAAAGGGAGACCTTTTTTAATAATTGAATTAATAATATTTAATCGTTCTTGATTTGATAAATTAATATAAATTTTAGAATAGAATGCGAGAGCAGTATTATAACCTTTTCCGCCTATTTCTTGAGTAAAACAACGAAGAATAGATTTATCATTTAGGATAGTTTTCATATTAGTTTCATCATTTCTAATAACTTTTAATTTATCATTAGTTGATTCAATAAGAGATGAGAATTGTGTATTAATACCGATAAAGGTAGAGAACCATTCAAAGAATTCTTTAAAATAATTGATAGAATAGTTATCATTAACTTTAAGAATTTCCATTTTAAACCAGAAACTTTTTTTGTGCATTGTCCATTTACTTTCAAGTTTTTCGAAGGAACCTGATTTGAATAAATGTGGTAATAAATTTAAATCTTCTTTTTGTATTTCTCCTAATTTATAATTAAATTCATTTGATTTAAAGGATGAATTTAAGAAGGTTTGATTAGGTGCTGATTTATGATAATTGAATAGTTCTAAAGGCATAGTTTTTAATGCTATTTGTGAAAATTCGAATTGATTTTTTTTATGATTAATATTTATTAATGAATTTAGGAAATCATATTTATAATAAATATTTAATTTATCTAAATATGTTTTAATATGATTAATACTATAAATTGGAACTTCTTCTAAAATAATTTTTATTTTATTATTATTTTTAATTAAGAAATTGTCATCTTTATTATTTTGAGGATTTTTTTTATTTTTAAGAATTATTTGTAATAGTTCATATAAATATTGATTTCTTGGTAATTCTTGTAAATTTTTTAATTTATCTTGATTTAAATTTCTTAATAATATTGAAAATACCATCATTTGTAATTGAAACCATTTCTTATTATCTTCATTATTATCTTTATTATAGAAATATAGATCATCTTCAATTCTTGTATGAATTATAGGATAATTATCTAATTCTTTTTTTGGTATTTCTAATATAGTATATATTTGTGTAATATAATCTTCATCATTTTGTTGTATAGTTTTATCAAAAACACCAATATCATATTTAATTTTATTTAAAATTGCTTTTTCTTTAAAATCATTTAAATCTTTAATATATACATTAATTTTTAATTTAGTATCAATTATATCTTCATAAAATTTGATAGAAATTATATTAAAATCTTCAATTATTCGTGATAAAAAACTTATACCAATTTTATTAATAGTTAATAATATTCCTCCTTTTGTGATAAAATGTTCAATAGTTAAATCACTATTAATAATAGCGGTTGTAATAATAAATTTTTCATAATTTTTAAGAATTTTAGTTTTAACCCAATTATTAAGACTATAAAGATTTTGATAAATTTTATCATCACTTAAATAATTATCATTATTGCTACATGAATTTAATAAATCTTTTAATTTTCCTAATTGATTTAATTTAAATATATTAATACCTTCAATATTTTTAGATTTAAGTTCTAATGGTTCATAATATTTACGATCTTTAAGAAACATAATAATTTCTGGATTAATATCTTTCATTGAACCTATTAAATCTTTATATGAGACAAAATAGGGACAAATGATATTAGTTAATTTATCTTGTTTTTCCCAAATTACTAATAATTTATTATAAAGAGTTGAGATAAGAGAATAGAAATAATATGATGTTTTAGGTGGAGAATAATGATTAGTAGAAATATAATCGATAAATTTTTTATAACTTTTAAAAATAGCTAAAAGTCTAGATAATTTATAATTATTATAATCATTTGTATTTATTTGATACAATTTTTTAATTTCTGGAAATTCTTCAAGATGATTATTTAATTCATTTATTAATTCCTTATTTTCTATTGGAATTATTGGTAATTTATCCATAAATTCTTTAGCAACATTTCCATTTTCTAAACTTAAAAATTTAAATAAATTTAATTGTTTCTTTATATCTTTTATAAAATCTTTTTTATTTTTAAAATTTAATATTTGAGCTAATGCGAATATAAAACTATCTGGATAAATTCCTTCTTCTTTATCTATTTCTTTATGATTTATCCCTCTTCTTACAAGACATTTATCTGTCTTATTTAAATCTTTTGAACAATTCTTGTATTTTATATCTGGAAATAATAATTCATGTAAATTTGCTGGAACTACACCATAACGACCTATTGCTATTGGTGCTGGATAATTTACTAAATAATTCTCATCTTTTTCTTCAACAATAGCTAATTGTTTATTTAAAGGATTATAAGTTTCATAATTTTTACATTTACTTAAATCTTCTTTTTTTGGTGCTTTTTTAAAACAACATGGTACACATATATCATTCTCATTTGGTTTTATTAAACGCACATATCTTTTAATACCAATTTCACCTGGTTTATTAAAAAAACTTTCTATTCTCTCTTCTTCTTCTATTGGACATTTCCCTGTTATTGAATCTGCTGGAACTTTACTTTCTTTACACCAAAATCGTGGACATATATAATAATTCATTTTATCTTTTTTGCTACCATATAATAATTCATTATCAACATTATAATTATTTTCATTAATTAATTTTTCTCTTGCTTCTTTTGATATAACAAATGGTTGAAATTTCTTTTGACATTTATCTCTAGCATAATTCTCTCCAAATAAATCTTTATCCGCATTTTGTAATAATGTTATTCTATATCTCTGTTCTTCTTTTTCATCTCCTCCTCCTGATGATGACGAAAATTCAAGTTTTCCTAAATCTTCCTCATCATCATCTTCTTCTTTTTTTGATGAGGAAGATGATTTTTCTTTAATCATTATTGCTTTCTTTTTAGTTTCTTTAATTTTAATTTGAGCTGAACTTATAATTTTAGATAACCAATATATTAAATAATCTAATTCAGTTTTATTAGGAATATTATATATAGTTATATCAAAACCACTTTTAGTAGATTTTATAATTACTATTGTATTTAATTTATTTTCAGTAATTGGTGATGGTTGTAATTCATATTCATTCAAAAGTTCTATTTCATCATTTATTATTTTCTTTGCTTCTTCTTGATTTATATTATATATCTGTAATTCTTCTATTATCTCATTTATATCTACACCAAATAATAAACGATTTTTAACATAAACATTTATATCAAATGGTTCATTTGTAAAATTTGAACTTCTTTTATATATCAAATTTATTGTATTTGTAGCACTTATTATTTTAAATATATCATGATATGACGATATAACTTTCTTTAAATTATCAATTGATACATTATTTATACTTATATAATTAAATGCTTTTATTGATATCGGATTTATTTTAAATGATTGATTTAAAGAACTTTCTAAATATTTCTTAATTTCTATTAAATTCTCTTGTATATTCTCCCATGATATATTTTTCCTTAAATCAATTGTATAATTGATATTAATAGATAAATCTTGATGATTTATTGTAATTTTAGCATAACTATTAGAATTTTCTCCTAAAAATGAATAACAATTTATTGAACGATTATCACCTATAGCTATTGAAGACCATAAATTTAAATTATAGGATGGTATATAATGATATAGATATAATTTATGAATAATTGTATAACTATCATTAATCCAATTAATATATTGAATTAATTTATTAGTATTTAATTTTTCATATATATCAGCAAATAATAATTGTGATGTTATTTTCGATTTTAATTCATATCGATGTATACTTATATTATTATCAGATATTGGTGTAATATCTTTTTTTTCTAAATTTAAAAGTTTTTGTTCTTTATATAAAAGTTTATCAAGTGAAGTATTTAATTTCCCATCTATGAAATAATAGGGATTATTTTTCAAATCAGGAAAATCATTTTCAAATATTATATTTATATTATTAAAATATGAAAGATTATTTATAAATTTGTAAATTATTGGTTCTTTAATTATTGGATTTAATCTATCACTTGATTTTAATGGATTTTTATCATAACCTTTCCATTTTATATTTTCAATCGAGAAAAATGAATTTAAATTATTCCAACAATAAAATCTTCCAAGATTTTTTGAAGATTCTTGTGAATTTATTATTAATCCTATTTTATTTAAAGAAACTTCTATATTATCATCTTCATATATTTCTATATTATCATAAATCTTTTTCGAATTATCATAATTTAACCATCTTATTATATGAATTGTTTTTCTTAATGGCATTTAATATCTATTTATTAAAAATCTATTTATTTTTTCATTTAAATTAATAGATATGACTACTAATTCATCAACTTGTAAATTAGAAGATAAAAAAGAAAAGAAAAAAGAAGATAGATTTAATTTCTGGATTTATGTCTCTTTAATTATTTTAGTTATCCTTTTATTATCCATTTTTATTTATATCATTTATTCTCTACTTAATTCTAAAAGTAATACATCTAATTATAGTTATCAATCTTCTGTTTATAAAGCAACACCTCCTCCTCCACCAGTTATGAATATTACACCACCTGTTATTAAGACACAACCTTCATTTATTTCATCTATTTTTCCAAAAGCAAGTTCTACAACAACTTTAATTAATTCTACTGATAATTTTAAAACTCCTGAAATTAAAAAAGAAGTTAATTCTATAATTTCTCCATTATTTACAAGACAAATTATTCCTCCTATTAATAAACAAATGGGTGGTTATATAAAATTATTTAAAAGATTTTAAATTAATTAATATTAAATGATAAAGATTATACAAATATCTGATGAATTATTTTGGGGTTTTAATAAAATTATTTCATTAGAAAATTTTAAATCATTTGATGAATTAGCTCTATATATTAAAAATGAATTAATTATTTTTTTAATTGACCATAATTTATTAAATTTAAAAGATTTAGCACAAAAATTAAAACTTCATAATCATCAATATAAATCATATGATGATTTATATAAAACTACTGATGAAATTATTTATTTTTGTGGTAGTTGTTGTTATTAAAAATGTTTAAAGAATATAATAAATTCTTAATTAAATGATATTAATAATAAATGATTGGTGTCATCATAAAAATTTAGAAGGAATTAAGAAAATTTGTAAATATTTAAAGATGGACTATAAGATTGGTAGAATAGAAGAAATTGAAAATTGTGATATTATTTATAGTCCTAGTAATTCAATAGATATTAGGAGATTTAATAATTGGGAGAAAAAAAAATGGATATTTGGGCCTCATTTTTCTATTTTTCCTAATGAAAAATTGAATATAATTAATTTTATTAATAATAATTTGATTTATATAACTCCTTCAAAATGGTGTTATAATTTATGGAATAAATTTGATATTAATATTAATATTGAGATTTTTCCATTTCCGGTGAATACAGATAAATTTAATGGAGAATTGTATAGAAATACAAATGAGATAGTTATTTATTTTAAGAATAGAGACCCTAAAGATTTAAATTTAATGATTAAATATTTAAATAATATAAATTTGAATAATATAACAATTTTTAATTATAAAAATAAATATGATGAGAATAATTTTATTAATGTTATTAAAAGAGCTAAATTTGGGATAATAATAGTTGGACATGAAAGTCAAGGATTTGCTATAGAAGAAATGTTATCATCAAATCTTCCATTATTAGTATGGAATGTTTCATCAATGAAAGATGAATTTAATAGTAATTATCCAGATTATGAGGCAACATCAATTCCTTATTGGGATAATAGATGTGGTTTATATTTTTATAATATAAATGAATTAGATATAATTATTAATAAGTTTATAAAGAATATTAGTAATTATAGACCTCGAGATTATATAATAGAAAATTTAGGGATTGATATTTGTTCAAATAGATTTAAGAGATTATTAATGAATGATAATTAAGATGTTAATACCATTTAATGAATTATGTTATTTATATAAATTAAGAATAAGTGGTATTTTACATATTGGAGCACATGAATGTGAAGAGATAAATGATTATGAGAAATTTATACCAAGAAATAGAATTTTATGGATAGAAGCGATGAAGGATAAGGTTATATCAAATAAATTAAAATATGAAAATTTATTAATAGAACAAGCAATTGTATCAGATTGTGAGGAAAATGTTAAATTTAATGTTTCTAATAATGGTCAATCATCATCATTTTTGGAATTAGCACTTCATAAAACATTATATCCACATATTGTTTATATTAATAGTTATAATGAGAGAACAAAAACAATTAATAGTATATTAAAGAATTATGATAATTTTAGATTTAATTTTATTAATTTAGATATACAAGGAACAGAATTAAAGGCTTTAAAGGGTATGGATGAATATTTAAAATATGTAGATTATATTTATACAGAAGTGAATAGTTGTGAGGTTTATAAGGATTGTACTATAATAAGTGAATTAGATGAATATTTAGGAAGTCATGGATTTAAGAGAGTTAAAACAGAATGGGTAATGGATAAAACTTGGGGAGATGCGTTTTATATGCGAGATAAAAACTAAAGATAATACCTAAAATAAAACCGATAAAAATGAAGGAAATATATTTAAATAAATAATATCCAATTATTATTATTAATAGAATTATAAAAATAAGATAATAATCCATCTATTATTTTTTAAATGGATATTAATTTATGATGTCCTACTCTAATATCTGTATTAATTACAATAGTGATACCTAATTTATGAATATTTTTACAGAAGGCAACATCTTCTGAACACATATCACGAAGAATAGTTCCATCTTCAGTAATAATTTCTTGAAGTTCGGCATTAAAATAGGGATAAGTCATTTTCTTTAGAACATCTCTTTTAACGGCAAAGAAACCCATACCAGCATAATGAACTGGCATAAATTTAAGACCTGTTTCTTGTTTCCATTTATCAACAAAATCAGGGGTTAAGAATTCAAAAGTTCCATTTTTGGCAAAATATGATGTATCCCAATCTTTAACAATAGCATAATTAGTTAAATTAGACATTCTATACATACCACTTACAACTGGATGAATTTCAGTTGATTCAATTAAATCAATTAATTGATTTGGAGTGAAAATAATATCACTATCAATAGTTATCCAAACATCAAAATCGAGATTATTAAAAGGTTTTTGTGAAACACCTCTAAGAACATCTAAACCTAAGGTCTGCATTCTGGCAAATGATACAAATGAACTTACACCTGGACTAATAATTAAATCATATCGTTGTGTTTCCCATAAAACATTTAGAGCACCTGTCCATGAAATTAAAAATTTTGATGAAAAATTATCACCAGGAAGACCAATTACAACCTTTTTTTTAGGTGGTAAAGAAACCATCGATTTTTCTTCTTCCATTTCTTTAAATAATTTACATAAGATTTATTTTCTTATATAATTTTCAAATAAATATATAAAAATTAGACAATATAATTAATAGAATGGCTCAGGAGTTTAATTTAATATTAGATGATAATAGTATACAAGCAGAACAACCTAATAATATTTTAATTTCATTAAAACCACATCAATTAACATCATTAAATAAGGCGATGATAATGGAAAGGGAAGGTGAAATTAGATATAAAATTAATAATTTTAGTAGTTATGCTCATTTATATTATGATAATTCTAATATAATTGGTGATAATAATGTTAAAATAGGAACAAATATTGGTATATTGGGAGATATGGTTGGATATGGTAAAACTATTATTGCTTTATCATTAATAGCTTCTAATCCATTGAATATGATTTATAGAAATCCTATATATTTGCGAAGTTATAGTAATAATAGAAATTATAATTATATGACTATGAGTGTTAGTAATAATTTGATTAAAAAAGAGGATGATATGATTAATTCTACATTAGTGGTTGTTCCAAGGGGTCCTGTATATATACAATGGGAAAAGACGATAAAGGAAAAAACGAATTTAAAATTTTTATCAATAACAAATTTTAATTTTATAAAAACTAATTTACCAAAATATACTGGAAATAATAAACAAGAGATATATAACTATTTTAATAATTTTGATTTAGTATTAATTAAAAATACTACTTTAAAAACATTATATGATGATTATTATGATGATGGTGATAATTATTTTAAAAATTGGAAAAGAATAATAGTTGATGAGGCACATGATATTATATATAAATTACCAAATAATATGAATTATTATTATATGTGGTTTATATCTGGAACATATATTGATTTATTTAAACGAGTTAATTGTAATTATACGAATGGTATTAAGGAGATGTTAAATGAGAATTCATTAAATTTGATATTAGTAAGAAATAGTCCAAATTTTATAAGAAATAGTTTTAAAATTCCTGAACCAATTGAATTTTTTTATTTATGTAAATTACATTCTAAATATTTAATTGCTAAAAGATATTTAACACCATCATTAATTGATAAAATTAATGCCAATGATTTTGCTGGAGCTATAAAAGAATTAGGTGGTAAAAATGAAACTGAAGATAATATAATTGAATTAGTGTCTAAAGAATTAAGAAGGGAGTTATTTAATTTAGAGGCTGAAAAAGATTTTTATATTCTTCAAGATATTCCAGATGACGATAAGGAATTAAAATTAAAAAATATAAATATTAAAATTGAAAATCAAAAGAATAAGATTAATGATTTAACAGATAGAATTAAAATGATAGCTACAAATGATTGTGCTATATGTTTAGATAAAGTTGAAAATCCTGTTATGTTAGAATGTACACATATATTTTGTGGTAAATGTATATTAAATTTATTAAGAATGAGGAATAATAATAATAGTTGTCCTTATTGTAGAACACAGATTTCAAGTTATGATAAATTAACAGCTGTTATAAATGATAATAATGAGAATAAAAATGAGATAATGACAAAAGAGGATACATTAATATCTATAATTCAAAAAAAAATAAATGGTAAATTTCTTATTTTTACTAAATATGATAATGGTTTTGATTTAATAAGGGAAAAAATGGAAGAATTAGGAATTAGTTATGAATTTTTAAAAGGTAATACATCACAAATGATGAATATTTTGGAAAGATTTAAGAATGGAAAATTGAATGTTATTTTATTAAATACACAATATGCTGGAAGTGGTATTGATATTAGTTTCGCAACTGATATTATTTTTTATCATAA